>Ga0163109_10004535_pt1 | contig 10532 bp, 5 predicted proteins | sample CRUFie1St13metaG_FD_108704 | JGI IMG/M metagenome (GOLD analysis project Ga0163109, IMG submission 108704) | Marine microbial communities from the Costa Rica Dome - CRUD Field 142mm St13 metaG | ecosystem: Environmental > Aquatic > Marine > Oceanic > Photic zone | place: Costa Rica: the Eastern... | reverse complement strand
TAATCTTTTTCACACCATCAAAATGCTCTTTGATACCTTTTAAGCTTTTCTCTATTCTATCAGCAAAGGCATCAGCCATAGCTACAAGTTCTACGTTTTCATCCGCAGTTAGAGCCTGTACAGCGGCTCCAGAACCTCTTCCTCCACAACCTACAAGAGCTAGTTTTAATTTCTTTTCTCCATTTACATGAGCCATAGCTTCAACTGACAAGGGAACAGATAATATTCCACCTGTCGCTAAAGCGGTTTGTTTTACAAAAGAACGACGAGTCAATTCTTGGTCTTTAAATTTATTTTTATTATTCATTTTTGTCTATTTATTTAATTATACATCCAATATTTTTTTTGCTCTTCCTCAGAAGGTGTTTTAACAGGTCTTACTACTCTCAAACCCACAAAAGGAGCATCAGTATGCCACCATTTACTTTTTGGTATTTGAGGGTCACGCATTTTCCATTTTTTTGATGAGGGTCTTCGAGCGGCAGAGCGCAATCGATTGGGCGAATCCATCCAAGAACCTCCTCTTACTACCTTAGGATAGACTTTAGTCGGTTTTTGAAAAGGATTTTTTATTTCTCCTCTTCTTGTTCTGTATGCAGTGGGAAGATATTGATCTAAAGTCCATTCAGCAACATTACCATGCATATCATATAGGTTCCATTGATTTGGTTTTTTAGTACCTACACGTTGATATTTTTCATTGCTATTTGATTGATACCAGGCATACTCATCTAATTCAGTTGAGCTATTTCCAAAAGAATACGCATCATTAGTTCCTGCTCTACAAGCGTACTCCCATTCCGCCTCTGTTGGTAGACGATAAAAATGACCTGTCATTGCGGAAAGCCATTCACAAAATTTTACTGCAGCTAATTGAGTCATACAAATAGCTGGGTAACCTTCTATCCCCATTCCAAAACTCATTTCCACATAGGGTGTTGTAGCTCCTGAAACAGCATCTACATCTGTTTGAACTTCAGAATTTTGATCTTTGATAATTTGATCAGCATCAAGTTCTCTTGTTACAAACAAGTTATATAAATCCCAAGTTACTTCATATTTACCCATCCAAAAGTCGTCAATGATTACTTCATGTTGTGGTCCTTCGTCACCAAAATGTCCTTTTTCAGATTTAGGGCTACCCATCAAAAAAGAACCTCCTTTTATAAATACCATATCCATTTCATAATTATTTGATATTCTCTCTACATACATTTCTTGTCCAAATGCTACAAAAGTTAGAATAAAAACGTAAAAAAAACTTACCTTCAATTTTAATTTATTATGATTATTTGATTTGTAATTAAAAGATAATAAATTATATAATTGAATTCAATAAATAAAAAAAATATGATGATTTGTTCATCTTCTTCTCAATTTTTTTAGACGATTTTTTGTAAAAAAATAAATTTTTGACCCATAATTTGCGATAAATTAATTATTTACATATTTTGTGTGTTTATAATCGTAAACAAAATAAGAGACAAATGAATTTCAAAAACTTAATTTATATGACTTTCTTGTTTGCTGCAGGGCTCATATCAGCTCAACAGACAATTCAAGGAAGTGTATCCGACGAAACAGGACCCTTACCCGGCGTAAGTGTTTTGGAAAAAGGAACAAGTAACGGAGTTGTTTCTGACTTTGATGGTAATTTTTCTATCACAGTATCTGGCAGCGATGCTACACTTGTCTTTTCTTATATAGGTTTCCAAACGCAAGAAGTTTCTGCTAGCTCAGATTCTTTTAATATTACAATGATTTCGGGAGCAGACGAACTCCAAGAAGTAGTTGTTACAGGTTATGGTACACAAAGAAAAGCAACTCTGACAGGTTCAATTGCAACTATTGGAGGAGGTGCATTAGAAAAATCATCATCTCCTAATTTAGGAACAGCGCTTGCTGGTAAAGTGGCTGGTGTATTTATAGATCAAAATAATGGTGCTCCAGGAGCTGATACCCCAGCTGTTCGTATTAGAGGTACTAATACCTTTAATAATTCATCCGCGCTTGTAGTAATTGATGGTATTCCAGACAGAGCTGGTGGACTTGCCAGGATTAATCCTGCTGACATAGAAAGCATATCCGTACTAAAAGATGCATCTGCGGCAATTTACGGAGCGAGAGCTGCAAATGGAGTAATTCTGATTACCACAAAAAGAGGGTCAGAGGGTAAAGCGAAGGTTAAAATTACCTCAAATTATGGCTGGCAAAATTTTACTACTACACCAGACATGTTAACTGGAGCTGAATACATGGACCTAGTTAATCTTTTAAATGTATATAAATTACCTGTTGGAGAATGGGCTGCTGCAAATGCAGTAAGAGGACAACCTTTTACCCGTCCCAATGGAGAAGTTTTAAATCCAACTTATTCTACTGACCGTATTGAAAATACAAGATCTGGAACTGATCCCTGGCTTTATCCTGATACAGACTGGATGGAAGCAGTACAAAGAAGAAACGCACCGACCACAAGACAAAATGTTCAGGTAACTGGTGGAGATGAAAACGTAAAATATTTAGCTTCAGCTGGCTATTTAAGACAAGATGTAAACTTTAAAGGTGCACCTAAAGGATTTACGCAGTACGATCTTCGTCTTAACTTAGATGCAAAGATTAATGACTTTTTAAGTCTTGATGTCGGTTTGTATTCTAGGCAAGAAGAAAATTTAACTGCAACAAACGCACCTGGAAATGTTTTTAATGATTTAGTTCGACAATATCCATGGTTTCCTGCTTATTGGCCAACTGGTGAATACGGTCCAGATATTGAAAATGGAAATAACCCTGCCATCCGTGTTACTGATGAGCCTGGTTATAATGATAGAAGCACAAACTTTGTTCAAAGTAACATAGGTCTTAATTTTAATGTTCCTGGTGTTGAAGGTCTTTTAATTCGTGGAAATATTTCTTATGATAAAATGAATTTTGATCAGAAAGTATGGCAGCGCCCATGGGAGTTATATACTTGGGATGGAGTAAATAGAGATTCATCTGGATTAACTGCTTCCCAAAGAGGTCCTGGCGATCCAAGCTTACAGCAAGACCACACTACTAGAACGGATGTCACAGCTATATTTAACGCTTCATATGAAAAAGATTTTGGAGACAATTACTTTAAAATTTTGGGAGGGATTACACGAGAGCAATCTGAAATAAGTTTTATGAGAGCTTTCAAGCGTTTTTTCCTATCTAATGATTTGGATCAACTAAGTTTTGGAGGACAAGACGGTCAATATAGCCAAGGTACTGGAAGCGAAATTGCCCGTATTCATTACTACGGTCGTTTAAACTATAACTATAAAGAAAAATATCTTTTAGAAGCAGTTGTAACATATGACGGTTCATATACATTCCCTGAAGCAACACGCTACGGGACCTTTCCTGGATTATCAGCAGGTTGGGTTGTGTCTAAAGAATCTTTCTTTAATGTTGGTTTCTTAGACTACTTAAAACTGAAAGGATCATGGGGTCAATTAGGAAATGACAATGTTGCACCATTCCAATTCTTAGCATCATACGGATTTTCTGCAACTAGTTTGGGAGATGTTGTGACAACAGCTTATGAGACTAAAGTACCAAATCCAAATATTACTTGGGAGACCCAAACATCTCAAAATTTTGGTTTTGACGTTAGAGCTTTGAATAATAAGCTTTCGTTAGGGTTTGAGGTGTTTAACAATAGAAGAGAGGACATATTAACCTTACCTAACAAAACTTTGCCTTCATATAGTGGAATTACACCGCCTGCACAAAATATAGGTGAGTTTAAAAACGCTGGAATCGAAGTAACTGCTGGCTTCAATGGAGAAAGCAGTTCAGGATTCACATATAACTTTACATTCAACTTTAGTGATTCGAACAACGAATTGGTATTTGTTGATGAGCCTGAATTAGCTGACAGACCGTGGCAAAGAGAAACTGGAGGAGAAATTGGAAGACCTCTTCGCTACAGAATGACAGGTATTTTCCGAACACAAGCTGATATTGATTCAGAAACTTTAGACTATAGTGCTATCGCGCCTCTTCTTCGTCCTGGAGATGCTAGAGTTGAAGATATAAATGGTGATGGAAAAATTACTCCTGCAGACAAAACCCGATTAGGTGGAAGCACTTTTGCAGACACTCAGTTTGGATTAAATACAGCATTCACTTATAAAAACTTTGATTTTAATATGTACTGGAACGGTGCAGCAGGTGGATATAATTCATATGAATGGAGTTTTATGTCTGGTACACTTGCTAATGTTCAGCGTGATGTTTTTGATCGTGCATGGTCATTAGATAATCCTGATGCTCCTGCTCCTCGTCTAGCAGATAGAGGTGACCAGTGGTATTCAGGCCAAACAGATTATGCTCTTCTAACAAGAGACTTTATAAGATTAAAAACTCTAGAATTAGGATATAATTTTAGTGATTCTATCACAAGTAAAATAAATGCTGAAAGCATACGCCTTTCTGTAACAGGAACAAATTTAGTCACTATTACAGATTTCCCATTTGATCCAGAAGTTGTTCAAAACGGTATTAATGTAACTAATACAAGAAACGCAGGTGGAGGAAATGTGAATAACGGTGGAGCTTATCCGCTTTTGAAAACAATAATAACCGGAATACAAATAACCTTTTAATTAAATATAAACATGAGAAAAATGAGGAAGACTATAATTAAATGTGCTGTTGGATTTATGTTTGTTTCGGCAATAATAAGTTGCCAAGATGATTTTTTAAGTACGACACCACTAAGTGAAATTGCTGAATCTAACGTTTGGTCATCAGCCAAACTTGCTGAGGCAGCGGTTCTTGACTTGTACCAATCAACTTGGGCAGGTACACTAACCAGAGAGGAAACTACAGACGCTTTCACGGATCAAGCGGTATTTACTCACCCAGGACGTGGTGTAGATGGCTATACTGAAGGAAAAATGAATCCTGCTGGTGGATACATGGATATGCAGTGGATGAGTTGGACCCAACTTTATCCATTCATACGAAGCGCTAACATAGCCATTCAAAAACTAACCGCTAACGAAGGTGGTCTTGAAGCTGGACTTGCGAAAAGATTACTTGGTGAAGCTCACTTTATGAGAGGTTATCTTTTTAGCCAATTAATGAGACAATATGGAGGTGTCGTCCTTTTGACTGAGCCACTTACATTAGAAAGCGAGGCATCAAATCCTCGGTCAAGTTTTGAGGCTACTGTAGATCAAATAGTTTCTGACTTAGACCAAGCTATTTCATTATTGGCAGACGCACCTCAAAGTAAAGCAAGAGCTCACGCACTAACTGCTCATGCATTAAAATCTAGGGTTCTAACTCATGCAGCGAGTGATTTACATGATCCTGTTAAAAATGCTGTTGTTTCTACAATATCTGGCTATGGCAGTAAAGAACTTATAGGATACACTGGAGGATCCCAAGATGCTCGTTGGCAAGCTGCTAAATCTGCTTCTAAGCTATTCTTGGATGCTACCTCAGGATATAAACTTGATTATTCTGCGCCAGCTTCATTTGAAGAGGCTAAGCAAAATTATGAAGATATTTGGCTGCAAGGCGATAAGAATCAGGATTTTATTTGGGGAAGAATGATTGAAGGATTCGGTTATGGATCTAGGACTTATCCAGGTGGAGATGGTTGGTCTCAAGGACCAGGAATGGTTGCTCTTTATCATGGTCCAAACGGTTATCATGAGTGGGCAGGAACTACTCCTACGGGTGCATTAGCAGATAAATATTCTATGAGTGACGGTACAGCGTTCGATTGGAATAACCCTGCACATGCTGCTGATCCTTATACTGGTCGTGAAGCTCGTTTCTATTCTACGTTACTTTTTGATGGAGCACCCTGGAAAGTTAGAACGAGTGACGTTACCAAGTTTGACAACTTTAACGAATTACAAACTGGTTACTATACATTCAATGACGGAACTATCGTAAATGGTGTAGATACTCGTCAAGGTCCAATTGAAGACTGGAACGGATCAAGAACCGGTTACTATTTCAAAAAATTCTCGGATCCTTACCTGCCAGCTTCATGGCCAAATAACCTTCAAAAAGTTGACGCTCCATACTTACGCTACACAGAAGTTTTACTTAATTATGTAGAAGCAAATATTAATCTTGGAGATGAAGCTGAAGCTAAGGCATGGTTAAATAGACTTCGATTTAGAAATGGTTTGCCTGAGGTTACAGAATCTGGTTCTGCTTTAGTTGAGCTTTACAAAAGAGAGCGAGATAAAGAACTTGTAAACGAAGATGCTCGATTGTTTGATATGAAACGCTGGTTAGAAGGACCTTATTCCCTAGGCAAGCAAGTTCAACAAGCATTAATACAAGGTATTCAAAAACCAGGTAGTTCAATGACTCCTGCAAATTACAGAAAGAGTAAAGCTGATTTTGATTATACATACAGACCTACTGATATCGTATTTGAAAATAGAGTATGGAGAGACCAAGTGTATTTCATGCCGATTCCACAAAACGAAATCGACCGTGATCCGTCTCTACAGCAGAATCCTGGATACTAATTTCAGGTAACTATTATTGATAAAAAAGCCCTGCTAAATAGTGGGGTTTTTTTATTTTTGAAAAAACAAGCTCATGAAGAGGATATATAGATTAACAGTTGTTTTGTTTTTTATAATGGCCTGCGAATCAGAAAAAAAGCAGTTCATAAAACTAAGTCATAAAGATACTGGTATTGACTTTGTAAATAAGCTTTACGAAACCAATACAAGGAATTACTTTACTTACCCCTATATGTATTTAGGTGGTGGTGTAGCTACTGGAGATTTTAATAATGATGGATTAGAAGATTTATTTTTCACTGGGAATATGGTACCCAATAAGCTTTATCTAAATGAAGGGGATTTTAAATTTAAAGACATAAGTGAAACAGCGGGTATTCAAGGCGATGATCGGTGGTATTCTGGAGTTAGTGTTATCGATATCAATAATGACGGATTTTTAGACCTCTATATTGCAGTAGGTGGTGAAAATAAACCCAATAATAATGTTCTTTACATCAATAACCAAGATAATACCTTTACTGAAAAAGCAAAAGCTTATGGTATCGATGATGATGGATACAGTATGCATTCCACTTTTTTTGACTATGATAATGATGGTGATTTAGATTTATATGTAGCCAACTACCCTCCTACAAGTTTTACAGCTCCTGTAGACTATTATAGATATATGTTAGACCATCATGAGCCTCGTGACTCAGATCATCTTTACCGCAATGAGGGGGATCATTTTGTAGATGTAACCAAAATTTCAGGTATTAGTAATTTCGGTCTAAGTCTCGGAGTAGTAGCCTCAGATTTTAACAATGATGGCTTTACAGATGTCTATATTTCAAATGACTTTAACGCTCCAGATTTTATGTACCTGAATAATGGAGATGGAACTTTTACCAATGAAATACTCAATTCACTCCAACAAACTTCATTCTTTGGTATGGGTGTAGATGCAGCAGACTTTAATAATGACGGATGGGTGGATATTTTTCAATTAGATATGAATGCTGCAGATAATTTCAGGTCCAAAGCTAATATGTCTTCTATGAATCCAGAAGTATTTTACCAGTCTGTCGCACTGGGGCTTCATCACCAATACATGCAGAATTCACTTCAATTAAATCAAGGTAATCTTTTTTCAAAGTCTCCTGCTTTTAGCAACATTGCACGGTGGAGTGGAGTGTCTTCAACAGACTGGAGTTGGGGAGGATTATTTGCTGATTTTGATAATGATGGGTGGAAAGACTTATTTGTTACCAATGGGATACGAAGGGATGTAAATAATAAAGACTTTTATAATGAGCATCGTGATTTTTTCGATAAAATGGAAAATGATCCTGAATACAAAAACAAAGAGGAGGAAGTCAATTTACTGTCTTATTTAGAAAAAATGCCTTCTGAAAAACTGGCAAATTATTTATTTCAAAATCAAAAAGATCAAGGCTTTATCAATAGAAATACAGACTGGGGTCTAGAAGAAAAAACTTTTTCTAATGGGGTGATTTACAGTGACTTAGATAATGATGGTGATCTTGATTTAGTAGTCAATAATCTTGAAGATTTTGCTAGTATCTACAGAAATAATACTAGCAATTCAAATTTTATTGGATTTGAACTAAAAGCTGAAAATCAACACATTCCAATAGGAACTAGAATATATATAAAAGCCGATGGGAAATATCAAATGCAAGAGCTGAACCTTAGTAGAGGCTATCTTTCATCTGTTTCTCCACGGATACATTTTGGGTTAGGGACAATGAAAAAAATTGATGAAGTAATCATAAAATGGCCAAATGGTGCCAAACAGGAATTAAAAGATTTCCAAGTTAATGCTTATAATAAAATTAGATATGACGCAAATTCAGCCTCTATTCTAATCGAAAAGGAAAGTCCATCCTCTGTAAATCAATTCGAAACCGTCATAGTTGAAGATCCTTTTATACACAAAGAAAATCCATATGACGATTTTAAATATGAAATATTATTACCTCACAAAAATTCTACTCTAGGGCCTGCTCTGGCTGTTGGTGACTTAAATAATGACAATAGAGAAGATTATATTATTGGAGGTGCAATAGCCCAAGCTGCTGAACTTTTTATCCAAGAAGAGAAAGGATCTTTCAAAAGAATTACTGTTCCAATATTTGAAAAAGATAAATTTTATGAAGATTTAGGTATTGAAATTTTTGATGCAGATAACGACGGCGACCAAGACATTTACATTGCTAGTGGAGGTAACGAATTTAATGAAGGATCACAAGGCTATGAGGATCGTTTTTATGAAAATAAAGGAAATCTTAATTTCGAAAGAAATAAAACCGCTATACCAAATGCAAGGATTAGTGGCCTTGAAATTTCATCTCATGATTATGACCACGATGGTGACATCGATCTATTTGTGGGTGGTAGACTGACTCCAAAAAAATATCCATATCCCTCTGATTCAAGAATCTTAGAAAATAGAAGCTCTTCAGGTAACATTAAATTTGTTGATGTTACCAGCGAAAAGAATCAAGCATTAAAAAATATTGGTTTAGTAACCACTTCAACGTGGGTTGATATTGATGGTGACAAGTGGGATGACCTTGTTGTAACTGGAGAATGGATGTCCTTGCGTTTCTTTAAAAATAATAAAGGAAAATTATTTACTGAAGTTACAAATGAAGTATTTAAAAATGAACAGCGTGGGTGGTGGAACGATATTGAAAAAGGTGATTTCGATAAAGATGGAGATATAGATCTTATTGTTGGAAATCTTGGTTTAAATTATAAATACCAAGCATCAAACGAAAAACCATTTCGTGTCTATCTAAATGACTTTGACAAAAACGCAACTTATGATATCGTACTAAGTTATAACTCAGGCGATACTGAATATCCTGTTAGAGGTCGTCAGTGCTCTTCTCAGCAAATGCCAGCTATAAAAGATAAATTCAAAAATTACAATAGTTTTGCAAGTGCTTCACTTAACGAAATTTACACAGATCAAATGTTAAATGAGTCTCTGAAATATGAAATCAAATCGTTTGCAAGTATATATCTGCAAAATAATAATGGAAAATTTACTGCTAAACCTCTTCCCTATCAAGCTCAATTTTCAAATATAAATTCTATAGTTGTTGAAGATATAGATATTGACGGAAATCTCGATCTTATAATAGGAGGTAATCTATACAATGCTGAAGTGGAAACTCCAAGAAATGATGCTAGTTTTGGACTTTGGCTCAAGGGGGATGGTAATGGCGGTTTTATTACACAAGAACCAAGAGAAAGTGGTCTTGTTATAACAGGAGATGCACGAAACATAGAATTAATTAATGTTGGTAATAAAAGACATCTATTAGTAGCAGCAAATAATCAGGCTCTTCAACAAATTAAAATTAATTGATGAGATTTTATTTAGTTTTTTTATGTTTTTTTTTGTTATTAAAATGTACTTACCAAAAGTCTTATAAATTTGAAAATTATCTAGTTGGAGAATGGAGAATAGATAACCCTACGCTTCAATCATTCATTCGTTTCGAAGAAGATGGAAAAACCACTTACTATTTTAATCGCTACAGTTATCAACTAGACAGCCTTGCTCAAATAGGAAAATGGAGCTTAGATGAAATTCGAAAAGGAATGAAAATAGATACTTTTATTGTTTCAATTGATAAACAGCCTAAAAAAACTATTCTTCAATTTTTACCATTAGATAATGATAGGATAAAGGTTATTGATGAAGGAGGACAAACATTTTTTACACGAATTAAAAGAAATTAGGTTTTCTAAAAATTCTTATCTAATACATTTCCATAAGTATCAAAGAAAAAATAATCAGTAAATTTTTCTGTTTCGCCAATAATATCAAGTTCAGTAAACACAAACTTTGCAATCATTTTATTTTCATCTTGAATTAAAGTAAATTCAGAAGGATTGAAAAATTCAAAATCTTTACTTTTTATTGATGATTTTATAAGAATCTGCATCAAAACTCGATTAATTTTTTGCTGCTCTATTTCAACT
>Ga0163109_10004532_pt1 | contig 10536 bp, 8 predicted proteins | sample CRUFie1St13metaG_FD_108704 | JGI IMG/M metagenome (GOLD analysis project Ga0163109, IMG submission 108704) | Marine microbial communities from the Costa Rica Dome - CRUD Field 142mm St13 metaG | ecosystem: Environmental > Aquatic > Marine > Oceanic > Photic zone | place: Costa Rica: the Eastern... | reverse complement strand
TAATAAACCGTCTATTGAAAAAATAACTTTTGAGTCATTAGGATTTTCTTCTTTACAGGTCAAGTAAACTCTATGAAATTTTGAATTTTCATCATTTTCACTACCATGAGGTAAGAAAGATGTGCCTTTATAAGACCACAATAGGTCATTAATTTCTTCCATTCTTTCAATGCTGTCAAAAAGAACAACCGAATTCCAATTATTATCAAGTGACTTTTCAATTAAATTGGTAAGAAATAGCTCACTACTTGAATTTTTTAGTTTGTAAAAAAAAATCTCTGACAATATTTACTCGTAAAATTTTGAAATTAATGTATCCAAAAGGTTAACCCCAAAACCCGATGCCCAGCTTGTATTTATAGAACTCTTCTCCATACCTGTAGCGGTTCCCGCGATATCTATATGAACCCATGGTACCTTATTAACAAATCTTTTCAAAAATTGAGCTGCCGTTATCGATCCTGCACCGCCCATACCAATGTTCTTCATATCTGCAAACTGAGAATTAATCATTTTATCATAAGATTCAGAAAGCGGTAATCGCCAAACATTATCTCCTGATATTCTTCCAGCTTCAAAGAGTTTATCAGATAAATCATCATTATTACTAAAAATACCGGCCATTTTATTACCAAGCGACATAACTATAGCTCCTGTTAATGTTGCTAAATCTATCATAATTTCTGGTTTGTACTTATCTTGAGCATACCATAAAGCATCAGCTAAAACCAATCTTCCTTCTGCATCAGTATTTTGTATTTCAATAGTCTGTCCAGACATTGACTTTACAATATCACCAGGTTTTTGGGCAGTTCCATCAGGCATATTTTCAACCAAACCTACCACCCCTATTACATTTACTTTTGCTTTTCTAAGAGCAAGAGTCTTCATTAAACCTACAACTGCTGCTGAACCCCCCATATCACCGATCATTTCTTCCATTTTATTACCAGGCTTTAGAGAAATTCCTCCAGAGTCAAAACAAACACCTTTTCCAACAAAGCATAGTGGTTTTGTTTTTTTACTTTTATTTCCTTCCCATCTAATAATTACTAATTGGCTCTCGTATTGACTACCGCGTCCCACTCCTAGTAAAGACCACATTCCAAGCCTTTTCATTTTTGCTTCGTTTAAAACCTCTACTTTAAGACCAAACTTAGAAAGCTCTTTAATTCTTTTTGCATAAGCTTCTGGGTTTAGAACATTACTAGGCTCATTTACTAAATCTCTAGCCAAGAATATACCCTCAGCAACAGAATTTTTATTTTTCAATTTATTTTTTAACTTAGTAGCACTATTAGAAATTATTCTAACTTCATTTATTTGCTTTTTAGCTTTTTTCTTTGTTTTATATTTATCGAATTTATAAGTGTTTAAAGTTGCGCCGAAACCAATCTGAATTAAATTATCATCAGTAGAAAATTCCTTAGCAACAAGAATACTTACAATCTTTTTATTCGACTTTGAGGAAATCTGATTTATTTTTCCACCTATTATAGCGAAGTCATTACCTTGTATTGAGGATTTTTTTCCAGGACTAATTAAAATAATTTTAGAAAATGAGGTATTTTTATCATTAATAATTTCAAGAGAAGAAAATTTATTGAAATTAAAATCTTCATTATTAATAGCGTGTTGAATTTTATTTAAAGTATTTTTATCTAACTCTTTAAAATCTAAAATAGATTTCTTATCAGCAACTAAGGCTAAAATTTCTTTTTTTTCAGTCAATTTTGGAACAAAATTTACTTTCATTATATTCTCCAATTATTTTCAATAACATCTGTTAACATTATTTAATGATTAAGGGTATAGTTTGTCGTATATAATACATTAAACAATGCAAAATATTGATAAATATATAATTGGTAAACTCTCATCATCATTTTTTACAGTGATGATTGGATTGCTCTCTTTAGCTTGGTTAAGTCAAATTTTAAAACTGCTAGATGAAATTGTTATGAGGGGAGCAGATTTATCAACTTTTTTTATGCTTTCTGTTACAGTCTTACCAAATATTATATCTCAAATCACTCCTTTGGCAGCTTTCATTACATCCGCATTTGTCCTTTATAATATGTCTTCAGATAAAGAGATTATTATATTGCTTTCATCCGGGATGAATCCAAAAAGATTATTTAAGCCTTTTTTATTATTTGGAAGCTTTATGACCTTATTGTTAATTATATTCTCAATGTTTCTAGGTCCTAGCGGAATGCGTTATACAAAGCTAAAAATTCATGAAATTCGTCATGATTTGTCTGGAACTCTTGTTAGAGATGGAATGTTTTCAATGCCAGCAAAAGGTCTTACAGTTTATGCACATAGGAAAGATAATAATTCCATTGATGGTATACTAGTGCATGATAATCGAAATAGCAGCTCACCAATAACTTATTCTGCTGAGAAAGGTTATTTAATCAATGAGAATAACAACCCTAAACTAATACTTTTGAATGGTAGTATTCAATATAGAAATCTCTTAATTGATGGACCAGGAATGACAACTGTAAGTTTTGAAAAAAATGAATATTTATTCTCTGATTTTTTAACTGAAAATAAAAATTTTAATTTTGACTCAAGTCAAAGGTTTTTAGGTGAGCTACTTTTTCCTAATGACGATGATGAGTATGCTAAAACAAGAAAAAAATTACTTGTCGCGGCAGGTAATCATAAGATTGCTCAAATTTTTCATCCAATAGTTCTTATATTTTTCTCTTTTATAGTTTTTATAAAAAGTAAATTTGATAGAAGAGAAACAAATACTAATATTATCAAATTAACTTTTGGAATTATTACCTTTCAAATTCTAGACTTTTTTATAGCATCGCAAGCACAAAGTAACTTAATCATCTTAGGGTTTTTATATTTATTGCCATTGGCATTTTTACTCATATTGATTTACCTCCTTCAGATGACATATCAAACAGTAGGTGATTAAAATGAGAGTAAATAATTTACTTCCTATATATTTTTCAAAAAACCTATTTAAAAATCTTATTTTTTGTCTTTTTGTAGCAGGGTTCTTTATTTTTATTATTGATCTTATTGAGCTTTCGAGAAGAATAACAAAATCAAATGATAGTGATTTATTGCTTGCAATTGAATTAGCGTTTTTAAAATTACCTGGAATGATCTTAGAAATTTTACCTTTTATTATTCTTTTTGCATCACTAAGTACTTTTTTTTATTTCGCGAAAAGATCAGAGTTAATAGTTGCTAGAGCTAGCGGTATATCAATATGGCATTTACTTATTCCGGGGGTAAGCCTAATTTTAATTATAGGATTTTTAACTACAATTTTAATTCAACCCCTTATAGCTATTAGCACATTTAAATTTAAAGAGTTGGAGGCGAAAAGTATTAGAGGGCAGACTAGCTTAATTACAATTACTGAAAATGGTTTATGGCTTAAAGACTCAGATTTAAATAATAATTCATACAGAATAATAAATTCTTTAGGATTTGATAGAGGCGAAAATTATTTAGAAAATGTAATTTTCTTCAATCATTCAGATAGCGGTCAATTAATTAGTAGGTTTGATGCAGATAAAGTATTTTTAAAATCTAATTATTGGGAATTAGAAAATATTTGGATTTATAAAAATTTTGAAAAGCCGGAATTTATAGAAAAAAAAGAAATTAGCACTAGTTTAACAGCAGAACAAATTCAAGAAAATTTTGCACCGCCAGAAACAATATCCTTTTGGAATCTTCCTGGGTTTATTAAAATTGCACAGAATGCTGGATTTGCAGCAACTAAACATAAGACAGAATTTCAATCTTTGTTAGCACTTCCTTTTTTTCTTAGCTCAATGTTAATTATTGCCGCACCATTCTCAGTTAGATTTATTAGATCTGAAAGTGTAAATAATCTGATTTTAGCTGGTGTGATTTCTGGCTTAATATTATATACCTTCTCAAATGTTATTTATGCATTTGGTGCATCTGGTAATATTGGCCCTATGCTTTCAGCATGGTCACCCCCGATTTTAGCAATTCTTTTAGGAATAAGTGCAATTATTTATATTGAGGAAGGTTAGATGATAAGAATAATATTTTTTCTCGTCATCTTTTTTAATTTCAGTTTATTAAAAAGTGAAGATATTACTAATTCAATTGAAGCTGATAAGATTGAATATCTTAATTTAGATGGCAAAATAAAAGCTATTGGCTCAGTGAAAATAATTCAAAATGAATATGAACTTAATGCTGATGAAATTTCTTTTAATCAAAAAAATAATATTATTGAGGGAAAAGGAAATATTATATTAGAAAAAATTGGAGGCGAGAAAATTTTCGCTTCAAAAATAAAACTTTCATCAGATCTAACCAACGGAATAATTGAAAACCCTACTCTTCAGACCATTGATGGAATAAATATCTCATCTGCTTACGCAATAAGATCAAATGGTTACTCCTTAATTCTAAAAAAAGGAATTTTGTCTCCTTGCAAAGTATGTAGCGATAATAAACGTAAGCTTTCATGGCAGGTTAAAGCCAATAGAATAATTTATGACGAAAATAATGAAAATATTATATATGAAGATGCAAGATTTGAATTATTTGGTTTTCCTGTATTTTACGTTCCAATTGCAACTCACCCAACTGAAAAAGTTAAAAGACGAAGTGGTTTTTTAGCTCCAACATTTGGTACTTCTGGTGATCTTGGTGCGGTAGTAAGGGTGCCTTATTTTTTTAATTTAGCACCTCATTATGATCTTACAATTACACCATGGATTGTAACTAAAGGCGCGGCAATAGTTGAAGGTGAATGGAGACAGAGATTTAAAAGAGGTGGTATTAACTTTAGTGGTATTATAGCATCCCCAAATGATAAATTTAAATCAAGAACTGTTAATATAAATGATGATTGGCAAGCAATTATAAATTCACCCTTCAACGATCCTTTATATTTGAGAGAAAATAATAAAAAATTAATTTTTGAATATGACGATAATACTCATTCAATAAAAAATGTTGAAGTAGCAGATATTAATGATAACAGACCTTCATCAATTGGTGATGCTATTGGTTATGATTATAGAGGTGCATTTAGCGCATCTGGAAATTTTAAGTTTGGAAACTGGAATTTAAATTTTAATGGTAAATTTGTATCAGATGATACTTTTTTAAGAAGATTTGATCTAAATGATGACACAGAAATAAAATCACATTTATCATTGGGTAGAAATTGGAAAAACGCTCAATTAGAGATTAATTCCTTGCACTTTTCTTCACTTTTACCTGAAAAAGATGGCTCAGAACCACTTATCTTACCAGAAATAAAATTTTTATGGAATCCTGAAAGAGAGATATTAGGAGGAGTTTCAACTATTAAGCTAAACTCAATAGGAATAATTAGAAAAACTGATGGTAACACATATCGACTATCTAGCTCTCTAGATTGGAATAGAAATTTTTTACATAAAAGTGGAAGTATAATACAACTAAGCTTTAATTTGAGAGGAGATCTATATAATACTTCAAAAAAATGGATTCCAAACAATTCAACAAGAAGATTACAATCAAATCCTTTTGGTAAAAATCAAAATATTCATCGCATATTGCCTTCAGTTAATGTTGAATGGAGACTTCCGTTAAAAAATGCACTCTCAGATACAATAATTGAACCAATTATTCAGTTATCATATTCATCTGATAACAAGAAAAATTATAAAATACCGAATGAAGATAGTATAGGCTTCGAATTAAATTCTCATAATATTTTTGCAAAAAATAGAATGCCTGGATTAGATTTATGGGAAACAGGTGGAAAAGTTAGCTATGGCCTTAAATTATCTCACTTTTTTAATAAAAATGGAATTTTCTCAGGAATGATTGGACAAAGTTATAAATTTAAAAATCCTGATTTCTTTGATAAAGGGTCAGGTCTCGAAAAAAAATTATCAGATTTTTTAGTAGATCTATCGTTTAAACCAAATAAGGAAATTATTCTTTCTTATCGAGGAAGGTTAGATGAAAATGACATTAATCTAAGAAGATCAGAATTTGACATGTTGTTTACATATGAAAAATGGGGAGTTCGTGCTGGGCATGTTTTATTAAATAATGTTGAAATTTTAAATTTTAAAGAACAAAGAGAATTACGTTTTGCAAGTTTTATAAATATTACCGAAAGGTGGTTAGTTCAGTCAGCTATTCGCTATGATGAAATTTCAAAAAAATCTTTAAACAACAGAATATCCCTTGTTTATATTGACGATTGCATATCATTTGAAATAGGATTTAGAAGAAAATTCTCTGAATATAGGGATCTTAAACCTTCCAATTCCTTTATGATTAAATTTAATGTATTTACATTTGGAGGCGGAACATTAAATAGTTCAGATCGTATTTCAAAATTATGGGATAATTAAAATATTTTAGGTAGAATAATGTTAGAAAAAATCAAATATATTGTTTTAGTATTTTTTTTATTTGGAGTTTTTAGCTTAACTCTAAAAAGTCAAGATATTCAAGCTATTGCAGTTATTGTTAATGATGAAGTTATCTCAAGATATGATGTTAATCAAAGGGTCAGATTGATTTTAGTTACATCGGGAATACCATCTACTGAAGAAAATATAAAAAGAATTGAAGAACAGGCAATTAAAGCGCTAATTGATGAAAAGATTCAAATACAAGAAGCTATTAAGCTTGAAGTACCTAACTCACCAAATGAAATTAGTCTTATGCTAGATAATATTGCAAAAAACAACCAAACGACAGCAGAGGGAATCCTTGAATCTATAACTAGTCAAGGTGTAAATTCTGAAACCCTTTTAAATCAAATAAAGTCTGAACTTATGTGGAATAAAATTGTTCGGGGAAGATTTGGTTCATATATAAATATTAGTGATGAAGAGGTTGATATTATCTATGACAGAACAATTCAGAATATTAATAATTCACAGTATGATATCTCAGAAATTTTTATTGGTTTTGAAGATGAGAACGAAGAAAGAGAGGCAAGAGATCTTACACAAAGATTAACAGAACAACTAAAAAATAACATTCCATTTGAACCAGTTGCCCAACAATTTAGTCAAGCATCATCATCTGGTCAGGGTGGTTACATTGGTTGGGTATCGGAAGGTCAATTAGATCCAGAAATATTATCAAGTATCAAAGATATAGAGATTGGTGCAGTTTCAGAACCTATTAAAACAGTAAACGGTTATTTTATTATTAAAATAAACGGCAAATCTGAAGAGGGTGGTAAAAATCCTATGAAGAATCAATACGATCTAATTTCAGTATCTTTTAATATTGAAGATAAAATTATCGCTGAAGAATTTTCTAATAATTTCGTTTCATGCAAAAGACTTGATAGCCTTTTAGAAAATTATAATGAAAAAGAAGTTAACGTTATTGGAAAGAGACTTCTACAAGAATTACCAAATGAATTACATAAAGAGCTTTTAGAAAAAAATGCTGGAAATGCTCTTTCCCCAAGATTCTCTGAAAAAAATATAGATATCATTTTAATTTGTGACCGTAAGGATGATATAGGTATTCAAGTAAATAGAGAAGTAATTGAGGATAATATTTATTCACAAAAAATGGGTATGATGTCGAGAAGACATCTTCGAGATTTACGAAGAGATGCTGTCATTGAATACAGATAATAAAAACTTACCCATTGCTATTACCATGGGTGATCCATCAGGTATTAATGGTGAAATAATTCTAAAAGCGTTCAATCAAATAAATAATAGAAAAATAAGTTTTTTTATTATTTGTGATCCTGATTGGATAAAAAAATCGAAAAAAATTTTTAATATAAATATCCCCATAAATATTATCTCTAAAAAAATTGATATAAGAAAAGATAAACTTAATATTTTACCTCTCAAAAACAAGATTTTATTTGACTTAGGACAACCAAACAAAAAAAACAATAAAGCTATATTGGAGTCTCTCAACACCGCTATAAATCTTGCTAAAAACAATGAGGCTTCAGGAATTGTTACACTTCCAATCTATAAAAAAAATCTTATGGAAAATAATTCAAATTTTGTTGGGCATACAGAATATTTAGCAGAGAAAGACGGTCAAGATTCATTAATGATTTTAATATCGAAAGATTTAAGAGTTGCGACAATAACTACTCATATTCCAATATCAAAAGTTTCAAAATCGCTTACAAGAAAAAAAATTTCAACAAAAATAGAAATTCTTAATAATAGTCTCATAAAAGATTTTAATATTAAAAAACCGAAAATAGCTGTTTCTTCTCTAAACCCTCATTCTGGTGAAGAAGGAAGCATAGGTAAAGAGGAAATTAATACAATTAAACCGTGTGTAGATTATTTTAAAGACATAGGCATGAAAATAGAAGGTCCATTACCAGCTGATACACTTTTTTATAAAAAAAATCTAAATAAATTCGATGCAAGGATTTGCATGTATCATGACCAGGCTTTAATACCCTTAAAAACAATAGATTTTTATGGAGGAATTAATTTTACTGCAGGGCTATCTTTTGTAAGAACCTCTCCAGATCATGGAACAGCTTTTAATTTAGCTGGTAAAAATAAAGCCAATCCTAAGAGTTTAGTAAATGCGATTAAGCAGGCTTTCATAATTTCAGAAAATAGAAAAAATAAATGAATAGCAATAATGAGTCTCTGAAGAGAATCCTAAAAAAGTATAATTTAAAAGCCAAAAAAAGATTTGGCCAAAATTTTCTACATGATAAAAATATAATTAATCAAATTGTAAAATCTTCATCATGTGATGGGAGATTTATAGTCGAAATTGGGCCTGGTCCAGGATTATTAACTAATGCTATATTAGAAAAAAAAACTAAAAAAGTTCTTGCAATTGAGACTGATAAAAATTTTCTTCCAATCTTAGAAGAGTTGAAGGAAAAACACCCCAAGAAATTTGAATTTATAATAAATGACGTTCTAAAAGTTGATTTAGAAAAGCTTATCAATGAAAATTATTCTGTTATCTCAAATTTACCTTACAATATATCTGTACCTTTCATAATATCCTTATTGATAAAAGAACAACCAGTTAAATGGGAAAAATTAACACTAACTGTTCAAAAAGAAGTTGCAGATAGAATGATGGCAAAGATAAATACAAAACAATACGGAAGATTAAGTGTTTTGACACAATGGAGATGCAGAATAAAAAAAATATGTGAAATTAAACCTTCATGTTTCATACCACCCCCTAAAGTGATATCTACAGTAATCTCAATAGAACCAAAAAAAAATATATTAACACCATCAGTTGAAAATTTTCAGAAAATTGTTTCATGCGCATTTGGATTTAGAAGAAAAACGCTAAAAAAAAGTCTATCTAAATTAGAAATTGATATTAATAAACTTGCAGATTTTTGTGAAATTGACTTAAGACTAAGAGCCCAAAATTTAAGTGTAGATGATTATATTAATTTAACAATTGGATATGAAAAATTTTTAAAATAAATCATCTCTTAAAGACTTAATTACATCTTGTATTTTATTTTGTCTTGTTCTTTTTAATCCTTCAGCAGTAAGAATAGAATTAATTTTTTTTAGGCTTTCATCAAAATCCTCGTTTATAATTATGTAATCATATTCGGCATAATGACTAATTTCATCTGAGGCTTTTGACATTCTTTTTTTTACTGTTTCATCAGTATCCTGATTTCTTTTCAATAATCTTTTCTCCAGTTCTTTTGCTGATGGCGGTAAAACAAAAATTTTCACTAAGTCATCTTGTACGGAATTCATTAACTGTTGTGTTCCTTGCCAATCAATATCGAAAAGAATATCTTTTCCATTTTTAAGCGCATTCATTACTGGTTTTTTTGGAGTTCCATAGTAAAAATCAAAAACTTTAGCATGCTCTAAAAATTCATCTTTATTGAGCATATCAATAAATTTCTCATCACTTACAAAAAAATAATCGCTTTCATTAACCTCAAGAGGCCTTGGTGGTCTAGTTGTAAAAGATATTGATAAAAATAAATTTTTATTTTTTTCTAATAATTTACGGGATAGCGATGTTTTTCCAGCACCAGAAGGTGAAGATAAAACAATCATCATTCCCCTTCTATCTGTATTTAAATTTTCTTTCATTCATTTAATTATAATGATGTGAAAATATTAGGGAAGCATTAGTTCCTCCAAATCCAAAAGAATTTGAAAGTACAGATTTTATTTCTTTTTCTTTAGCATTATGAGGCACCAAATCAATTTTAGTTTCGACCGATGGATTATCAAGATTTATTGTTGGAGGAATAATATTCTCATTTAATGCCATAACACTAAAAACAGCCTCTATTGCTCCAGCGGCCCCTAATAAATGGCCTGTAGATGATTTTGTTGATGACATTGATAGATTTTCTTCAAAACCCCCAAAGGCCCTCTCTACAGCTCTTAATTCGATCTCATCACCTAAAGGAGTCGAAGTTCCGTGAGCATTAACATAATTAATTTCTTCTTTATTTATACCAGCATCTTCAATAGCCATTAGAATTGATCTATATGCACCATCACCATCTTCAGATGGAGAGGTAATATGAAAAGCATC
>Ga0163109_10004531_pt1 | contig 10538 bp, 12 predicted proteins | sample CRUFie1St13metaG_FD_108704 | JGI IMG/M metagenome (GOLD analysis project Ga0163109, IMG submission 108704) | Marine microbial communities from the Costa Rica Dome - CRUD Field 142mm St13 metaG | ecosystem: Environmental > Aquatic > Marine > Oceanic > Photic zone | place: Costa Rica: the Eastern... | reverse complement strand
TGAAGATGCGATTATTATATACCGTGTGCAAAGAGCACCGGAACGTAGAGTTTTTTATGTTGATGTTGGTAACATGCCATCACACCTTGCTATGCAGTTTGTGGAGCGTGTAAAAACAGAAATACACCAAAGACGTATTCCTAGCAAAACTGGCGGAGGGACAAATGTCATAGACTCTAGTTACAATCCGCTTTCCATCAATGAGGATTACTTCTTTCCACAAACTGCGGAAGGTAGAGGATCAAAAGTTGAAACACTTCCGGGTGGCACTAATTTAGGAGAAATTGATGATCTTAGATATTTTACTAATAAGCTCGTACGCGGCTTACGAATCCCTAGCTCATACCTGCCAACCGGGGCAGATGACAGCAATGCTCAATATAATGACGGACGGGTTGGAACTGCATTCATACAAGAATTAAGATTCAACACTTATTGTGAAAGATTACAAAATTTATTAGTAGATGAATTTGATCAAGAATTTAAAAGATACCTATTAGAAAAAGGTGTTAATATTGATACAGCAATGTTTGATATTAAATTTATGCCTCCACAAAACTTTGCAAGTTATAGACAATCTGAATTAGATAATCAGCGTATTGGTTCATTTGCACAAATACAAGCAATTCCGTTTATTTCAAATAGATTTGCGTTAAAACGATTCTTAGGTTTAAGCGAGGAAGACTTAGCTGAAAATGAACGTATGTGGAGAGAAGAAAATGACGAAAACTTAACTCCGCCAACTGGTGATGCCGCAGGAGAAATGAGAAGTGTAGGAATTAGTAGTGCTGGTATTAGTGCTGACATTGCAGGCGCAGAAGACCAAGCAACTATAGAAGGTGGAGATGAAGACGGTGGAGAAGGCACTCCACCAGAAACAACGACAGGAGATGAGGGAGGAGCACCACCGGCCCCAGGTGACGAACCGGCGCCTCCAGCATAAATATTACTATGATACTGAGAGAACTTTTTTATTACGATAAAGAAACATTGCAACCTACAGATGATGACAGGTATGAGCCTCAGTATGACGACTCAGTTGTTGACCTAGATGATACTCGGCAGACACGTTTGACATTGCGTCAAATAAATCGTGCAAGGAAAGCGAGCGAACTACATACTAAAGAAAAAGCCAAAGAAAATGAATTTGTAAGGCAAATGTATGGAATCGCAGCACAAGCACAGGCTGCCGGAGTATGATAATTGGCAAAGATAGATAAACGTCAATATTCTAAAAAAGAATGGTTTGAAATACGAGAAAAAAGACGCATTCAAAAAATGCAAAAAAAGTTGTCTCGTATTCCTACTGCTAATCCAGTAAAACAAAGTAATCAAATAGCGTTTGTTTTAGGTAACGGTACATCAAGACAAGGTATAAACTTAGAAGAAATAAGTAAGATAGGTAAAGTGTATGCTTGTAACGCAGTATACAGAACCTTTGCACCTGATTATCTTGTTGCAGTTGATGTTAAAATGATACTAGAAATAAACAAACATGGTTATCAGCGTAATCATGAAGTGTGGACTAATCCTAATAGAGCATATGATAGAATGACAGGTTTTAGATTTTTTCAACCTAGTAAAGGTTGGAGTAGCGGACCTACAGCTTTATGGTTAGCAAGTCAACATGTGTATGAAAAAATTTATATATTAGGATTTGACTTTAAAGGTTTGGGCGATGGATCTCAATTTAACAATTTGTATGCAGATACACCAAATTATAAAAAAAGTACCGACGGTGCTACGTTTTTTGGCAATTGGATGAGACAAACATCATCTGTAATAAAACAAAACACCAACATTAATTATGTAAGGGTAATAACACCAGATAATTACAATCCAGATGAACTAAATAATTTTAGAAACTATAGCGTCTGTAGTAAAGACGATTTTAAGAAGATTTTTGAACTATCTTGACAATTTTTATCCAAATTGTCAATTTTTCGCCTATTATCTAGGTGTTTTTCCCAAATATTGTAAATATATTATATGACAGCCTTACCGAATAGGTAAATTTTAACATTTATAGGAGATTAAAATGGCAACAAATAAATTCGAAGAAATGCTTGAGCATCTCGTAAATGAGGATAGCGAAAAAGCAGAAGAACTTTTCCACGAAATTGTGGTTGAGAAATCCAGAAAGATTTATGAAGATCTTCTTGCTGAAGAAGTAAAAGACGATGAAGTAGATGAAGCATCTGATGAAGAAGTAGATGAAGCATCTGACGAAGACGTTGAAGAAGCATCTAAAGATGATGACGATGACAAGGAAGAAGATGACAAAGAGGTTAAAGAAGATTTTGACCTTGATGAGTTTGAAGTAGAAGCTGATGACGAAATGGACATGGGCGATGAAGAAGGCGACATGGACATGGATGCTGATATGGGCGACGAAGAAGGAGCTCCAGAAGGCGATGCTGGCGAAATGGAAGATAAGATTGCTGATTTAGAAGACGAATTAGCAGATCTTAAAGCTGAATTTGATGCAATGATGGGCGGAGATGAAGGCGGAGAAGGTGACGATGACATGGAAATGGGCGGAGACGCTGAAGACGACATGGCAGACGACATGGAAGACAGCATGGACATGGAAGCAGCACCAGAAGAAATGGCTTTTGAAAAATCAGATGAAGAAGTTGACGAATCAGACGATGAAGAAGTAGAGGAAACTTCAAAATCGGCTGCTGAGCAGATGCGTGAATATGTTGAAAAAGTTTCAAGCGGACACGGAGCCGAGTCAAAAGGACACGGTGAAGAAGGTGGTACAAACACTAAGTCTGTAGTTGCAAGCAAAAACGACATGGGAGGCACTGCTTCTAACTTGGCACAAGGGCAAGAAGGCGCAGCAGGCGGAACAGCTGGTGGACTAGCAAATCCAAGCACAAAAGAAGAAAATGCTGGAAATGTTAACGTACCAGGTGGTAAAGCAGGCAAGTCTATGAGCAACATGCCAAAAGGCCACGGAGCTGAAAAGAAAGGCTCTGGCGAAACTGCTGACAATAAGAAAAGTGCTATTGGCAGCTAATTAGTAAGGACATAAGATATTGACAAACTTACTCTCAGAACATTTGACATTCGACCAAGCTAAAATTGTCGTCGAGAATGCCAACGAAGGAAAAGACTTGTATATGAAGGGAATTTGTATACAAGGCGGAGTACGCAACGCAAATCAGCGTGTGTATCCTGTAAATGAAATTGGCAGGGCTGTCAAAACTCTCAGCGAACAAATCACTGGCGGATATTCAGTTCTAGGAGAAGTTGATCATCCTGATGGACTTACAGTAAACCTAGATCGTGTTAGTCATATGATTACAGAAATGTGGATGGATGGCCCAAACGGTTACGGCAAACTAAAAATTTTACCAACCCCTATGGGATCTCTAGTTAAAACAATGTTGGAAAACGGCGTGAAACTTGGAGTATCTTCTAGGGGCTCTGGTAACGTAAAAGAAGACGGATCCGGTGAAGTATCGGATTTTGAAATTATAACGGTGGATGTAGTTGCACAACCTAGTGCACCAGGAGCATATCCTACACCAATTTATGAGCATTTAATGAATGCACGTGGAGGCTACAAGGCATACGAACTAGCACAGGCTACAAAAAATGATACTAAGGCACAAAAATACTTAAAAGAATCGTTGGTTAATATAATCAATCGACTCCAATAAATTAGGAGAAACATAATGTTGGATGCACTAAAAACTTTGTTCGAAAATGATGTAGTTTCCGCAGAAGTGCGTCAAGAAATTGAAGAAGCATGGAACAAGAAGATTAAAGAAAATCGACTTGAAGTCACTGCTGAACTTCGTGAAGAGTTTGCTGAAAAATATAAGCATGACAAAACAACTATGGCTGAAGCTGTTGATACGATGGTAACTAACCGTTTAGAATCAGAAATGATGGAACTGAACGAAGATCGTAAGCAACTAGCAGAAGCTAAAGCAAAGTACGCAAAAGCAATGCGTGAAAACGCAGATTTACTTAAAACTTTTGTTGTACAGTCTTTGTCTAAAGAGGTAAAAGAACTTCACGACGATCAGAAAGGTATGGCAAATAAATTTTCTATGCTTGAAAATTTCGTTGTAGACTCGCTTGCAAAAGAAATTGCAGAGTTCCAAACAGACAAAAAAGACCTAGCTGAAACAAAAGTACGTTTAGTTAGAGAAGCTAAAGATCACTTTAGTAAGTTAAAAACAAAGTTTGTTGAAAAGAGTGCAGACAAAGTATCCAATATTGTTGATAAAGTTCTTAATAAAGAAATTCATCAACTTAAGGAAGATATCGAATCTGCAAGAAAGAACGACTTTGGTCGCAGACTATTTGAAGCTTTTGCTACTGAATACAGCACAAGTTATTTGAATGAAAAGTCTGAGACTGCCAAACTTATGAAAGTAGTTGAGCTTAAAGATAAGCAACTTGCTGAAGCGAAAGTAGAAGCTGTAGAAAAGCAAAAGATAGCAGAATCAAAAGATGCTGAAATTGCTAAAATTACAGAAGCTGCTCAGCGTAAAGACACAGTTGCAGAGTTGATCAGTCCTTTAAGCAAAGATCAAAAAGAAATCATGATCGATTTACTGGAAAGTGTTCAAACGAATAGATTACGTTCGGCGTTTGATAAGTACCTACCGGCAGTGATAGACGGTAAAACTCCAGAGAAGAAGGCAATTATTACAGAAGGCAAAGAAGTAACAGGCAATAGAGAAGAAACACAAGATAGTGACACAAATGCAAGTGCTAATGTTATTGACATCAGAAGACTTGCAGGATTAAATTAAGGAGAAACCAAATGTCAGAACTATTAGAAAGTCGCTGGCAGGATACCAAAACAGCACTTCTTGAAGGCCTACAAGGCACAAAGAAAAGCGTAATGGCAACTACTCTTGAAAATACAAGATCGTACTTACAAGAGAGTGCTACAGCTGGTGCGACTTCTGCCGGTAATGTTGCAACTCTTAACAGAGTTATTCTTCCAGTTATCAGACGTGTAATGCCAACAGTCATTGCAAATGAAATTGTTGGTGTTCAGCCTATGACTGGACCAGTGGGTCAGATCCACACACTAAGAGTCCGTTATGCGGACACAAATAATGCTACAGGTTCAGCTAACGATGTTACAGCTGGCGACGAAGCATTAAGTCCTTTCCGAATTGGTCAGGCATACTCAGGTGACGGAACTGCTGGTAAAGCTGCTGCCACTGCGGCCTTAGAAGGTTCAGCTGGTAACAGACTAAGCATTCAGATCTTGAAGCAAACAGTAGAAGCAAAAACCAGAAAGCTATCAGCTCGCTGGACTTTTGAATCTGCTCAGGACGCTCAGTCACAGCATGGTATTGATGTAGAAGCAGAAATTATGGCTGCTCTTGCACAAGAGATCACTGCTGAGATTGATCAAGAAGTTCTTACAAGCCTACGTAGTTTAGCTGGCGCAGCCGCTGAAACTTATGATCAGGCCGCTGTTTCAGGTACTGCTACATTTGTTGGCGACGAACATGCAGCTCTTGCAGTTCAAATCAACAGAGTTGCAAACTTGATTGCACAGCGTACAAGAAGAGGTGCAGGTAACTACGCAGTTGTTAGCCCATTTGCGTTAACAATTCTACAATCTGCAACTACTTCAGCGTTTGCAAGAACAACTGAAGGTGCTTTTGAAGCTCCAACAAACACAAAATTCGTTGGTACACTAAACAATGCAATGAGAGTTTATGTAGACTCTTATGCAGCTGACGATACAGGCGTACTTGTTGGATACAAAGGTTCAAGCGAATCTGATGCGGCAGCATTCTACTGCCCATACATTCCATTGATGTCAAGCGGCGTTGTATTGGATCCATCAACATTCGAACCAGTAGTGAGCTTTATGACTCGTTACGGTTATGTTGAGCTTTCAAACACAGCTTCATCTCTTGGTAATGCGGCAGACTACTTAGGTCTTGTTGCAATTACTAATGGTAATGTAAGCTTCAGCTAAGACTTAGCAACTATAAATTACAAAATAGGCCCTACGGGGCCTATTTTTTTGACTATGCCTTCAAAAAAAGACTTCATTTTAGAAACAATTTACGAAAAAAAGACAGAAAATGGTACTGTTTGGTTAGTACGTGTAAAAAAACGGACAAATTAGTTTACCAAAATCAGTTGACTTTTACGCGAAACTAGTGTATATTAGTGTTAATGTTAAAACATATAATAACAATAATAAGGAGTAACATTATGTCAAAATCAACAAAAGCAGTTGGAACAAAGTTCTTTAAAGAAGGAACACAAAATCAACAAATTTTAGCAAAATACTGGGGTAATGGTAAAGCATTTACATCTGAAGATCTAAGAGATGATATGGATATTGCATCACCAGGTGCTAGATTAACTGAATTAAGAGAAGCAGGTTTCGATGTTAGAGTAATCGACAGCGAAGTTGTAGGTCAAGGTAGACCAGTTGCTACTTACAAAATCATGAAAAGAAGAGCTTTTGCTTAATTTTTCGTAAAAAATAAGGCCCTTCGGGGCCTATTTTTTTGGCTAAATATAACACGTTCATCCCGTTCGGGACGGAAGTAGCATAATGCGAAGGAACGCACTCAACTGTAAAAAGGAGAGTGAAATGAACTATAGAGACTTCGAACTTGCTCGCAAAAAAGAGCGTACTAGGCTAAATCATTTAGCAATCATACGCAAACTTATCAAAAATCGACAATCTAGACCTCGATGCGAGAAGAACATTCTTAGTGATGATCCAAGATTACAAAAAATATAACTTTTTGTTAAAATAAAGGTTGACCTTTATTTTAGGATATGTTATATTAGTAAAATAAGCAACAAGAGAGTAATTAACTTTTGTTTATTAGTGCATCGAAGAGGCGTTTACCAGAGCGTCGAAGATGGCTGTTTAGGGGTGGTACCCAGGCTTGGTAGTAGAAATACGCTGAGTCACATCGCTCTACCGAGCGGAAACAGGCTCCCTGGTTATCAGAATGGCATCTGTGGCGAGGGGTTGGAGGTGTAACCTAGTCCTTCCTAATATTGCTTATTTCTTTTAAAGGTGTACAAGTTTACTTGTATGCCTTTTTTCATTTGTGATAAATACTAATGTCAGATAGTGAAGCCATTAAGGTGGACTTATGGGGACACAACCCCGTAGCGGCTAGAACCCGCATCGGACTTCTAAATAGGAGAAAACAAATGGGAAGACCACTTAATAAAAGACTTTTTGGAGCAGAAGGTGTAGGTCCTACTGCGGCCGGAAATGAAATCAAAGTAAACTTTCATAACGGCTCAGGCGTTAAAGAAGGTTACATTGTGAAACAAAAAGGTTCTAAAAGATTCGTAGTTGAAGAAATCGAAACAGGCGGAACATTTACATGTACACTGAAAACTGGTGTGTTACCTGCGGCATTGTCCTCAGGCGAAATGTCAATTTCAGTACAAGGTGATGATTCAGAAACTTACGGTGTAAGTAAGATTAGTGGACGTAAAGTTACACTAGCGGCACCAAGTTTAACTGGTTCTAACGCACTAGACGGAACGTCATTAAGATACGTGCTTACAGGTTCAGCATCAAGCGGAGTTGTAAGAATGGAAGAAGCTGGTGATGATAATACATTGTCAGGCAGTGATGACGACGATTTCTCAGAAGACGCATAATGATATATTGGGGAGTTAACGCTCCCCAATTTATAAGGATTTAGAATGTCAAAAGTATTAAAAGTTGAAAACGGTAATTACAGTATTAAGGTAGAAGCAGGCGGTAACATTATTCTTGATACTGCTAGAGGCACTACTAGTGGCTCACCTGGACAACCTGCAGGCACAGTAATTGTACGAGGAAGTTTAGAAGTAGAAGGCACAACTACCACAGTTGAAAGTAACAACACTATTATTAATGACAATGTCATTATTTTAAATAGCGGTGAGACAGGAAGTGGAATCAGTATTACTAATAATCAAGAAGCTGGTATAGAAATTGAACGTGGTACTTTAAACAACGCAAAACTTGTATTTGACGAAACAATAAACTGGACACTAGGCGGCGACAGCGGAAGTGGAACATTTAAAATTGTTGATACTTCAGGACAAATTTTACCTTTAAGCACAGATGGAATCAAAGCACCAAACGGCAATTTGTATCTAGATACAGGTGCTGGAGTAATTAGTGTTACTAACACAACCAATTATGAAGAAAAAGTTTTTACATACGCAGGCGGTGTAATTACGGATAGCGGCGGTGGCGTTGTAGTAGATGACGATCATATTCCTAATGCAAAAGCTCTAGTTGATTATTTTGCATATGCTTTGACTAGTGTAGGTATTTCAGATATTATCAGAGAAGACAATACTAAAGTTGAAACTTTTGATTTTCAGACAACAGGATTACCTAGTAATGTTGTTATAGGAATTGACGGTGCTGATACATTAGTTGTGTACGGTGATAGAGTAGAATTTGATTCTTTAAGATTAGAAAGCAGTAAAATTAGCACAGTAGATAGTAATGCTGATTTAGTGCTAGAAGCACCAGGCACTGGTTCTGTGCAAGTTAATGATAACTTGTTTATTACAGAAACACCTGGACGAGATGATGTTGCTACAGATCCTGCAGCACCAACAGAAGGTATAAAACTTTACAGCAAAACTCAAGCTACTGGAAATACAGGTTTGTATTTTGTAAATAAAAGCAATACTAGAGATGAAATAATAAGTAATAATCGTGCATTAGTTTACAGCATGATATTTTAAAAGGAAACAAAATGGCGATAGTAAATCAAAGACTTACAACCACACAGCTAGATGCAGTTACAGTTCCGGCAAGTAAAACTTATGCTATTACAAATATTTTAGTATGTAATAACAGCGGATCAACAGCAGCTAACTTTGACATGCATTTTATTCCAAGTGGTGATCCGTTAGATAACAATATTACAAGAGTAATAAACAATCTATCATTACCCGCAGAAGAAACATTTACTTTTGATAGTGAAAAGGTAGTTTTATCTGAAGGAGATAAAGTCAGTTTTGTTGCAAGTCCAGATGCCGGCAGCGGCAATACTACTTTAAGTGTCACAATAAGTTATTTGGAAGTGTAAATGAGACTTATCAAAAGACAAACAACTAACTTGAGAAGTATCACCGGTAAAGGTATCGTGTATGATATCAATGATCAAGTTATTGTAGATAGTACAAATACAATTCTTGTGCCTAAAGGTACAGAAGCTCAGCGACCAACTACTCCTGCCAACGGCCATTTGAGATATAATACTGATGATGAACAATTTGAAGCCTATCAAAACGGTGCTTGGAGAGAATTAAGATTTAAAGAGCCTAATCAAGATCCGGGTATAACACAACAAAACTTAGGCAGTGGAGATGCTGTTGAAGTATTATTTGGACCACTTGATAGTGGAGATACAGATTATCCTGCACCTGCTGCAGCACAAAATGTTTTAGTATTTGTCGAAAATGTATTCCAAATTGCAGGTACAAACTATACTCTTGTGCAAAATCCTGGAGCACAAAATACTATTTCAAGCGTAGTTAGTGTGGGAACATCAACAGTAATTGAAACTGCAACCAATCATGGATATACAACAGATAATTTACTATATGTGTCAGGTGTCGAAAGTACAATTGACGATGCTGTGGAAAATCTAAATACAGACGATTCTAGCTCACCTGGTAGTCATACTATTCTTAGTATACCTGCATTAAATAGAATAGAAGTAGCTGTTGATACTTCCGGTGGAAATACAGCAAACTATATTGCAAACAGTGGTAAAATTTTCAAAGCAGGAACATCAACAGGACCGTATTTAGACGGTTATTACCTACAATTTACATCAGCACCAGATTTAGATAAAGCTATAACAGTACTTCACAACTTTGACAAATAAATACTGTTGAAGGAAAAATAAATGGCACAAGTCGGTAGAATATCTGGACCCTTATTAAAAGCAAATCTTGAACGACAAGGTATAGATCTTGCGTTTAAGAATGTGTCAAGTTCAACTCCGGTATTATTTTTAGATGTCAATAATAACAGAATAGGTATAAACTATAACGGTACACCTTTAAGTGAACTATACGTTCCTACAAAAATCAATACCACAAGTGCAACCATTGACAATACAGCACAGTTTCAAAATTGGACAATTTCTCCTAACGGAATCAGTATATCATCAGGTGATATAAATTTAATTACTGACAACACAGTTCCATCAGGTTCGCCAATGCCTCCGGTAAGATTGACAGGATTTGGTACAGGTACTACAGAAGAACAATTCTTAGCAATAAGAGATAACAATATTGGTTCTGTGAACAACAGTGACATAGTATTAGATCCTGCAGGTACAGGTACAGTAGAATTTCCCACCAATTTAAATGTAGACGGTAATATGTTTGCAACAGGAAATATCCGAGCAGACGGTAATTTAACTTTAGGATCTGGCGACGAAGATGACATTGTTATAGGTGCAGAATTAGTCGTAGATTTAGTTCCTGATTCTTCTAATACATATAAAATTGGTGAGCCGGGTAAACAGTTTGACAAT
>Ga0163109_10004530_pt1 | contig 10538 bp, 8 predicted proteins | sample CRUFie1St13metaG_FD_108704 | JGI IMG/M metagenome (GOLD analysis project Ga0163109, IMG submission 108704) | Marine microbial communities from the Costa Rica Dome - CRUD Field 142mm St13 metaG | ecosystem: Environmental > Aquatic > Marine > Oceanic > Photic zone | place: Costa Rica: the Eastern... | reverse complement strand
GTGGACGTCGCTGTATAAGTGTTCAGTGTACATATTTCAGCGCCTGCTAGGATAAATTCGAGGTGCACCTCTGTAACGATCTCTGGCTCGTTGAGCATCGCCTCCACTGACCAGAGGAGTGCTTCAGTGAGCTTTGATCGACGGTATATTTCCTGTCCTAGCCCTCCGTCGAGAAGCGTTATTTGCATCAGAGTTACCTCAAATAAAGAGACCTTTTGTGTGGCTTGATGTTACAAAATGTTTATGGGGTTTTTAAGTCTTCAATATTCCGCATGGCGGAATACCTCTGGTCAAGGTATTTAAATATTGGTTAGGATTTCCGGTGTTCCGCGAGGAATTTCCTGATAGCGGTGAGGCTCTCGCCGTGTACGCTGTCAATTTTAAGCATTTCCTCCGGGTTAGAAGCATTCGGCAACTTATCCAACTGTTCCAATATCGAATACGTCACGACTCTGACTATGTTGTCCTCCATATCCGAGCGAACGCTTAATACTAAGTTACCAAATTCATACATGGTTTTTATTGGTAGTGCTTCTCGGTCTGAAAATTGTCCTGTATTTTCTCGCATCGCGTTGGTTGTTTGCCGCGGTAACAGCATGAACTGCATCTGATTCGTCAAGATAAGGTTGTAGCAACGATCTATATTTTTGGCCCGGGCCGCTCTTGCTCTTGCTCGCGGCTCTTCGCGGTTAATCGCGTCAACAAGTACCTCCGAATAAGGATATGAATCCGGATCTGTTTTTGAGCTGAGTATTAGCAGATGTTTTTGTCGGTACACCGTATACTGGCCCCAAGGCGAGTGCGCTACCGCCGCCGGAGCCAGTAACAAAACTGTTAGAAAAGATCGCCTTTGCAAGACTCATGGTCGAGGGGCTTTCGCCCCTCGACACTCACTCTAGTAGTGCCGATACTTATCAAAAACGTCGAGATTCAAAACCGCGGTGACAACGTAGTTAGGAACGTCAACCACCTGACCGACTCTTAAATCAACCGCGATCGAGCTCAAAACGTAGGCCTGTTCTTTTGTTAGACCGTGTTCTTCAACGATGTAGTCGATCATCTGCAGAAGCGCGTGTCTTGCCGCGATGGTCAGGTCTTCATTTAAGTTCTCGAGGTTCGCGATAGGGGCACCCGACAGGTACTGATGGGTAGGAGGGATCTCGCCCTTACCCTTGACCGGGATTCCGACGGTTTGGTAGTACCGGGTTGGCTCCATATCGATAATCTGGTCGTTACCGAGGGTCGCGGGCATTTCCATGGTGGCGCCTTTACCTTTATGGATCTTGCGGACACGCAGTGTTGTTACGGAGCCCATCTCAATGGCGGTTCCGCTTACCTCGCCGTCACCTTGAGCATAGTGGACGTCTCCAACGAAGACGCCACAGCCATCGATAAAGCAGGGAAACAATACCCGGGTGCCGATCTGCATTTGTTGCACGTCCATGTTGCCGCCATTTTCACGGGGAGGGATGGTTCTCAAACAATTTTTTTCTGCCCGGGCACCCTCTCCGCAAAGGTTGGCCGGAAGAGCGCCCGCTCCAGACGGGCCCAACACAGCACCGCCCACGGCCGCCAGACCAGCCTCACGTGCCTTGATCTCCTCTATCTCCGGTAGACCCGGCATGACTCCAATTGAGCCAGGAAATGCCTCATAAGGTATTGTTACGCCCGGCATGCCAGGTGCTACAGCACCGGTTCTAGTTAACCGCCAGTTCACGATATATGGCTCTGTGAAAACATCGCGCAGGAAACCGAAACCAGGCGCGATTACCGTGTATCCGTATTGATCGGGAGCGACGTCCACGATCTCTACCTCAATAGCGTCACCACGCTTCGCGCCATTGATATGGACGGGTCCGGTCATCGGATGCACCAATCCAAGGTCCACTGTAGCCAGGTCGGCGGGAATGGAATCTAGTGTGAACTCCGTGTCCAGGGCATCACGTGTGTGGTAGACAATCATATCCCCTACGTTGGCTTTGGCACGTGCGGGAATCTCGGGGTGGTACCGGTTGAAACAGTTAGGGTCGTCAACGCAATGCATACCCTGTTTCTTCAATTCAACAATGGTCATCCACTTTTGGTCAGTTGTGTCTGCAAACCCCGGGAAAGCAAGTGCCCCAAGTAACGCAGAAAATATTATTTTTTTCATGCCTTAGTCCTTAGTTCTGCAAATAACTCTTATCAGCAAAAGTACTCTTTTAACGCGCAATATCAACTGCGCGGAACCAATTAGTGAGATTTTATCGAGATCGAGTTTTTTTTTGGAGGTTGTCAAAAACTCGTTCACTTTGACGTGGGGACTGAGACGCAAGGCGTCATACAGTTTTGGAGTCTAGAATTTTTGGATCGCTCTATACGGTTTCTTTATTACCTTTGGACTAAAAAGGTATGTCTCCGATGCCTATAATTCCTTTGGTCGGGAGGGGTGGCATATTGAGACATGTATCATTGCTTATGGAGATGCCGCGTTTGTTATGGGTTTTTTCATTTAGAACGACGAGCAAACCTTTTTGGATTGACACCATGAATGGATCAAGTATTTTAGCGCCATGTTCAGCAGTAATTTGAAGGAGGTGATCCAATGTCTAGTGAATTGAGTCTAATTTTGAGTGATGTTGGTTGCCGTAGTGAGGTTCGGGGTAACTCCTGAGACCACGCGCTAGCCCACTGAAATGTGATCGCTCGAGATTACCATTTCGCGAAGGGAGCTACTTAGCTCCCTTTTTAATGGACGAATCTTTATTTTTAGTCTTATTAAGGTGCTTGAAATCTAAACCCGAAGGTCTTGGAGTCGCAGGTGCCTTAAAACCGAGCCTCTTCAATTGGATATGCCAGAATCGTATTTAGCTCAGGAAATGCGCTATCCGAGACGACTGCGTTCTGCGACTAATGAATAAGCGATAGATGAAAACGCGGAGTTGACTTGTCTTAGAGCTCTCAATGATTCGATGTGTATATCACTAGATAGGAGGCTTGCGGAATCCCCGTCTCGAAGCCTATCTAAATGGTTACGGTGACTTTCCAGCACCATCGTCCCCAAGGCTCGCTTCTCTTGAACCAGTTGCCGTGCACTCTCGAGGTCACTCGACAAAAGCACGTTCATTGCTAATTGCATGTTCACAAGAATCCGGTTGTGTAGAGTTGTCAGTTCTTCTCGTCCCTTGTCAGAGAAAATGAGCGCTTTCTTGTTTTGTGTTGCCGCTAGTTTAAACAGGCTTTTTACAATAACATCTCCCGCAGCTTCCATGTTGTCTGCATACATAACTAGCTCGTGACTACGTCCCAATTCTTCTTCACTGAGGTTATGACGAATGACCTCAGTGACATAGTTCTTAACGCGTTTATGAACGCTGTTGACTTCAAGCTCAAGTGCCTGCAGGTCGTCAATTAAGGATTCATCCCATTTCTCGAAGAGCTCCATCACTGGCTCGAACATCTTTTGTACGAGCTCCGAAAGATATAACAGTTCGCGGGTGGTACTGGTGAGGGCATGGGTTGGTATGTGAATCTTTTCGTTCTCTAACACGGTCTGTCTGTTGGCCCCGATGCCATTTGTGGCCGAATTATCTGAGGAGATTAGTTTGTCGAGAATCAGTTCCACTCGCTGGACTAGGGGAAGTCCTAAGACAACCAGAGCAAAGTTAAGTCCGACGTGAAATCCGACCAAGTAATGAACATTCGCATCTTCAACGAATTTTTCAGGCACGGGCCAGATTTGTATCGCTATTAATATAAGAATAGCGACCATGCCACGTAACCAAAGATTACCCACAGTAACCAAACGTGCAGTTTTATCAGCCTCCCTTGTGAGGATCACTGCTATTAAGGCTCCTCCGACATTTGCTCCGAGGACCAGAGCTACGGCCACATCGAATGGGATTATTCCCTGCGCCAGGAAGGCGATAATGAGTAGCAGGGCAGCGATGCTTGAGTGGATCAGCCATGTAAAAATTCCACCAACTAGGAAGGCCGTTAAGGGGTCCGCTTTCAGGTAATCGACCGCAAGCGGAACAAACGTGTTGTGCTGGAGTGGCTGAGTTGCCTCGCCTAGCATGGCGAGTGAAATGAGAATCAGAGCTATTCCAACCAGAACGCGCCCTGTCTGTTGGGCCCGAGGAGTCTTGCCCTTGAAAATACCAATACCTCCCGCGATCAGAAAAATCGGGATCAGCCAACTTAGATTGAAGGATAGAATTTGTACGACCAATGCCGAGCCGAGGTCAGCTCCAAGCACCGCCGCGATTCCAACCGAGGGTGCTATCAGGCCAGTTGAGGCGAAGCTCGCTGTCAGAACAGCAACTGCCGTAGAACTTTGCAGTAGGATTGCTAGCATTAAACCAAATGTGGCAGATTGGATCCTTCGGCTGCCTGCTTGCTGTAGCGCACGACGTATCCTTGAACCGTACGCCCTCTCAATACCAGATTGTACTAGTTTGACTGACCAAATTAGCAGAATTGCTGCCGCGACTAGATTTAGAATCAGACCGAATAATGTCATATCGACGGCTTATTGGCCGACCTGGTGTTCGCCGATTCGATGATGCATGACAAGTCGAGGATGTCTCTGAATGAATTGGCCGTAAAGTCCGCCTCAAGGCAATCAGGATCTGGGTTAAACCGAATGGTTGTTATATCTAACGCCTTTGCGCCGTCTAATTCTTTTTTTGCGTGCCCCACAAAGGCTGCGTTTTGGGGGTGTACCCCTATAGGATCTAGAGCCGCCATATAGATTGCTGGATCTGGCTTAATAATCTTTAAATCGCAGGAATTTGCATACGTATCCCACACCTGGTCGATCCCTAGCGCAGCAAACCATTTATATTTCTCCTGCCGAGAGTTATAGGTGTTCGTTACGATTCCTAGCTTGAATCCCTGTCGTTTTAATTCAAATAGAGTATCCGCTACGCCGTCGAAGAAGATCACTTTTCGCTGTTCCGCGTGGAGTAATTCAATCCCATCCTCAACATCTTTCGGATGATTCACACCATGATGTGCCATTAATCTCTCAAAAAACTCTAGCTCGGTCATTTGTCCCGCGTGGGCTTTTAAACGCATTTCCTTTGCTATCGGGTCCGGATTTTTCGAGGCAGCGTAACCACGAGACAGCAAAAATGTATCGAAAGCTTGCTGACGACTCGGTTTGCTGTAAAGAATATCGCCTGCATCGAATAGAATGGCGTGGATCATTCATGTGTCCTTAACGGTTGAACCGGTTTTGTGTCTTTGCCAGCAACTGGCAAAGAATAGGATGGCGCCGCATTTTGAGTGTGGCGCCATCCAAGGTTTTTTAATTTAGTGATAGGTAAAGAGCTAAGAATTCATACTTTGAATTGTAAACCTGGTCAGGGTCCAAGGGTATTAGTCCCAGATCATTAAAGGCTGGCAATCCATAGTCCTTAACTTGACGCGCCTCGACTGGTGCCCGGGCCGCGTAGTCGCCTGGCTCGTTCCAAGGCTTGAAACCGTCTTCCATCATGTAGCGGATAAGAAGTTTCGCCGCGTTGGGATGCGGCGCCATATCCGCCACCATCAGGGAGGTGGGGTAGCTGACTCCGAATGCGGGTTTCAAGTTATAAATAGGCTCGGCTGCATAAACATCTTTTTTATTCTTCCGCATTTTGGAAAAAGTCGTGATGCCTATAGGAGCTTTGTCTTGCTTGACGTCGCCAACGTTCTTGAAGATCTTGGTAGTTGACCCCTGGAACACCGGCTCGTTATTCAAGAAGCGATGGAGCCATTCCATCGAAGCCGTTGGTTTATCGATAAGAGGATTTTTTTTGACTGCCTTCAATACCGCCTTCGAGTACTCGACATCCTTACCGAACTCCTCTTTGTACGCAGCTTCCATAGCGTCCGAGTTGAGCAAGATAGTCTGCATAAAATTAGCTGAAATACCGTCCTCAAGTGGGCTCGGCAGAAGCGTTCTGCCCTTCCATTCCTCACGCGTCAGGTCCCACAATGAGTCGATCGGAGGGCCATTGGGGTTCAATGCGGTGTTGTAATACACTACACGGCTACTGTGCCTCTGTACTAATAAAGGCTCTTTTTCACCAGCACTTAGCTCTCCGGCAATATTTTCCGGCACAAAATTCCAGACCAATTGGTCTGGTAGCGCCTCATTGAGCAGCATAGGTGCCTCAGCATTAAAAAGAACGTCGACGCTGTAAACGCCAGCCTTGTGTTCCCGTCGGAATTTTTCGAGTTGGAGATCTGAAGGAATATCGTATCCCTCGACCTCAATCCCATATTTTTCTTCAAACTTTGGCGCGAGTTTAGCGATACGTGATGAGACTGAGTAGATAACTACTTTGCCCTCCGCCTTGGCCGCCTTCTCGATAGCTGCCCAGTCTTGTTTCGCGGGCGCGTAAGGTCCGAGCCCAGCGGATTTCAGCCAAGCATCATCCGCGAAGGTATTACTACCGGACAGCATGCAAGCGGACACGGCAGCGATTGTTAATCCTCGCTTAAACGCCTTTTTTATTTTTATTTCCGTTTTCATAATAGTTCCTCCCAAGTGGGTTTTTTGACGCTCCGAGAACCATCTCGGAGCGCATCAGTTGGTCCCGTTTGTATCGATAGGCGGACCCAAAAGGGCTCCACTTTTGGCGTCGTAGACATTGAGCGCCTTTTGATCAAACTGAACCGTGACTTTCTCTCCTTCATGTAGGTCTACTTCGTGACCAATTCGAGCAAGTAGAATTGTTCCTCCTCTCGTAAGTTGGATAATTGTTTCAGGGCCGTTCGGTAGCACGGAGGAAACCTCGTAAGCCTGGCTACCTTTTAGCTTCTCTTTTGATATTTTAAGGTCTTCAGGACGTGCCCCAACTACTATGCTGCTAGGTGCCTCGTCCCACCCGATGTCGATGTCGATATCTCCGTTGCTGTACAGGCGATTTTTTCCATTGGACCGATTCGCCTTAATGAGATTAATTCGGGGCATACCGATAAAGTCAGCGACGAAGGTATTCTCTGGACGCTTATACAGCTGAGAGGGTGGTGACACTTGCTGTATAAGCCCATCTCGCATCACCACGACACGGGTCGACATGGTCATGGCCTCGGTCTGATCGTGCGTAACGTACACTGTCGTGGACCCGGTGGACGCCTGAAATTTTTTTAGTTCGACCCTCATGTCCATCCGGAGCCGGGCGTCTAGGTTCGATAAGGGCTCGTCCATCAAGAACACTGGTGGTTTCGTCGCCAGTAGCCGCGCCAGAGCAACCCGTTGCTGTTGGCCGCCCGATAGTTCGGAAGGATAGCGATTCTGCAGGTCGCCCATACCAAGATCTTTTAATACCTGATCAAGCCGGTCTTTCGAGTCGGACTCAGATAGATTTAGGACATCGAGTCCGAACTTTACGTTGTTGCGTACGGTCATGTGCGGCCACAACGCGTAACTCTGAAAGACCATCCCGAGGTTGCGCTTACCAGGCGGTACGATTCTATTGAGTTTGGAGGAGAATACGAGTTCTCCGTCCATATATATCTCACCCTCATCGGGCGTCTCTAACCCTGCCAGACAACGTAATAGTGTCGTCTTTCCGCACCCGGATGGTCCAAGTAAGACCAGAAACTCGCCAGACTCGATTTTTAAAGATACGTTATCCAGGGCCGTCGTAGCGCCATAACGTTTGGTCAAATTCTCAATTTCAATGCTGGCCATCTTTAATTTAACCTTTAAGACTGCTTTTCGCGTAATCGAACGAGTCTGCTTTTCCCCGCCCACCACAGAATCAGTTCACCGGCTATGGTGATCATGGCTACGATCAGGACCAATGCATTAGAGAGTTGCGTGAGACCTTCCTCTGCGTAGTTGAAACCGACCGTCATTAAGACCCTTGTCGAGGGTGTAATCAGCAGAATGATCAGGGACAGTTCTCTCATCACACCCACAAAACTGACCATCATGCCTGTCACCACCCCGGAGCTCGCAAGCGGTACGATTATCTTCCTGAAACGTCGACCCCAACTCGCGCCCGCGACCTCTGCAGCCTCCTCTAGTTCCCTCCCGATCTGCGTCACTGCGGTTACACCAGTTTTTACGGAGTAGGGCAGTCGATTTACTACTGAAATTAATATTAACAGCGTAAACGTGCCGTAGAGAGCTGGGATTGGGCCACGGGGCTCAGCAAACATGGTTAGATACATCGCGCCGAAAGCGATCGATGGGAACAGGAAGGGGATAAAAGCAATCTGGTCCAACATCTTGGCTAATGGATTACCCTCCTTCCTGACCACGATATAAGCTATTACCAGGCCGATCAAAGACGCTATTACAGCTGAAAAGAAGGCTAGTTCGATCGTGTTCCAGGCTGCTCCTAAGATATTTGCATTATGCAGAACCCCGGGTTCCCCCATCGCAATCTCTGGATCGGACTGTCCTGTCCAAAAATGCATGGTCAGATTACTGAGATTGAAAAAGCCGTCGATCAGCATCAGTGACTGATATCCGAGTAAAATTAGCGGAAGGATTCCCACCACAAATCCAAACGTTGCCACGCTCCAAAAGATAGGCCAGCGCCATCCACCAAGTGCGACCTGACGGCTCCTAAATCCTTTTCCACTGATCGTTTCGAAACGACGAGCGTTGTTTCCGACGAATTTGTTGGATGCCCAAATCGCGAGTAAAGACATTAAAATAAGAAGAATGGCTAATACGTACGCCATTGAGTCGAGACCGAGTGCTAAGTTTGCGTAAACCATTGTGGCGATTGTATGGAACTGAGTCGGTGCACCCAGCAAAAATGGTAGTGCGAACTGGCCGATGGTTTTTCCAAACGTGAGAACGAACGCCGCCGCAAAGGCTGGGGCGACGACAGGAAAAGTGATCCGGCGTAATATCATCATCCGCGATGCGCCTGAGAGCAGGGCGCCTTCTTCCATCTGCGAGTCAATAGTCGCCAGAGCGCCAGCGACAAGAAGGTAAGCGAATGGAAAGTAGTGCATCGCTAATGTAATTGATATCGGAAACGTGCCATAAGAAACCCATTCCGGGGGTGGGATCCCCAGAACGGTCTCGTACAGACCAGGTTGGCCCCCAACCTTGGGGCTACGAAAGACAGTCTCCCAGGCCAAGGCGATTGCGAACGATGGGACGATATATGGCAGGGTCAGGACCGGTTGTAACCATCCCTTACCGGGCATATCTGAACGGATTACACACCAGGCAAGGCCACCCCCGACGATCAATGCGATTACCGTCGAGATGACCCCTGTGATAAGAGTATTTACCAGCGGTGCGTATAGCATGCGTTCCGAGAGCGGACTAGCCGTCACTTGGAGCCAGTGGAACCAGGTATACTCGCCAGGAACTGCGTCACGCGAGAGCCGACGGTCGCCTTCGCCCCACGTGATCGTGTGCAACACAAGCTCCAAAAATGGCCACAAAACGAGGTAGAAAAGGATTCCCAACAAAATCATTAGTAGGATATTCACTGGATCCAGAACGAGTCGCATCAGAGGACTGTCTCGTTGTATCGCTAAATCCATTTAATCCCCTTCGCTTCTGAATGCGCTTCGAAGCTTCTCAAGGGCCTCGGAACTCCCGACGGCCCGTTCAGGTGACAAATGCGCCAAGGTTATTGCCAACGCCTCACACACCAGGAGAGGTGCAGTGCGCATCGATAACTCTGCCTCATCCGGTCTGCTGACACTGAGTAGAGCATCTGGGTTAGGGCGCAATGTTGGCCCAATCGAATCACTGATCACGATCGATTTTGCTCCCACTGCTTGCGAATGCTTAAGAAGCGCAGAGTAGCCAGCGTGAAGCGAATTAGGCGATTGAAAGGCAAATGAGATCAACGCGTCATCCTTGCCCATACCAATTAAACTGGCGGCTAAATCACGAACCTGCATGTTCAGCGATATGGATACCTGAAACCCCCAGCGTCTGAGTCGTCGCTCGAGATGGACACCCAAGGGGGCAGCGCTACCGCGACCAACAATGAATATATTTTTCGCGTTCACGAGGATATTAGCCGCATTATCTATTTCGGCTTGGGAGACCGTCTCCTCTATGGCCTCGATAGCAGCGATTTCAGTATGTATTAGCATGGACAGACTCGAGCTTTCGTCCGCCTTACTCAGGCGTCGTCTGACTCGTTCGCCCGGCCCAAATGCTACCTTGGTTTCACTTTGGAGCGCTCTTCGCATTCCCGGAAAACCATCAAAACCTAGCTTGCGGGCCAAACGGACCACCGTGGACGCATGAACGCCTGCTTGGTTTGCTAACTCGTGCGCAGAATAGAAGACGGCCTGAGAGGGATCACTAAATATAATTGAGACAAGGGCCTTGTCTGAATCTGTTAATCGCCCGCTAAAGGTTTCTACAGCAAGCTTGAAGCTCATATTTTGACGACCAAGTTTTTTTATTTTGCAATACTTATAGCATAAAAAAAATTATCTGCAATATTATTTTCAACATAGATCGCTAGGCAATTCTGGATTGTGCGATTGGCTTTTTCAGCTAACGGAGGTATCGAAACTCTAAGGACTAATACAAATTTTCATTCGTTGGGTGCGCTCTGAACATGCGT
>Ga0163109_10004529_pt1 | contig 10538 bp, 8 predicted proteins | sample CRUFie1St13metaG_FD_108704 | JGI IMG/M metagenome (GOLD analysis project Ga0163109, IMG submission 108704) | Marine microbial communities from the Costa Rica Dome - CRUD Field 142mm St13 metaG | ecosystem: Environmental > Aquatic > Marine > Oceanic > Photic zone | place: Costa Rica: the Eastern... | reverse complement strand
TGCTGACACCCGCATTCGGGACAGTCGTCTGGTCCACCATTGCCTTTTTGGTGGTCATGTTCTTGTTGCGCAAAATGGCGTGGGGACCGATCCTCGCTGCCCTCAAAGAGCGTGAAGAGAGCATTGCCACTGCGTTGAACGAAGCGGACAAGGCTCGGTCAGAAATGACAGCCTTGCAAGCTGACAACGACCGTCTTTTGCATGAGGCTCGCGCGGAGCGCGACGCCATGTTGCGCGAAGCACGAGAAATGGCAGACAAGGTGGTGGCGGAGGCCAAGGCCAAAGCCAAGGACGAGGCTTCCCGCGAAGCGGAGAATGCCCGCCAAGCCATTGCCACGGAACGCAAAGCCGCCGTTGCGGAATTGAAAGCAGAAGTGGCCAAGCTCTCCGTGACCATTGCTGAAAAGCTGATTCGCACTGAATTGTCAGGCGAAGACAAGCAACAGGCCTTGGTCCAGAAGTTGATTGACGAAAGCCCATTGAATTAAGCCATGGCCACAGCACGAGTCGCCGGTCGATACGCGAAAGCCCTCCTCTCTCTTGCGCAAGAGCGCAACGAACTCGATGCGGTGGGCCAAGACTTGAACACGCTTGAGGCGCTGTTCGAGGGTTCGCGCGATTTGGTGGTGTTGCTCCAAAGTCCCATTGTGAAAGGGGACAAGAAGCAATCCGTGCTGGACGCTGTGCTCAATGGAAAAGTTGGTGAGCTGACGGCGAGCTATTTGCGGATCCTTGTTCAAAAGGGACGCGAGGGCTTGGTGGTGGACATGGTCCAAGAGGGCCAAACCCAACTTCGGGCCTTGCGCAACATTCGATCTGTCACAGTGACCACTGCGGTGGCGTTGACGGATGCGTTGCGGGCCAACATCCTTGCCCAAGTGGCCAAAGTGCACAAGGGCGAGGTGGATTTGACTGAAAAAGTGGATCCTGACATCCTCGGGGGGTACATCCTTCAATTGGGAGATCAGATGATCGACGCGTCGGTGAAGCGCCAAATTCAGGCGCTTGGCCGAGAACTCACGGAACACGATTACGAGCCCGAATTCTGATCGGGACAAAATCACAAACTGATGGCTGATATCAACCCAGCAGAAGTCTCCAGCATCCTCCGCGAGCAACTCGCCGGTTCGGCAAGTGCAGCACAACTCGAGGAAGTTGGCACCGTCCTCCAGGTGGGAGACGGAATTGCCCGCATTTACGGATTGACAAGTGTGCAGTCCGGGGAATTGATTGAATTTGAAAATGGCGTTCGCGGCATCGTCCTCAACCTCGAGGAAGACAACGTGGGTGTGGTTTTGCTTGAACCTTCAGGAGACTTGAAGGAAGGCAGCACGGCCAAGCGCACGAACTCAATTGCATCGGTCAAGGTGGGTGAAGGCATGTTGGGCCGCGTGGTCAACATGTTGGGCGAGCCAATTGACGGCAAAGGCCCCATCACGGGAGAGACGTTTGACATGCCGATTGAGCGAAAGGCTCCAGGTGTGATTTACCGTCAGCCCGTGAACGAGCCATTGCAGACAGGCATCAAGTCCATCGACGCGATGATTCCCATCGGCCGTGGACAGCGTGAGTTGATTATCGGTGACCGCCAGACGGGAAAGACGACGGTGGCGATTGACACCATCATCAACCAAAAGGAGTTTTACGACGCAGGTGAGCCCGTGTTCTGCATCTACGTTGCAGTGGGCCAGAAGGGCTCGACCGTGGCGGGCATTGTGAAGACGCTTGAAGAGGCCGGCGCCTTGGCGTACACCGTGGTGGTGGCGGCAACAGCATCGGACCCTGCACCGCTCCAGTTCTACGCACCGTTTACAGGCGCGGCGATCGGAGAGTACTTCCGCGACACGGGACGTCCCGCGTTGGTGGTCTACGATGACCTCTCCAAGCAAGCCGTGGCCTACCGCGAGGTGTCCCTGTTGCTCCGCCGTCCTCCAGGACGTGAGGCGTACCCTGGCGACGTTTTCTACCTCCACTCTCGTTTGCTCGAGCGTGCGGCGAAGGTCATCGCGGAAGACAGCATTGCAGCCCAAATGAACGACCTCCCCGAATCCCTTCAGGGCAAGGTGAAGGGCGGCGGTTCATTGACGGCCCTCCCCATCATCGAAACCCAAGCGGGCGACGTGTCTGCGTACATCCCAACCAACGTGATCTCCATCACGGACGGACAAATCTTCTTGGAATCCAACCTCTTCCTCTCCGGTGTGCGTCCCGCGATCAACGTGGGCATCTCGGTGAGCCGCGTGGGTGGTTCAGCACAGATCAAGAGCATGAAGAAGGTGGCAGGTACGCTGAAGCTCGACCAGGCTCAGTTCCGCGAGCTTGAGGCGTTTGCCAAGTTTGGTTCCGACCTCGACGACGCCACCAAGGCTGTGCTTGGCAAGGGTGAGCGCAACGTGGAGATCCTGAAGCAAGACCAAAACTCTCCCCTCCCTGTAGAAGAGCAGATTGCCATCATCTACTGCGGCACCAAGAATTTGTTGAAGGACGTCCCCGTGGACAAGATTCGCGAGTTTGAAGTTGAGTTCTTGGACTACATGCGCAACAAACACGCGGACACCATGGCTTCTTTGAAGGCCGGCAAGTACACCGACGCTGAAACCAGCGTGATTGAGTCTGCGGCTGCAGAAATGACAGCCCGTTACGCCTGATTTTTAAGCCATGGCTGGAGGACTTCAAGAAGTACGCGAACGCATCACCTCGGTGCAGAACACCATGCAGATTACCTCTGCAATGAAAATGGTGTCTGCGGCCAAGTTGCGTCGTGCGCAGGACGCCATCACGCAGATGCGCCCATATGCAGTGAAGCTCCAGGGCATGTTGGCCAACGTGAGTGCCAGCTTGGAGAAAGGAGAAGGTCAATACTCTGAGGTTCGTGACGTCAAGCGGGTGTTGATCGTGGCCATCACCTCCAACCGAGGGTTGTGTGGCGCCTTCAACAACAACGTCGTGAAACTTGCGACCAGTGCAGTGAAAGCTTGCCAAGAGGCGAACCAAGCGTATGCCGTGTTGCCTTTGGGTAAGAAGGCGTTGGATGCAGCCAACCGCCTCGAATGGCCTGTGGCCGAAGGGTATGGCGACGCGTCGACAAGCCTTTTTGACAACCTCAACTTTGCCCACGCTTCAGATGTGGCCAATGAGGTGATGACACAGTTCGCCAACGGCACGTACGACCGCGTGGTTTTGGCGTACAACCAGTTCAAAAACGCGGCGGTGCAGATCCCCACAGAGGAGCCGTTCTTGCCCATGCTGCCAAGCGCAGACGCGGAGGCAGAATCCACATCGGTGGACTACATCTTCGAACCCAACAAGGAGGAAATAGTGGAGCGGATGCTGCCCAACGCCCTTCGCGTGCAGCTGTACAAGGCATTGCTCGACAGCCACGCCGCTGAGCACGGTGCCCGTATGACGGCCATGCACCAAGCGACGGACAACGGTGGTGAGTTGCTTCGCGACTTGCGCATCACCTACAACAAGGCGCGTCAAACGGCCATCACCACGGAGATCCTCGAGATCGTCGCTGGCTCAGAGGCCCTGGACGGCTAAAGGCTGTTTCATCTTTTTCTTGGCACACTTTGTGGTTAGCTTGAGCCCATGGGTTTGAGGTTCCGCATCTTTTTGGGCATGATGGCGGTCGTGGTGTGCGCGCTTGTGGCGACGGGCTACGTGGCCTACCGTTATGGTGTCGACGCCGAGTCTACCTACAACGCCCAGCGGCTCCTTCGAAAGGAGGCTGCCCTGCAGCGGAGCTTGTCGTACATGCTCAATCGGCTGGGTGGAACAGTGGCCCAAGACAGTTTGGCGGAGGTGTTCACCGACCGCATTTGTGAGCTCGCGGATGTCCACAGCTTGACCTTTTCTCTTTACAACAAAGACGGGCTTCTCGTGACAACGTCGGCGGGACCGGGTTCGCCAGACAGCACCGTGTCCCTCACTTTGAACCGCGAAGTGCTGGCGACGGCGGTCGAGGGCAGTGGACGGATCCAAAGGCCCAACGACCGTGGTGGAACAGATGTGGTCTGGCCGTTGCGAACGACAGAGGGTGCGGTGCTGGCTTTGGGACACGTGCATTACGATCCAAGGGAGGCCGAGGAAGCGGATTGGAGGGCCTTCCTGGTGAGGCTTGCCCCTGTGTACTTGTTGCTGTTTGTGTTGGTTGGGATGCTCGCCTTTTCCTTGTCCAACTCCATCGTGGGGCCCTTGCGGAGGGTGAGCACTGACATGAGGTCAGACCCACTGAAACGCGGGGAGTCTCGGGAGTTGAATTACCGATGGCGAGATGAAATCGGGGTGTTGGTTCAATCGTACAACGGACTGTTGGCACAGCTGGAGGAAAGCATGAACGCCCGAGCGTCGTTGGAGCGAGAGGGAGCATGGCGAGAAATGGCCCAACAAGTGGCCCACGAGATCAAGAACCCGTTGACACCTCTGAAATTGGGCGCCCAACATTTGGAGCGCGCCTGGAATGACAAGGCCGAGGATTTTGAGGCCCGCCTGCAACGCTACACCCAGACCACCGTTCAACAAATCGACGCGCTCAGCCACATCGCGGAGGGCTTTGCGATGCTTGCCAACGACGGCAAAACCGAAGTGGGTCGCATCAATTTGGTGTCGGTGTTGCAGGATGTGGTGTACTTGCACGATTCACAAGGCGTCCAATTCTCGACCACACACAATGTTGTGCACGTGAGCGCAGACCGAACACGGCTGACAAGGGCATTCAACAACCTCGTTCAAAATGCACTCGAGTCGTCCTCAGGAAAAGAAGTGAAGGTGGGCGTGGATCTTTCTGTTCAAGACAACCAAGCTGTGGTCGAGGTGAGCGACAACGGCGACGGCATCGCCAAAGGGCGTTTGGAGCGCATTTTCGAACCCAAATTCACCACCAAAACACATGGGTTGGGGTTGGGGCTTGCCATGGTGCGCGCCATTGTGCACGGGGCGCAGGGAGAGATCCATGTCGACTCCTCAGAAGGCCATGGCTCACGCTTCACGGTCACCTTCCCGCTGGTGGCATGATTCAAATCAAGGGATAGAGCACAGGGCGGCTGATGGCAGCATCGTTGTCCATGGGGGCAACGCCGAGGTGAAGCAAGTACATGCCGTCTGGCGCACTTGAGGGCATGTAAACGAGCTCCGTGATGCTGCAATGGCTCCTTGGGTTGTCTGGCAACCCCCAGAAGGTGTGGTGGGCCTCCAAACGCCCTCCATCCACTTCACGATCGACAGAGGGAAGGTCAACAAGCAGATGTTTCACGCCTTGCTCGACCAACTTGGTCATGAACGCCACTGTGAAATAAGGAGGGTTGGTGTTGGACCAGGCCCGCGTTTTTTTGTCTTCCCCATTGGGCAGGGTTCGCACAACAAGGGCCGGCGGCCAAGGGGCATTGGGAAGTGCATCCAATTGGTCGGCATCGACGACAAGGTCCTCCTCCATCGCTTTGGGCGTTACCGTTGTGGCCAAACAAGGGAGGTGGTTCGTTTGGTTTCGAAACAAAGGGTCAACGGGGTGGACCACAGGGGTGATGTGGCCCATGCATTCGGTATGGGTGCCGTGGCCGTGCGGGTTGAACAAGACATCTCTGAAGTTGACGGCACCTCCTTGGTCGACCGCGCCAACAAACCCTTCCCCCACCACAGGAGTCATGCGTGGGGAGTCCACATACCATGCGCTGGGATTGGGGCCGCCGTTGCCGACAAGCACTGTGCTCAAGTCGATGGGTCGGGTCAAGTCGGCTTGCAAAGCCAATCCGTTCCACTCAAAATGACAAACCATGCCCCAAGAAACGAAGAAAGGCGCCACAAGGGCGCCTTTCTGGAAAGTCGATGTTCAATCGGGCTTACTCGAACAAGTAGCCGATCCGAAGCATGCCTGTAGAGTAGGTTCCCAAAAAGTTTGCACCAGCTCGGAACGCGTCACGCGCAGGATCAGAGGCCGTGTCAAACGTTTCTTGAGATTGCTCCAACCAGTCGTGCCACAAATTGTCAGCTGCGATGTAGGCGCCTTGAGAAGAGGGTCCGTTGAGCGCGTTGGAAGCGAGACCGTCGCCGATCCATGGCTCTCCAGCAATCTCGTAATTCACCTCTGTGTTGCTGCTCCAAGTGTATCCACCTTGGCCAGAAGCCGAGTTGACCACCAAATCTCCAACATCTCCGCTTCCGGATCCACCGTCGAAGTAGATGTTGAAGGGGTTGGGTGTGTCAGTCGTGATGGTCGAGGTGACGCCCAATGAAGTGGCGTAGCGCAAGCCCGCTTCAAAGCCAACGTAAATGGCATCGTTGAAGTAGTAGTCCGCACCAAACAAAAGGTCAAAGTTCATCTGGCTTGAGGCCACGGTGTTGGTGTAGGACCACTTGCCCCATTCGTCAGAGTTTTGTTCTTGTTGCCAAGACCCCACAGAAGAACCGTCTTCGATGTTCAACGCGCTGTGGTGCTCACGCTCCAACACGATTGTGTTGGCGCTGTAACCGGCTGAAATGGCAATGTAGGGGGACAAGTTGTCCGTTCCCTTGAAGTGCTTTTCGTAGCCCAAACCGAGATTCAAAGAGGTGAAATCGTTGGTCAAGAAAAGGTCGTCGTGCCTAAGGGCGTCGTCGAGGGGAGTTCCTGGAGCCCGGAGGGAGTTTGTGGGAACAACCAAGTATTTGTCCGAAGCTTGATTCAACCCCAATGTCACGCGGAGCGCGGCATCGTCGTCGAGGAACTTTCTGTACTTGATGACAGAAGCATCGATGGGGTTGCCACCAAAGGGGTTGAACGACACTTCAAGGTTGTGCTCTCCGCCCAACTGCTTTTGTGCGTTGGCAGAGGTCAAGGCCACAGCAAACATGGCCAGAGTGAACATCAGTTTTTTCATGACTGAGATTTAGGTTTCAATGATTTCGGTGGTGCAAGAAAGCACACAACGCGGGATTGACAACAAATTTAGGTTATCAACATGCTCAAACAAGATTGTTGATAACCACAAAAACACCAGTGCGCAAGGGTCATTCCACGGTGACGCTTTTGGCCAAATTCCGAGGTTGATCCACATTGCACCCTCTCATCAACGCGATGTGGTAGCTCAAGAGTTGCATGGGCACCACAGAAAGAAGTGGAACGAGGGCTTCGTGCACCTTGGGGATTTCGATGACATGGTCGGCCAGTGCCGGGACTTTGGTGTCGCCTTCGGTCACCACGGCCAGGATTTGTCCCCCCCTTGCTTTCACTTCTTGAATGTTGCTCACTACTTTCTCGTACACCTCGTCTTGGGTGGCGATGAAGACCACAGGCATGGCGTCGTCGATGAGCGCGATGGGTCCGTGTTTCATCTCGGCCGCCGGATACCCTTCGGCATGGATGTAACTGATCTCTTTGAGCTTGAGCGCGCCTTCGAGGGCAACAGGGAATTGGTATCCCCGTCCCAAATAGAGGGCGTTGTCGGCTTTCGCAAACTTGGCCGCAATGTGCTCCACGATGCCCGCGTTGTCGAGGACCCGTTCCACGAGACCTGGGATGTTGTCCAATCCTGACACCAACCTCATGAAGGTTTGGTCGTCGAGATGTCCCAAGCGTTTGCCAACGTGCATGGCCGCGATGGTCAACACCGCCACTTGCGCAGTGAATGCCTTGGTGGAAGCCACCCCAATTTCTGGTCCGGCATGGGTGTAGGCTCCCGCATGGGTTTCCCTGGCGATGCTGGACCCCACGACATTGCAAACGCCAAAAACATGGGCGCCTTGCGCCTTGGCCAAGCGTATCGCAGCCAAGGTGTCGGCGGTTTCGCCGCTCTGTGAAATGGCCAAGACCACATCGTCCTCACGGATGATGGGGTTCCTGTATCGGAACTCCGAGGCGTATTCCACTTCAACAGGGATGCGCGCGAGGCTTTCGAAAAGGTATTCGCCCACCAATCCAGCGTGCCAGCTCGTGCCGCATCCCAGCACAAGGATGCGTTTGGCCCGGCTCCACACCGCCCAATGGTCGTCAATGCCAGAAACGTTGGTTTCTCCGGCTTGCAGGCTGACCCTGCCGCGGATGGAGTCTCGGATGGATTTGGGTTGCTCAAAGATTTCTTTGAGCATGAAGTGGTCGTATCCCCCTTTTTCCAGGGAGGCAATTTCCATTTCAATGGCGTGCACTTCAGGAGTCACAACAGCGTCCCCAATGGTGCGGATGACCAGCTCTCCATTACGGTGCATCGTGGCCACCTCCTCGTCTTCCAGGTAGATGACATTTTTGGTGTAGGCCACGATGGGGGTGGCGTCTGAACCAACGAAGAATTCGTTGTCTTGCCCAACCCCAATGACGAGCGGCGACGATTTCCGTGCTGCGATGAGGCGGTCGGGATGGGATTGGTCGATGACGACAATCGCGTAGGCGCCAATGACTTCTTTCAGCGCGGTGCGAACGGCATCGGGCAAATCCAGGCCGGTGCTGTTTTGCACCTCTTCGATGAAATGTGCCAAGACTTCAGTGTCTGTTTCGCTCTTCAAGTCGTGCCCGCGGTGCGCCAAAAGTCCGCGAATGGCCTCATAGTTTTCAATGATGCCATTGTGAATGATGGCGATGCGACCGCGGCTTCCTGCGTGCGGATGGGCGTTGACGTCGCTGGGGGGGCCATGTGTTGCCCACCGGGTGTGTCCAATGCCCACTGTGCCCACCGGCGTGTTGTCGCTCAAATGCGCTTCCAGATTGGCAACCTTCCCTTGTTTTTTTTCAATCCGGAGAACCTCGTTGGGCTCAAGGGTCGCGATGCCTGCGCTGTCGTACCCTCGGTACTCGAGTCGTTTCAACCCATCCAGCAAAATCGGGTAAGCTTCTTGCTTGCCGATGTATCCAACGATTCCACACATGCTTAAGGGCTCTTGGTTTTATTGGCCGAGGGTCAAGTTCAATTTGGCGGGATTGTCCACGCCGGTGCCACGGAGCACCACGCTTGCGACAGACACACCCGAGCGATTGGACACAATGTACAAATCGCCTTCGTCGTATTCTCCCTTGATCATGCTTTGCACGGTGCTCGTCAGGTTGAACACGTATGCGTCCAATTGGGCATCGTACGCCCCACCGACTGGGACGGGTGAAGACGGTTCATCGTCGGGTGTGGGAACCAGCGCGCCGTCTGCCCGATTGACTTGCACGAAAAGCTGCTCTTGGGCGGGAATGGGTTTGTCAAAAAACGAACCGTCCACGGGCACCACAAGCTGTGCTTTGAGCACGGTTGGGACCGCCCCTGCACTGTCCACGAAGGAGGTCAGATGGGGGAAGCGCAAACGCACCTTGCTGCCCGATGCAGACATGACGTAGGCGTTGTCATCTCCTGGAATGAACCCTTCCTCGGGGTTGCCGGCCAGAAGAGCCAGGGCCCCCACGTATTCATGCCTGAACAAGTTGACTCGGGCACTCAGAGGGCTGACCAGGAAATCGTACGACAACGTGTCGTTGTCGTTGTGGTAGTGGATGCGCATCACACTCAATCCGCTGTTGGTGTCGAAGGCCACCACCCCACCACCCGTTGTGGAACGTTGGATCAACAACCCTTGAAGGTGCTCAAACCAAGCTGAGTTGTTGTCGAACGTGGTGGTGTCAAGATCCAAAATGGTTTGGGCCACATCTTGCCGAAGGGGAATCCTCAGCGTTGGCGGGAGGGTGTCCTCTGCCAAAATCACATCGGCCGTCGGCCTCAAATCGATTGGCCCCGCCAACCCGCTGACCCATTCATCGCCAGTGGTGCCGATTGCGGCGTTGGAGTACAGATCTTCAGAAACGGAGAGGGAATCGGCCAGGGGTTGCACAGAGAACGACATGGGCGTCAACCTGCCGTAATGGTCCCCCGTGTAGTGCAGCTGCAAAAACACACTGTCGGCCACGGGATTGGGCCCAAAGTTGACGTCTGTGGCGGACAACCGGAGTTGGGTGGCCACAGAGGCGTCGAGCTGACCAAAGTCGGGGACGAAAACCTGTCCCACGAGACCTGTGCTCAGGCGGCTCGTCCGCAGGCTGTCTTCCACAAAAGTGGCGAGCTCCACGGTGGCGGTGTCGGTGAACACCACATCGAGCAGCTCAGATTCAGGTTGCAACCCAAGCCCGATGTCGGTTTCAGGCTTTGTGCACCCTGCAAAAAGGGCAAGCAAGCATCCAGAAAGAAAGCAGACTGTCGGGTGGATGCGGAAGTGATTCCTCTTCATGAGGTCGCGAAGTTCAGCAAGAACTTCGTTTACTCCGCGACAGCCTCAGCCTTTCCCTCCAACATCGTTTCGTAGAACGCATTGATCTCCGACACGAAGCCTTCACCGCCTCCGTAAGGAAGGATGGGCTTGTCCAAGGTGGCAAGTGTGGCTTGAGATTGAGGGGTCAGCTCTTCGGAACCAACAATGACAGCGTCGGCGCCGCTCATGCCCATGCAGTTCAGGTTGTCAAAGGTGGGCTCTGCAATGCTTGAGAGCGCCTCGGCGGGAATGCCATGTGCCTCTGCCTTGGCCGCCATGCCTGCGTCGAGTGTGCCTTCAAAGCCTTCATCGTAAGCGTGGTAAATGACCTTGGCGTTTTCGAAGTAGGG
>Ga0163109_10004528_pt1 | contig 10540 bp, 14 predicted proteins | sample CRUFie1St13metaG_FD_108704 | JGI IMG/M metagenome (GOLD analysis project Ga0163109, IMG submission 108704) | Marine microbial communities from the Costa Rica Dome - CRUD Field 142mm St13 metaG | ecosystem: Environmental > Aquatic > Marine > Oceanic > Photic zone | place: Costa Rica: the Eastern... | reverse complement strand
TCATAATTTCTAATAAATTATTATTTGTAAAATTATTTAATTTTACTATTAAAATTCTTGACTGAAATGAACCTATTACCTTTTGTATGTTTGTACATGATGCTATAAAATTAACATTTTTACTATATTTATCTAAATAATTTCTAAAAACTTGCTGGCTTTGTTCATTAATATTATCAATATCATCTAGTATAATAAATTTTTTTTTACTAGAAATAGAAGAACTAGTTTGACAAAATGTTTTAACTTCATTTCTATAATATTGAATACCTTGTTCTTGTAGATTATTTATAAATAAAACATTATTTCTAGGTATATAATCAGTATTATAATATTCTCGTATACAAGCTTCAATTAAAGAAGTTTTTCCAGATTCAGAAGCTCCAATAAATAATATATTGAGATTATTCATATTTTTTAATAAATTTAAAAGATCAATATAGTCTTTATCGATATTAAAATCATTAAAATATTTTGGTTGATATTTTTTTAAAAATGGAACTTTTATCATTAATTATTTAATTTAATTAATATTTAAGTATAAGTTGTAATATAAGAATAAATGATAAATTATTACAAAATATTGGGTGTTCCGGAAAATGCAACCCAGACGGATATAAAAAAAGAATTCCGTAAAAAATCATTAATACATCATCCTGATAGACCAGGAGGAAATGCTGAAAAATTTAAAGAAATAAATGAAGCATATGAAATATTAGGAGATGCTCAAAGTAGAAAAACATATGATTTTGAATTAAAACATAAAATGAATGGAATACCACAAGACTTTTTTAAACATGAACAGTTTTTTTCTAATATGATGAATAATATGATGAATAATAATGGTATGCCATTTATATTTCATAACGGTAGACCAGTAAATTTTAATAGGGTTAGAAAGCCAGAACCAATAAGAATAGAATTGCCTATTACATTAAAACAATCATATTTTGGTGAAAAGATGCCTATAAAAATAAATAGAACAAGAATAAATGGACCATACCGAAATAATGAAGAATATATTCAATATATAGATTTACCAGCAGGTATAGATAATAATGAATTAATAAAAATAGTAGATGCAGGACATATAATAGAAGGAACAATAAGTGGAGATGTTTTAATAAAAATTAAGATAAAAAATAATAGTAAATTTAAAAGACAAGGATTAAATTTATTATATAATTTAGATATTACATTAAAACAATCATTACTAGGATTCGAAATATCAATAGAACATATTAATGGAAAAACATATAAAATTAATAATCAAGATAATGATATAATAAAGCCGAATATGGATATAAAATTGGATGAATTAGGTATGATACGAGACGGTAAAAAGGGAGGATTAATAATAAAATTTAATATAATATTTCCAGAATCATTAACAATCGATCAGAAGTTTAATTTAGAAAAGATATTATAAACAATATAATAAATATTATAAATATTTTTGTTATTCATAATATTTATCGAACACGTTTAGTAGGAATATCAGCAGAAACAACATAGATAGAATTTTCAGTAATAATAATATATTCTGTTTCCACTTTATAAATTTTAGAAACGGGACTAGTATATTCTTCTTCACTTTTAACTAGTAATTTTTCATCATTATCTTTAACGCCAATTAAAACTTCTTTATCCAAAGAAGAAGTCCAATAATCAAACATTATTGGTTTATCTTCAACAATAGATAGTTTAGCACAATGTTGTAGTGTAATTCCGGCGGGTAATCTGTAATTTTGGGAAGATGTTTGGTTAGTTTCATTAGAACTTTGTTCTGTAGACATTTATATAACTAAATATTTTCTTCTTTTTAAATAGTTATTTCATAAAAAATATAATAATTATAATTATATTATAATGAATAATAATAATATATTTAATGTAGACAATTATATTGAAAATAATTTAAATGAAATAAAAGTTAGCAATATAACTATATTATTTGCTAATTTAATAAATGATTTTGTATTATATTTTATTGAAAATATAGAAGTAAAAAATAAAGAATACTATAATTATATTTTAATGCGCGGCATAGAAACAATGAAACATATATTTAATTTATTATTTATATATACTCAAAATTTAGAATTAATTATACATCACTTAAAAAAATCATATTTATATTATGTTGAATTTTTAAACAGAATTGGAGTAGATAAAAATTCATTTTTGCAGTTAAATTCAAAAGATGCAATTATTTTTGTTTATAAAAAAACAGTTTTTGACATTAATACTGAGTTTAAAAAAAATATGAATAAATCAGATAAAGATAATGAGGAAGTATTATTAATTTTAGATAAAGTTAATATCTATATAATAACCATTAATCATATTATTAATAGTAAGTATTTTAATTCGAATATTAATGATAAAGAAAAAATAAGTAGTCTATTAAAATTATCTAAGAAAGTTATCATTAAATTTGTTAAGGTTAATCATAATCATAATGATTTACTTGATAACTATAGAGAATTATTATTTATGATGAATTTATTAGATTTAAATATACAAAATAAATTAGAAATTTTATATTTATTTTTAAACAGATACAATAAAACTCCAATAAATAAACTAGAAATAAAAAATAAATTATTTAATTTAGACAATAATAAGATTATGTCAAATAATAGGTTCATAAACTGGCTTTTTAGTAAATAAAATAGTTTTTCTTTTTTTAATAGTATTTTTTAATTTAGGAGTATCTGATATATTATAAATAGAATCATTATTACATATCCTAGGATACTCTTTTAACAATATTTGTTTTAAATATTCGTAAACTATATTTAATACTGTTTCATCACAATGACCTACAATTAGTATACTTCCTGTTCGAAATACCATAAATGATATTTCAGTGCATTTATCTTTTTTACTTTGTTTCAAAGATTTTTCAGTATATCCACATTTATTTTCGCATTCGCATATTCCATCATTTTTCTTTTTCTTTTTATTATAGTAGAATTTACATTGTATCCCAGGATAAGAACAAGGATCATATAAAGAATGAATATTATATTCATATTTTAGTATATGAAATAATTTATCTCTATTTATGTAAAAATTACATTTAAAATTTGAGTTAATTAAAACATTATATGTTTTCTCTTTTAGATAAACTATTTTTTTGTTAAGTATATTACTTAAAATTTTAACCAATTTATCTAATGCATAGTATAACTTGTTGTCATCTTGTATTCCTGGTATTTCTAATTTTCCCGTATTAAATATTTTAATATGAAGTTCATTATATTCTTTTTCTTCAGGCATTTTTATTCTGAATATAATAGCAAAACAATTATAGAAAGCACTTTTTTTTCTTTTTTTTTGATTTATAATATCTTTACTAGATAATCCAATAATTATTTTTCTAACATCTTTTATTTTATTTTTATTTTTATTTTTATGTAATACATCGACTGATATCTGTCTTTCTAAGTTTTCTTCTTTTTTAATGTTTTCATCTATGATATTTATTTGTTCTTCGGTAGTAGAATTAAATTTCATGGTTTTTTTAATAATACCTTCTTTAGGCAAATGATAATCTTGAATAGGTATCTTCCAGAAAATATCATATAAATCAATATCGGTATTTAAATAAGAAATTTTGGTTTTTGTAGAAATATGAATATTATTACATTTAGCAACATTAGTCTTAATTTTTTCACTCAATGGTTTATCATCATTGTTTATATCATCTTCAGAAAAATTTAACCATTCTTCATCTAAATTCATTTTATAAATAAATTAATAAAATATTTTTATATCAATTTATTTTCTATAATTAAAATAAGAATGGAGTTTTTGAAACAACATTCAAATGAAATTAAACCTTTAAAAATAAACAACAATGATAATAATATTACTCTTAACAATATTATTAATGAATATAGTTTAAAAAGAAATAATTTTAATCCGCACAGAAATTCACCTAATAAATTTATATTAAAATTAGAACATCGTATGAAAATATATTATAATGATTTAAATAATTTTTGAAAATTGTTTATAGTATATTGTAAAATATAATTTTCATTTATATTAGAATGACATATAAATTCTATATTTAACATATCTTCGTTTTCTAAGTTAAAATGTAAAATTAAATAAAATAAAAACTCCAATATAAATGTTCTAATATCAATATTATACTCTATACATACATTCTTTATATAATTTAAAGCATAGTTTTTTTTATCTTTTATTATTTTTATTAATTTTATCCAATCTTTTTCCTTAATAATTTTTACATTTAATCCATCATTATTATGATTGCATTGAATAAAATTAATCATACTTCTAATATCTGACTTATATACATCTAATATAGAATTTATTTGGCTATTTTTTACGTTTAAGTTTTCTTTATCTACTATATTTTTTAAATATTTAAAAATTTCTTTTTTTGGTAATTGTGAAAATCTTAATTTTATAAATTCATTTTGTAAAGAATTTTCTATTTTACTAATGTAATTACAAATTAAACAGAATCTAATACTATCTGAATATTGTTGGATCAAATATCTTAGTGCTTGCTGAGCATTTTTTGTCATATAATCCACCTCATCTAATATGACAAATTTTAATCCTTCTCCAAAAAGACTTTTAGTATTTACAAAAGAATTAATTTGATTTCTTATTATTTCTATTCCTCTATCATCAGATGCATTTAGATGAATTTTTAATCCTTTATTATTTTGATTATTTTTAATTTGATATTTTTTTATTAAATTTATTATAGTTGTAGTTTTTCCAGTTCCAGGTGGACCATAAAACAATAAATTCGGAAAATTATTAGTTTTAATACAATTTTCTAATAATATTTTATTATATTTATCTAATACGATATCATTGAATTTTGTTGGTCTATATTTTTCACACCAAGGCTGTTCATTCATTTAATAATAATATATAATTAAATCTTTAATTTATAATTATTTAAAAATATATTATTATTATATTTTATTATGAATTTTGAAAACGGATATTTAAAAATTATATTAGGCCCTATGTTTGGTGGAAAAACTACCGAATTAATTAGAATATACAATAGATATATGGGGTGTGATATTCCTAGTATAGTCATTAATCATTCTAGCGATAAAAGATATGACAATACAAAAATGTCAACTCACAATAAAATTATGATAGATAGTCTTAATACTGATTCATTAGTATCGACAATTAATCCGTTACTAGATTCTATAAAAGTTTTTATCATAAATGAAGGACAATTCTTTAAAGATTTATATAAATCTGTTAATTTATTATTGAAAAATAATAAAATTGTATATGTTTGTGGATTAGATGGCGATTATAAAAGAAATAAATTTGGAGAAATTTTAGATATTATTCCATTAGCAGACGATATTATTAAATTAAAAGGAATATGCAGTATATGTAAAAAAAATGATTCTATATTTACACATAGAACCGTTAAAAGTGATCAACAAGTATTAATAGGAGAAAAAGATATGTATATGAGTTTATGTAGAAAATGTTATAAACACGTCAACATTTAAATATTTTACATATTATATTCCATAACTTTCCATTATTTTTATTTATATTAGGATTGTCTTTTGAATATATTTTATTTCTACTTTTAATAAGTTTCAATCTTCTTTTAGTATCTCTTCTCATCATATTTATATAAATAAGTTATATAAATATTATTTATTATCAATTTATTTATTATTTTAAAATACAGGTAATGTAATGTAAATTAAATATTTAAAAAAAGTATTTAAATATTTAAGAAAATAATGTTTTCATATGAACGGAGACGGAAACGTCAAAATCAAAAAAAAGAGAGGTAGAAAGCCTAAAAAAAAGGAACCTGTAGTTAAAATTCCAAAAAAAAGAGGCAGAAAACCTAAAGGAGGAAAAATTATTTTAAATGATAAACCAGTTGTAAAAAAGAAAACAGTATCTCAACCAAATATTATATTACATTTAAAATGTAAATCATCTGATATTCATAATAATTCTTTATTAGAAAATAGTTATGATCCAAATATCAAAGATCCAGAAGGATTTTCTATAGATAATAATTTTAAGATAATAGAATCTACTAATATTGATACAAATACTATTATTTCAAATAATAATTTTACTAAAAATGAATTGTCGATAGAATCTAAAGATAATGAAGATAAACCTCCAGAAATAAATGTTAGTATTAAAAATATATGGAAAAAACTGGATCTTCTTAAAGTAAATTTAAGACATAATCATATCTTAGATAAAAGATCTAACTGTCATTGGTGCACTTGTTCTTTTGATAATCCATCTATATACATTCCTAGTAAACTAAAAGATAATATTTATGAAGTATATGGATGTTTCTGCACACCAGAATGTGCCGCGGCATATCTTTTAAATGAAAATTTAGATAAATCTATAATATGGGAAAGATATTCTATGTTAAATAATATTTATAGCTCGATATATGATAGAAATATAAAACCAGCTCCTAATCCATTATATACTCTTAATAAATTTTATGGTTCTTTAACTATACAAGAATATAGAAAATTATTAGAAAATGATAAGATATTGATGGTAGTTAATAAGCCAATGTGTAAAGTATTGCCTGAATTATATGAAGATAATCACGATATTCCCAATGTTTTTTCAAATTTATTGGATAAAACTAATGAAAAAAATACTAAAAATAATGAATACAGACTACAAAGTAAAAATGTAGTTCAGGATAAATACAATATTTTTAATGAAAAGTTTTCCATATCCGCGTAATTGTCTTTAATCTTTATTTACAATTTCATTATCTTCGTTGTCTTTATTGACTTTAGCATTTTCAACATTTAATTTTTTTTGTTCTTCTACATAATTTTCTATCTTAGCTTGTATTTCTTTTCTTTTTTCATATTGTAAATATGCTGTATCTAAAAAATTTCTATATCCTTTCATTATTTTTTGATTAACTGATATAGGATCATTATCATTTTTATTTTTTTTATTTTTATTAAATTCTGGATTTAAATATTCTTTGATAACAAATATATAATTCCCATTATGTTCTTTAAGTTTTTGTTTAATAGTTTCTTCATCATAGTCTGTTTGATTTTTTACTAAATTTATAATATGTTCTTTTCTATTGCTCATTATAATTATTATTAATAATTTAAAAAATAATATTAAACGGATAATAACTTATAATACATATGCAAAGTTCGATTGATATTGGTAATATTATAGAAGAAATATCCGATACATTAAAAGAAAAACTAATAAATGTATTTAATCCTATTATAAATGAAAAGAAAACAGTAGAGTCATTATTGTTAAATATGCCAAGCATCCAAGGTATTATTAAAGAAAATGAATATCTTAAAGAAAAAAATAGAAAATTAGAACAGACTATACAAGAATTAAAAAATAAATATAAGCAAACATTTTTGGAAACTTCTTATCAACAAACACATCTAATTAAGAATAATAGTTCTAATAAAAATATTACTTTAGAAATAGAAGAATTGAACGATTGTTCTATAAATATTTCTAAATCTGATATAGTTAACAACTATGATGATAATAGCGACTCATTAAGTGACATAGTATTGAATGATATGTTATCTAAAAAAGATTACAACTGTGAATTAGTTGATCCTAAACAACTTATTGAAAATGTCGAAAAAGAGAAAGAAAGATATGCATTGAGAGCAAGAAATAATTATGCTAAATTTTATAAAAAAAGCATAAATGAAGTAACTTTGTCAGATGTTATAAATAGTTCAGCTGGAATTAAAACTTGGCATGATAGTGAAATATGTGCAAGAAGTATTCCAGATAATAGTGATAGTGAAAATAGCGATAGTGAGAGCGAATATAGCGACAGTAATTCTATAGTAAATAAAGATCAATTATTTTCTTTAGATAATTCTGATAAGATTAATCCATTTCCACCAAATTCACAAGAATTTTATAAGTTTAATAATAATGAACAAACTATACCGATAGAAAAAGCTTATCTAGTATGGTCTACTTTAAATAAATATCCTTCAGATGAAGTAAAAGAAGCATATCCAGATGTAGAATGGAATAAAGCTGAAGAAATATTAAAAAAATCGGAATCTGGACAACATAATTATTGGGCAAATAAAGAAGATGAGGATGAGGATGAGGATGAGGATGAGGATGAGGATGAGGAAGGTGAAGAGAAACAAGAAGTTAAGGAAGAGGAAGTAGAACAAGAGGAAGAAGAGGAAGAAGAAGAGGAAGAAGAGGAAGTAGAACAAGAGGAAGAAGAGGAAGAAGAAGAGGAAGAAGAAGAGGAAGAACAGGAAGAAGAGGAAGAAGAAGTTGAGGAAGAGAAAAAAGAAGTTGAAGAGGAAGAACAGGAAGAGGAAGAAGATGAAGAAGAGGAAGAAGAAGTTGAAGAGGAAGAAGAAATAACTCTAGTAGAAACAATAATCAACGGAACGGTTTATTATACTGATAATATAGATATTTATGATGAAGATGATGAAATAGTTGGAAAATTTGTGGATGGTAAACCAGAATTTTCTTAATATATTATATATGGTATTAACATTATTATGTCCACCGGCATTAATATATTTAATGTTTTCAATAACACAAATCGTTATAGACACTTTTCAACATAAATATAATTTGGCAATGATGAAATTATGGGTATCATTTGTAATAACTATTTTAATGCATTTTTTATGTAAATCAGGTTTAGGAATAATATCTTGGTTATTAGTATTTTTACCTTTTATTTTAATGTCTTTAATAGTTGGTATTTTATTAGCTGTTTTTGGTTTAGATCCACGAACTGGAAAATTAATATTAGATGAAAAAGATAAAACTCCAAGTCCTAATTCTATAAGTAGTAAACATCATTTATTTAACGATAATTCTGAAGGAGAATTAGAAGATAATATGGTTTATAATATAAAAATAATGAGAAAAGGAAGAAAATGTAGAGGATTATGTAAAAATAGTAAAGGAGAAGATATATGGCAGTAATTTATTAATTATATAATAAAATAATTTAAAATTATTATATATTTTATTATATAAGATGTTTGAAAGCTTAGACTTTAACACTTGTATGTTGCTTGCGGCTGGAGGAACATTATATTTTTGTTCTAAACCAGAAAATGAGAGACAAGAAATAGTAGGTAATGCTTTATGGTATATTACTAATAAATATTATCAAATTAAGATAATGTTTAATGATATTTTTCCAAATATGAATAGTTGTTACGAAGATAAAGAAGAGGAGGAAAATACGGGCGATGATAATGATTGTGATACTACAGAAATTATAACTTATGAAAAATCAGAAGAAAATGGTATATATATAGCGGAAATAGATGAAATTAAATTAAATGATTTATACTATTACAAACCAAAAAATAAATTAACATTTATTAAGTATATTGAAAATAATAAATATTATTTAAAACGATTAGAATATGATTCAACAGATGGCTATGAGGCGGATAATGATAGTATTGAATCAGAATCTAAAGAAGAAAATGAGAAAGTAGAACAAGAAGAAGAAGAGGAAAATCAAGAAGAAGAAGAGGAAAATCAAGAGGAAGTTGAAGAGGAAAATCAAGAGGAAGATAATGTTGAAGAAGAAAATCAAGAGGAAGTTAAAGAAGAAGATGATGAAGTAGAAGATAAACCTAAATATACAGTTAATATACATCCAGTTTCTAAACCATTTATGCAGATAGATTATGAAGATAATAACAATAAGATTGAGATACAAGGAGAATTAGAGAAATTTTATGTAAAAGATAATAAATTATTTGATAAAGAATTTTTAGCTTGGTATATGGATTATTATTATCAAACAAAAATTTCGAATGATTATAAAATTCATATTTTAGATGAAAATATAAAAATGTTTACACTAACGAACGATCAATGTGTTTTAATTACAGATGATAAAGATGTTAATTATAAAATAATAAATTAAATAATATAAAAATAAATTATTTATGTATGTTATAATGACTTCGATAGCTGTTAGTGAAAAACAGGAAATTATTCACAAGTTGAATAGTAAATGGATTTTATGGGCACATTTACCTCATAATACAGATTGGAGTTTAAAAAGTTATATAAAAGTATATGAAATAAATTCCGTTGAATCAATTATAAAATTAATAAATAATATTCCAGATATAATGATTACAAATTGTATGTTATTTTTAATGAGAGATAATATCAATCCAACTTGGGAAGATCCTAATAATATTAATGGCGGATGTTTTTCTTTCAAAATAACAAATAATAAGGTAATAAATATATGGAAAAAACTTAACTACTTGATTACCGGAGAAACTTTATCAGAAAAGAATGAATTTATGAATAATGTAAATGGTATTACTATATCTCCAAAGAAACAGTTTTGTATAATTAAAATATGGATGAAAAATTTAGATTATCAAAGTCCGTCGGATATAGTTAATATAGAGGGACTAACAATATCGGGATGTTTATTTAAAAGACATAAGAATTAATTAAAATATAAAATTAT
>Ga0163109_10004527_pt1 | contig 10541 bp, 8 predicted proteins | sample CRUFie1St13metaG_FD_108704 | JGI IMG/M metagenome (GOLD analysis project Ga0163109, IMG submission 108704) | Marine microbial communities from the Costa Rica Dome - CRUD Field 142mm St13 metaG | ecosystem: Environmental > Aquatic > Marine > Oceanic > Photic zone | place: Costa Rica: the Eastern... | reverse complement strand
TGCGGGATATTGTTGGTGTAACAGTAAAGGCCTTCCTGGAATCCATCATTCCATTGCAAGGCCACCTCGACCTCGACACCCTCTTCGGCCTCTGCCTTAAAATGGCACACTTTAGCGATAGGCGTCTTACTCTGATTCAAAAACTCGACGAAGGCACGCAAACCACCCTCGTAGACGAAGAGCTCCTCTTCCCCTGAACGCTCATCCTTTAAAAAGATGCGAACGCCACTGTTTAGAAAAGCCAGCTCGCGCAGCCGCTTTCCCAGCACATCGTAGTGAAAAGCAATATTGCTAAACGTTTCGGGTGAGGGGGTAAACCGCACGGCGGTCCCGGTCTCGCTGGTTTCACCCGCAACCGTCAGCGGTGTCTCTGGGACGCCATGGGCATAGGTTTGCTCAAACAATTCGCCTTTACGGCGAATCGTGAGTTGTAGAGTAGATGACAGCGCGTTCACGACTGAAACACCCACACCGTGCAGCCCGCCCGACACCTTATAGGTATTGTCATCAAACTTACCGCCAGCGTGCAGTACCGTCATGATGACCTCTGCGGCCGACACACCTTCCTCGTGCTGTTCGGTGGGAATACCGCGGCCATTGTCAGCCACTGTCACTGATTCGTCAGGGTGAATGATGACGTCAATTTGGCTGCAGTGGCCGGCTAACGCCTCGTCAATGCTGTTGTCCACCAGCTCAAACACCATATGGTGCAGGCCGGTGCCGTCATCCGTGTCCCCGATGTACATGCCGGGCCGCTTACGCACGGCATCCAAGCCCTTCAGTACTTTAATACTGGAGGAATCGTAATCCCCTGATTCTAGGTTCTCTATGTTTTCGTCTGACATGCCGCCCCACTCAACAATTAGATAAAATTTGCCCGCAACACGACGCTTTGCGCCCGGTTCAACGCGATCACGCCGGGAGCACCTGGCCTTGTTCCACGTGGAACAAGTTGAGCGGTTTCTCGCCCCAGGCGGCCTCCAACGGCGCTCGATCCACCGCGGTTAATATCACCTGGCGCCCCGCGCCCAGTTGCTCACACACCCTGCCGCAGTGCTCCCGGTCCAGCTCGGCCGGCAAATCATCCACCAAATAAAGCGGTGGCAACGAGGAGGCCTCCTCTATCAGTACCCCCTGAACCAGCTTGAGAGCCACTAACGCCAGCTTTAGCTGACCTCGCGACAGCACCTCGGCCGCTAGTACGCCGCCGTGCATCAACCGCAAGTCAGCCCTATGCGGGCCGACTTGAGTAAACCCTTGAGCGCTGTCGCTCTCCGAATTGCGCTCCAGTGCCTCGAACAGCGACAATTTTTTTTGGTCCCAGCCAGCGCGAAAAACCACCTCAAGACCCGTCAAATCGTCGGAGAGGGCGGGCGCCAATCCGGCCAGTTTATTAGCAAGCTTCTCGGCCACCGCCTGCCGCTGCTGCGTCAGCAACGTCCCGGTTTCTGCGATCTCCTGGCGCCACGCTCTATCGCTGCCAAGTATACCACGACGAAGCCCGCTATTACGCTGTCGAACAGCCAAAGCATAGCGTTTCCACTGGGACAGAAACCCCTGTTCCACGTGGAACAAAGTGCCGTCCAGCAGGCGCCGGCGACCCTCAGGTGGGCCCGTGACAATGCCCAATCCCTCGGTGTCCAACAACACCAACGGGAGGTGCAACGCCAATTCAGATAGCGACGGCACGTTCTCACCGCCGACCCGCGCCTTAACGCCGCCATCACGATGCTTTTCGAGTCCCATCATCGTTACGCGGCCGCCACGCTGGACCTCGCCCACGACCCGGCAGTGCGCCATACCATGCTGAATCACGGGCTTTGATTGATGCGTGCGGAAAGAGCGGCCTACGGCCAGCAAATGGATCGCTTCAAGGAAGCTTGTTTTCCCTGAGCCGTTGGCGCCAAATAGCACCGTGGCGCCAGCCGGCAGGGCCACCTGAGCGTGCGCCAGGTTCCTGACGCCTTCGATGGTGATGTGCTTCAGCACTGAAGCGGGTAAGTTGGTAATCAGAGCCGCATGGGCATCACGACATAGAGTCGCTCAGGCTCACTTTCCAACGGCGCCTCCGCATTTTCGAGTAACGCCGAGCTCGCCTCGTCTGACAGAGACAGCCGGACTTGAGCCTGCTCCAGCACCGATAAGACATCGAGCAAATAACTGACATTGAAACCAATTTCCAGCTCACCACCGCTGTATTGAACGGCCACCACTTCTTCGGCCTGTTCCTGCTCGGGGTTATTCGCTGTGATGTCGAGGTTGTTATCCGACAACTTTAGCCGAACCCCGCGATATTTCTCGTTAGACAGAATCGCGGTGCGCGTGAACGCCTGCTTCAGCTCGCCGCGCTCGCCGATTACCGATTTGTCAGCATTTTTCGGGATTACGCGCTCATAATCGGGGAACTTGCCGTCAACAAGCTTGGAAGTGAAAGTAAACTGTTCATTGGCAGCGCGGATGTGATTGGTGCCAATAGCGAGCTCGAGGGGCGCGCTGCCATCCAGCAGACGCGACAGCTCAAGCACGCCCTTGCGCGGAATGATGACCCCCGTGTCAGCGGCCTCGACCAAAGCCGGTCCGGTTGCCAAAGCGAGGCGGTGACCATCTGTGGCCACGACCCGCAAACGACCTCCTAATATTTCCAAGTACAAACCATTGAGGTAATAGCGAACATCCTGCTGGGCCATCGCAAACGCCGTGCTGTCGATCAGTTGCTTCACCAACGATTGATCAAGCGACAGCGCAACTGAGCCCGCGCCGCCTTCCACGGCCGGGAAGTCTGCGGCTGGCAAAGTGGACAAGGTGAAGCGGCTGCGACCCGCCTTCACCGTCGCCTTCCCCGCCTCCAATGAAAATTCTATTGTGGAACCCTCAGGAAGCGATTTACAGATATCAACCAGTTTTCTGGCGGGTACCGTGACCTCACCATCCACGCCCGCCGCCTCCAGGTCGACACGTCCAACCAGTTCAACCTCGAGGTCGGTTCCGGTGAGCGAGAGGGTTTTGTCCTCGAGGACCAGCAATACATTTGACAAAATGGGTAGCGTTTGTCGTCGCTCGACGACCCCCGCCACCAAATTCAATGGTCTGATGAGTGCATCGCGGGCAATGGAAAATTTCATGTTTTCAGCTCGTTCCGTGTTTTGCAGTAACCGGACGGTGCGCCCGCCCGATAGATTGGCCAATCAGGTGGTCAGCGCGCGCAGCAAGTTTTGATAGTCCTCGCTGATATCGGGGCTGACATCCCGTAGCTCTTTAATTTTACGACACGCATGCAAAACTGTCGTGTGGTCTCGCCCACCAAACGCATCACCGATCTCGGGCAGGCTGTGGTGTGTGAGCTCTTTTGCCATCGCCATCGCCACCTGTCTTGGCCTCGCCACCGAGCGATTGCGCCTCTTGGACATCAAGTCAGCCACCTTGATTTTGTAATACTCTGCCACTTTGCGCTTAATGTTATCTAAAGAGACCTGTTTGTCCTGCAGAGCTAGCAAGTCCTTGAGGCTGTCTTTAATCAAATCAATATCAAACGGGCGCCCCGTGAAATTCGCACTGGCGATCACCCGTTTCAACGCACCTTCAAGCTCCCGAACGTTAGAGCGGATGCGTTGCGCGATGAAAAATGCCGCATCTGGTGCGAGCGATATATGGCTCTGTTCCGCTTTTTTCATCAAGATCGCCACGCGTGTTTCCAGGTCTGGCGGCTCTACCGCTACCGTCAAGCCCCAGCCGAAGCGAGACTTCAAGCGCTCCTCAACACCCTCAATTTCCTTGGGGTAACGGTCGCAAGTGAGGATCATCTGCTGACCGCCCTCAAGCAGCGCGTTGAATGTATGAAAAAACTCTTCCTGGGAGCGGTCTTTGTTGGCGAAGAATTGAATGTCATCAATTAATAAGGCGTCGACAGAACGGTAGAAGCGCTTGAAGTCATTAATCGCGTTCAACTGCAGCGCCTTCACCATATCCGCGACAAACCGCTCAGAGTGCAGGTAGACAATTTTCGCCTCGGGGTTTTGGCGGCGCATGGCGTTGCCGACGGCGTGCATCAGGTGTGTCTTTCCGAGCCCCACACCGCCATACAAAAACAGGGGGTTGTAAGACGAGCCGGGATGCTCCGCTACCTGCTGAGCAGCCGCCAACGCCAACTGATTGCTTTTGCCCTCGACAAACCGCTCAAAGGTATAACCCTCAACCAGATTGGACGGCGATACGAGGGCGGCAGGAGCAGGGCGAGGAGGAGCCTCTGCAGGCCGCGAGAGTGCCTGCGCCGCTCCCGACGCAATCCGTGTCACCGAAGATGGCGGCGCCGGCTGTCCGCCCTGCACAGTGACAGATGCCTGTGCCGCCGCAGGCGCCACCACATCGAGCAAGTAGGCATGAATCAGCGGCAGATACTTTTCCGCCACAAAATCGCGGATGAACCGGTTCGGCGCAGCCAACACCAGGCCAGATTCCTGCCACTCAGCCCGTAAAGGCCTAATCCAAGTATTGAATTGTTGCTGGGGGATATCACCGCTGATTCGATTCAGGCAGTGCTGCCAGGGGTCCGTGAGGGGCTGGGGGGCAACCAACGTGCTTCTCCGATTGTGTTGAAATCCTGCATTTTTAACAGGCTATTCTTAAGGGTGGCTGGCTCCTGCCGTTTCCCAAACGCTCCAGAGTGTGTTTGGCCTTCCCTATGCTGTCGGCGCACAGTTATCCACAAACACCCTCATTGATCAACAGGTTTTAAATTCAATTAAATCAGCGGTTTATTCGCTTATGGGCGAGCTAAACCAAGCGGCCCGCATTTGCAAGCAAAAACTTTTCTGCCTGTGGATAAGCTGTGTTTATCTTTGGGCCAACCTGTGGTTTGCAGCATTGTCCAGAAATGCGCGGCTGCGGCAAGCTCGCCAAGAGCATTCGTGCCATCCTAGGCAAGCCCCTGAAATCGCGGCTTTTTCAGTGGGCGCTTCAATCTCACGCATGGGCCTAAAAGCACTTCGGCGAGCGTGGATGAAATTTTTATCCGCACAATGAAACTGGGATGAAACCGCCCGTCCCGCACCTTGCATAGACCGGAAAGGCTACCTATAATCCGCGCCCCTCGAGGCTACCTAGCTCTAAAAGCGCGCCAGGTAGCAGTTCTGTAGCTGTACAGCGACAGGTTTAAACAGAATTGAAAAGGTAACCGCCATGAAGCGAACATTTCAGCCAAGCCTGCTCAAGCGTAAGCGCAACCACGGGTTCCGCGCCCGCATGGCCACCAAAAACGGTCGCAAGGTACTGTCTCGCCGTCGTGCGCGCGGGCGCCAGCGCTTGTCCGCCTAAGTCCCACGCATAACCCGCCGGTGTGGGCCATGCCCACCTTTTCTAATACCGCCAGGCTGTCTCAACCCGACCACTACCGGCGAGTGTTCGACAGCCCAAAGTACAAAGTTAGCAGCGGCGCCTTCCTTCTCCTTGCAGCACCCGGCGCAACTCAGTCATCGAGATTAGGGATCGTAGTCGCCAAAAAAAATATTCGCCGCGCCGTGAGGCGTAACCGTATCAAACGGCTGGTGCGTGAACAGTTTCGGCATCATCCTTTTGATGACACTGTGGACTTAGTGGTGCTGGCGCGCTCAGGTGCTGACCAATTGGATAATCCCGGCTTATGGCAGGAGCTGGAGAGGCTGTGGAGCGCACTCGGGCTCAAAGTGAATTCATAATGCAGTGGCTACGGTGGATTGACAGAAATGTTGCGGCTGGCCTTGTCCTGTTGATCCGCGGCTATCAACTGACCCTGAGCCCTTGGCTCGGCAGATCTTGCCGTTTCACGCCTACCTGCTCGCAATATGGGATTGACGCGCTGAAGACCCACGGTACTCTATCGGGCGTCTGGCTTACCGGCCGGAGATTACTTCGCTGCCACCCGTGGTGTGCCGGCGGAGCCGACCCCGTGCCGCCAGCCAAAACCACTCAACACACTCACTGAGATCGAGACCACATCATGGATATCCCTCGCTACGCCCTCATCGCTGCCAGTGTCTTACTGGGCTTGATGTTGTTAGGGGAGTGGACCCGATTTAGCACTGCCCAACAGGAAGCATCACTTCCCGCTGTACCCATGGTGGATGCAGGCAGGGCGGCGCCCGATACTACTGACGAGATGACTGTCTTTAACCACACATCTCAAAACGACATGGACCTTCCTAGCGTCGACGATATCAACCTCACCAATAGCCAAGCACTCTACGGTGACAACCCTGCCGGCGCCGCGACTGGCCGCATTGTGACGGTGCATACCGACACGCTCGAAATCAAAATCGACCTTGAAGGTGGCGACGTTGTCGGCGCTGCGCTCAAGAACTATCCCAAGACTCTTGATGATCCGACCGATCCTTTTGTATTGCTGGAGCGAAATGCGATGCGCACCTACGTTGCGCAATCCGGTTTGGTTGGGCCCGACGGGATCGATCAAAACCAGCGCGCGCGTTACCGCGCCTCACAAGATGTTTACACCCTGTCAGGGAGAGAGGCCCTGGAAGTGGTCATTGACTACACGGATACCGACAGTGCACTTCGAGTAAACAAGCACTTTGCCTTTGAACGCGGCAGCCACACCATCGGCGTTCACTACACCATCACCAACCGAGGCGCCGAAAAGGCTCAGTTAACGCCGTTTGTGCAGCTCAAACGCGATAGTTCACCGGCACCAGTAAGTAGTGACGCTGGGATGGGTATGCAGCCTTTTCTCGGATCAGCACTGACTCAACCTGACCAGCGGTTCTCCAAATTCGACTTTGAGGATATGGCTGAAGACCCCTTCCGTGCTGATCTCCCTGGCGGTTGGATTGCGATGCTGCAACATTATTTTGTCAGCGCGTGGGTACCCGATGCGGACAACACCTACCGCTTCAGGACTCGCCAAACCCGATCCGGCGACAACATTATTGGTTACACCGGCCCGGCTCTGGTGATCGCACCGGGAGACACAGCAACGATTAGTAATCAACTGTACGTCGGTCCCAAGAATCAGTCTGTGCTGGCCGGCTTGGCTACTCATCTTGATCTGGTAGTGGACTACGGCTGGCTTTGGTGGATTGCGCAGCCACTCTATTGGTTGTTAACGATAATACAGAGCGTAGTGATTAATTGGGGGGTCGCCATCATCCTCCTCACGCTATCGGTAAAGCTCTTGCTCTTCCAGCTGTCTGCCGCTGGCTATAAATCGATGGCTCGAATGCGCAAAGTGCAGCCGCGTATGATGGCGATAAGAGAAGAATACGCCAATGACAAAGCCAAGCAGTCTCAGGCCTTGATGGAACTATACAAAAAAGAAAAAATTAATCCGCTGGGGGGCTGTTTTCCCATCCTCGTCCAGATGCCCGTGTTTATCGCGCTGTACTGGGTATTGATGGAGTCCGTTGAGTTAAGACAAGCGCCGTTTGTCCTGTGGATAGAAGACCTGTCAGTGATGGACCCCTATTTTGTACTGCCCATACTGATGGGGGCGAGCATGTATTACATGCAAAAGTTAAACCCGGCACCGCTCGATCCAATGCAGGCAAAAATTATGCAATGGATGCCCATTGTCTTCACCTTTGTATTTTTATGGTTCCCGGCGGGCTTGGTGCTCTATTGGCTTTGCAACAACTTACTATCGATGGGACAGCAATACCTCATCAATCGCAGAATTGAGAGCGGTGCCCTCTGAGCCGCTGCGCTATTAGCTAGTAGTTGTGTCATCCAATAGTTTCGCGCTTGATCAAGACACCATAGCTGCCATTGCGACCCCCGCCGGGCGCGGTGGGGTGAGCATCATTCGCGTGTCCGGGCCTAAGGCACTCTTCATCGCCAAACATCTGACACAAAAAACAGTGCAAGCCCGGCAGCCTCTCCTCACCCGTTTTTTTTCCGAGGACAATGCCGTTATCGATACGGGTCTAACGCTTTTTTTTCAATGCCCCGCCTCATTTACCGGAGAGGATGTCGTTGAGTTCCATTGCCATGGCGGTGTGATGGTGACCAACCTACTACTTGAGGCCTGTTTGGCTCGCGGCGCGCGTTTGGCAAGACCGGGAGAATTCTCTGAGCGAGCCTTTCTCAACAGCAAAATGGACCTCACTCAAGCTGAAGGTCTCGCCGACTTAATCGATGCACCGACACAACAAGCAGCCCGGCAAGCCACCGCTTCCTTACAGGGAGCCTTTTCAGATGCCGTTAATCAGATCAATCAGCGCGTCATTGAACTCAGAGTTTATGTCGAGGCTGCTATCGACTTTCCCGAGGAAGAAGTCGACTTTCTCAGTGAAGGACGGGTCGCCACATCACTGCTCGAAATAAAGGACGCGTTAGCGAACTTAATCACTCAGGCTAGAAGGGGGGCGCTGTTAAGTCGTGGAGCGCAAATTGTGATGACTGGTGCTCCCAACGCGGGCAAAAGTAGCCTGATGAATCGATTAGCTGATCAGGCTGTGGCGATCGTCACCGACGTCCCGGGCACCACACGCGATGTCATCAGACAATCGATTTCTATCGAAGGTGTGGCGATCCAACTGTCCGATACCGCAGGTATCCGCGCCGCCACCGATGCCATAGAGCAAGAGGGAATCGAAAGGGCACAGGCAGCGCTCGACACCGCAGATATCATTATCGAGGTGATCGACGATCGAGAGCCCAAAGGCACCGAACTTTCTTCCAGCGACACGGCACAATCCGTAATCCGCGTGCTGAACAAAATAGATCTATCTGGTCGTGCACCGGGGGTGTTGAGCGCAGCAGACCAGGAAGACAAATCACTCTCGCCGACCGTTGCGGTTTCCGCTGTGACTGGGGAAGGCATTCACGACCTCGAACAAATGATCATCCACTGTCTTGGTATGGGCGAGGCTGACACCACCTCTCCCTTTAGCGCCAGAGAACGCCACGTCACCTGTTTGAAAAGAGCTGAAGCCGCGCTGGATGAGGCAAGCGACCGGTTTCAGGGAAGTCAGGCTGGCGAACTACTGGCAGAAGACCTCAGGCGCGTCCACGCAGAACTCGGCGCCATTACCGGCGCTTATGGTGCAGACGACCTGCTAGGAGAGATTTTTTCGTCTTTTTGTATCGGCAAGTGAGGAGGTATTCGCGCCCGACACATTCGCCCTACAAGGCCCAGCCATACACGACGCCACCGATGCTTAAACACTCACCGCCAAATAGCTGTCCACGCTTCATCCACAGCTCTTCTCAACAGAGGTCGATCGTCCGACACACCGCGTCTTTGCTGTGGATGATCTTGTAGATACCATAAGAAGAAACTTGGTGATAGCGCTGTGGAAATTGCGCTGCACGATCTTCAACGACATCGGCCCCCAGATTATCACCAGAAAAAACAGCACCTCCGGTTGGCTTCTCCAATGCGATATGAAGAACCTAAAAGCATGAAAAATATAAAATATTTGCTGTTTTCCACCGGAAAAGCTGTTCCTAATAACAACAACATTAAAGTATTCTTCTTATATAAATAATTTATTAAACTAATAGCTAGGAAAGGCGGAGCACCGTTTACTGATCAGGAAAACGTCTAACCAGTATCACCAAAAGCCGGTGTTCATGCCCTAGGTCGACCCGTTTATACTCTCCGCCCTTTTCTCTCCAACTCCACGACAATGATCCGACACCCTGAGCAGTACGACGTCATCGTGATTGGCGGCGGCCACGCCGGGACCGAAGCGACGCTTGCTGCGGCGCGCACCGGTGCCCGCACGCTCTTGATCACTCATGCCATCGACACGCTCGGTCAGATGTCTTGCAACCCCGCGATCGGCGGTATCGGCAAAAGTCATCTGGTCCGGGAGATTGATGCACTGGGTGGCGTGATGGCACGCGCTACAGATCAAGCGGGCATACAGTTCAGGGTGCTGAATGCCCGGAAGGGCCCGGCAGTCCGGGCCACGCGCGTGCAAGCTGATCGGGTGTTGTACCGCCAGGCAATTCGCTCAACGCTGGAGCAGACCGATGGCGTGGATCTGTTTCAGGACGCCGTGGAGGACATTGAGCTCACGGCTGGCGCCGTATCGGGCGTGGTGACCCGCACCGGAATTGTCTTTCGCGCTACAGCAGTAGTGCTGACAGCGGGCACATTCCTTCACGGCAAAATGCATGTTGGCGAGGAGAACCGTTCTGGCGGTCGGATGGGCGATCAAGCAGCCATCGGATTGGCAGATCGCCTCCGCGAGCTGTGCCCTCGAGTGGGGCGCCTGAAAACCGGAACGCCGCCCCGATTGGATGCCAGATCGGTGGATTTTGCCGCGATGGCGGAACAATGGGGGGACGAACCCAGGCCCGTTATGTCATTTCTGGGCAGTCGGGACCAACATCCTGAGCAGCGGTGTTGCTGGGTCACGGAGACCAATACCCAAACTCACGACATCATCCGTGAGGGTCTTGATCGCTCACCGCTTTTTAGCGGGACGATTGAAGGCGTTGGCCCCCGATACTGTCCGAGCATTGAAGATAAAATTCACCGCTTTGCCGACAAAGACTCGCATCAAATTTTTATTGAGCCTGAAGGGCTGACATCCATAGAGCTATAC
>Ga0163109_10004526_pt1 | contig 10542 bp, 10 predicted proteins | sample CRUFie1St13metaG_FD_108704 | JGI IMG/M metagenome (GOLD analysis project Ga0163109, IMG submission 108704) | Marine microbial communities from the Costa Rica Dome - CRUD Field 142mm St13 metaG | ecosystem: Environmental > Aquatic > Marine > Oceanic > Photic zone | place: Costa Rica: the Eastern... | reverse complement strand
CCTTCGGAAACGACGGCATGTACATGGAGAAGTTTGTGGTGGAGCCCCGCCACATCGAAATCCAAATTGCCTCTGACTACCGAGGGAAAGCGTGTCACCTGAGTGAGCGCGACTGTTCCATCCAGCGTCGTCACCAAAAGCTCGTGGAAGAGACGCCGTCTCCCTACATGACCGACAAGTTGCGTGAAGCGATGGGAGAAGCCGCCATCAAAGCTGCGGAAGCGGTGAAGTACGAAGGCGTCGGAACGGTCGAATTTCTCGTCGACGCCAACCGCGACTTCTACTTCATGGAAATGAACACGAGAATCCAGGTGGAGCACACCATCACGGAAGAAGTCATCGACTACGATTTGATCAAAGAGCAAATCAAGTTGGCCGCGGGAGAAAAAATCAGCGGACGGAACCACTTCCCGAAGCTTCACAGCATCCAATGCCGCATCAACGCGGAAGACCCTGACCGCAACTGGGCGCCCAGCCCAGGACGCATCAAGGACTACCATGCGCCTGGTGGGCACGGGGTTCGGGTGGACACCCACGCCTACGCGGGGTACATGATTCCACCCCACTACGACAGCATGATCAGCAAGCTGATTGTGGTGGCCCAAACCCGAGAAGAAGCCATCACCAAAATGCAACGGGCGCTGGACGAGTACATCATTGAAGGCGTCAAGACGACCATTCCCTTTCACCAGCGATTGATGAAGAACCAGCGCTTCCGCGATGGAGACTTCACCACCAAGTTCTTGGAAGAAGAAAACGTCTGATCAACCCACCTTGCGACCCTCAAAACGCCTGACTTCGGTCGGGCGTTTTGGCGTTCAGGACGTTCTGATTTTGTCCAAAATGACTGAGGTGCTCTGTCCTGGCACCAGAGGCACAGCCACAACTTGGCCTCCCCAACCCTTCACTTCTTCGCTCCCTACAATGTACCGCGCGTCCGATGGGTCCGCACAAAGGGGGTCGTAGTCGCCCCCTTTGACCACCACGTCGGGCTTGAGGTGCTGGACAACCGAGAGCGGAGTGTCTTCCCCAAAAACGACGACCGCGTCAACGCACCGCAGCGCACCAATCAAGGTTGCCCGGTTCAACTCGGATTGGATGGGGCGGTCCGCTCCCTTGCCCAAGCGTCGCACGCTGGCATCCGAATTCACCCCGACCACGAGCCGCTGTCCATGTCTGGCAGCGGCCTCCAAGATGGCCACATGTCCCACGTGCAGCACGTCAAACACGCCATTGGTGAACACCACCGTCAAGCCTTGCTTTCGCCATTGCTCGAGTTGAGGCGTCAACGCCTCGAGCCCATATGTCTCAGCCTCACGCACGGCGCATTCGGTGCAGAAACAACATCACATACCCCAAGCCACCTGTGGACACAATCATCGCGGCTTGGGTGAGCCACACCACGTTAGCCACGGCAAAGCCCACGTCCCCGGCATAGCCCACAGCGGCAAAGCCCAAAGACACGGCCCAGTGGTACGATCCGATGCCCCCGGGCGCTGGCAAGACCATGCCAAATCCCCCTGCCACCATCACGAGCACCGCGTCGGTCAACCCCAAGTCGCTGACTGCAGGGATGGCGAGGAATAGCACGTAGGACATCAGGAAGTACATCGCCCAAATGAACAGGGTGTGGACGAGAAAAAGACCACGTTTCTCCATCCCCAACACACTTCGAATGCCCGTCCCGATGCCCTGCAAAAAGCCAGCTAGCTTGCCCACGATGCCTGTTTTCCCCTGCTGACGCGACAACCAAAACAAGCCAGCACAGCCAACTGCTCCGAGGACAGTCAGACCCAGCAACGTCGGTGTCGCCGGAAGTTGCGCCTTGTCCATCAACTCCAGAAAGGCATCCAGGTTGGTGATCAGGGCGAAGGCGACAAGCCCAAACAACATGATGAAGTCCACCACACGTTCCGTGATGACTGTGCCTAGCAATTGGTCCACGGGGATGTCGTCGGTTTGGTTCAGTGCAGCACAACGGGCCACCTCACCAGACCTCGGCACAAAGGCATTGGCGAAATAGGAGAAAGCCACCGCGTGGACACTTCGGGCGGGAGAAGGGTTGTGGCCCATCGGTGCGAGCAAGATGTTCCACCGCAACCCACGGGAGACGATGGCCAAATACCCCATCACAAACGAAGCACCGATGCCCCACCACTGCGCGGAACGCATGTCCCGCTTCAAGGCCTCAGGGTCTTCCACACCTTGCATGGCCAGCCAAAACAGGCCGACACCGATGCCAAAAAACACAAGTGTGGTGAGTCCCTTCTTCGCAGTCATGTCAGGCGGTTCGTCGCGGTGTCAGGAAACAAGATGGTCGGCTTGAAGGTTTGGGCTTCCTCCACAGACATCATCCCATAGGCAATGACGATGATCACATCCCCCGGCTGAACACGCCGGGCAGCAGGGCCATTCAAACACACTTGGCCTGTGCCACGCTCGCCGGTGATGACGTAGGTTTCAATGCGCTCGCCGTTGTTGATGTTGACGATTTGGACGCGCTCCCCTTCCACCAATCCGGCCGCCTCAATCAAGTCGGGATCGAGTGAAATGCTTCCGATGTAATTCAAATCCGCCTGCGTCACCGTGAGACGGTGCAGCTTGGCGCGCATGACGTTGATGAGCATGGCGCGAAATTACTGCAAGGAAGGGACCCAACGCACTTCGACGCGTCGGTTTTGGGCGGGATTCGTTCCCATGGGCTCTGTGCTCCCCAATCCACGGGCCACCACGTCCTCGGCCTTCCACCCAAGCGCATCCACGAGGTGCTGAGAGACCCATTGGGCCCGCGCCAGGCTCAGCGCTGCATTTGCCTCGCGACTGCCAGAATTGTCGGTGTGGCCCACCACGTCCCATCGCCCACGTCCGAGCCGATGCCCGACCGATTCCCAGTCGAGAAAAGCACGCCATGAGGCCTCTGTCGGTGTTTTGCTTCCATGGTCAAAATGAAGCACCGCCAGGCCGGACTCTGGCCACACGCTGCCGTCTCCCATCCCACGCTGCACCAATTCCGACACAGGATCCAAAGGAAGAAAGACAAACGCAAACCCATTTTCCGCATTCAAGAGGTAGCGTCGAACCACGCGGCCATCTGGTGAACGGACCTCGGCCACGGCCTCTTGGACCTCATCGCGCACGGCCTCCCATTGAAAGGTCCACGCCTGGTTTGCGGGCAATCCATCGAGCGATGCACATCCGTCTGCACCTGTGGGCAATTGATCGGCCACGTTTCGGGTCTCCACCTCTCGAACCGTGAGCACCTCCTGGCCTGCAGGCCTTCCATCCACCAGCAAACAGACCGTCCACCCTTCCGGAAGTGGAGATTCCACTTCGGGCCAGGCGGCGCGCACCACCTCGACCTGTCCGTCTTTCCCGTTTCGTCGCGACACCCATGTGAAGGCCGGTCCAACCGTCACTGCAGAAAGCACATCGCCCGCGGCAGAGAAGGCACCGACTGCGGGTTCTGCCCTCAAGTACTGCAACACGGCGCGTGCGCGGTACAGGGCGAATGGCCCCTCCCGGTTGGAGGCGAAGCGTATGTCTTGGCCATCCCATTGCGGGAAGACTTCATCCCGCTCCGAATTCAATCCGTCCAACGGCACCGGTGTGGTCCAAATGTCACGGCCACCCCGCAATCGACTCGGTGTCCGATGCGACAAAAACACGTCGAAATCTCCACCGTTGCGTCTCGCAGAAACCAAGGCTTTTTGTCCATTGGGATGCACGGACACATGCTGGATGTCTCCCAGGCTCTCCCAGGCATCCACTTGGAGCGGCCGCAGCGACTCTTCAACCATGAGACCACCCGTCCTTGGAGCCGAGTGTACGGTCCAAGATTCCTGCATCGCCGTCTCCAAAGAAATTTCTGCGCGCGACACCCCGAGGTAAACGCGGTTCGAATCCGCCCCAAGGACCACGACATGGCCCGCATCGGTCCATCCTTCAACTTGAGGGTTCTGTGCCGCAACGCTCCAAGACAACAGTGCCAGAAGCGGCGTGAGTCCTGTTCTCGCCAAGCGCATCACGATGGCTGGGAATTGCGCCACAGGGTTTGGGCTTGTTGTGCTTCCTCATACCAAGCCTCCCCAAACTTCCTGACCAAGGCATCCTTGCAGAAGTCCAACACCGACACCTTGCCTGCCTTGCCGCACAAACGCGCAGCCTCGCAAATGGGCCACCGGTGGTAATTGAGGGCGGTGAAATCGATCAATTCTTTGGCCCGAATGGGATAGAGATGGCAACTCAACGGTTTGCGCCACTGCGTCTTTCCCTCGAAATACGCTTTCTCCAAGCCGCACTTGGCTGTGCCGTCGGCGTCGAAAACAGTGTATGCGCACTCTTTGCCGTTGACCAATGGGGTGACCAAATCGCCGTCGGCGTCCTTCACGGCCAATCCCTGCGCTTCCACAGCGAGCCGGCCTTCTTCAGGCATCAAAGGGGCCACGTGTTCCCATGCCTGTTCGAGCTGGCCCACCTCCGCTTGGGTCAGCGGCGCACCGCTGTCGCCTTCGACGCAACACGCCCCTTTGCACGCCGACAAGTCGCATGCAAAGTGCTCGTCAAACACATCCTCGCTCAGCAACGTGTCCCCAATTCGAATCATCCCGACGAAGGTAGCGCGAACGTACCTTTCGGGCATGGGACGGTGGGCCAAGGTCAAAGACAGATGGGCGCGGTTGAAGGTGCTGACCCCGCGCCGCGCCGCCAATTTGGCCCGGCTTACTACGAGCTTCCGCAGGGCGAAGCGCACGGGACGGCCCCACATGCCGCTTGGGGCAATGCCCACCTCGTTGTCCATCGAGCCGACCACCTCGTGCAACCTCCGTTGTCCTGAATGCCCGAGTGGATTGCGTGCCTTCACACGCCCAACTGGGATGCTCGACATTGAAGCGGCGAAGGGATGGATCGACACACTCTCGCCCTGGCTGACGTACGTGAACTTCTATTTTCAGGGCGAGCCCCTGCTCCACCCTGGGCTCGACCAACTCATGTCGCGTTGTGCCCATCACGGCATTTACAGCTCCACGTCCACCAACGCCCATCATTTGACGAAGGCCCGATGCACTGCGCTCGTCGAATCTGGACTGAACCGCCTCATTGTGTCCATCGATGGCTTGACCCAAGAGACCTATTCGTCTTACCGAGTCGGCGGCTCTCTCGCCAAGGTCATGGAGGGCACCCGGAACATGGTTGAAGCCAAACAAAAGCATGGAGGCGGACCCCATCTCGTTTGGCAATTCCTCGTGGTGGCGCCCAATGAACACGAAATCCCTTCGTTGCTCGACAAAGCCAAAGCGTGCGGCGTCGACGAGGTTGAAATCAAAACCGCCCAGCTCGACGACCCACGGGACGGCCACCCTCTGCTCGCCCAAGCGCCCCAACACCGCAGGTACGACCGCGACCCAGCCACAGGCAAATGGCACCTCAGAAATGAGCTCGAAGACGCGCGTTGGCGCATGTGGCAGGGTGCCGTCATCACCTGGGATGGCCAAGTGGTGCCGTGCTGCTTTGACAAAGACGCCCACCACGCCATGGGAAGCCTCCACGACATGGGCCTGAACGACATTTGGCACAGCGAGCGGTACGCCCAGTTCCGAAGCACCTTGTTTCAAGACCGGTCGGGCATTTCCATGTGCACCAACTGCAGCGAAGGATCGCACGTGTACGCGTGAGCTTGGGGCAAGGGCCCAAACGCCTGTACCTTCGACCGTGTGAGCCATTTCAAGTCTTCAAGAAGCGAATCAGCCGGACGATGGCTCACCGCCCAGCGCGTGTGGATCGCTGTGACGGCTGCCGTGTTGGGCTCCGTGGCTGTGATTGGATGGTCGGTTTGGAAAGGGGCCTCGTGGGAAAGCCTCACCGCGGTTGAAGTGCATTGGGGGTGGTTGGGGATGGCCTTGGGCTGCGTGGCGGTCCGGGACCTCGGGTACATCGTCCGGCTGCTCGTGTTGTCCCGAGGAGAATTGTCCTTGCGCCGCAGCACCTCGAGCATTCTTCTGTGGGAATTGGCGTCGGCCTTGACGCCCTCCGTGGTGGGGGGAAGCTCCGTGGCCGCCTTCATTTTGCACCGCAATGGCCTGTCCTGGGGCCGGAGTTTGGCCACAGTCATGTCCACCGCACTGTTGGACGAACTCTACTTTTTGCTCGCCGTGCCCATGGTTGCTGCAGCGGTGGGTTGGGCCGCTTTTTTGCCCGAGTCCGCAGCATGGATCGAAGGGTCGGTTGCCGCCATTTTTGCGGGAGGGTATGCCTTCATGGCCACCCTGGCCATCCTGCTGAGTTCGGCACTCTTCTTCGCGCCCCACAGCATCCAGTCGTGGTTGACGGCCCTGATGGAGGTGTCTTGGCTTCGTCGATGGCGCACTGCCGGCGTCCAACTGGCCGACGACCTCAAGCGCGCGTCCTTGGACCTTCGCACCATGTCCCCCGCGCAATGGTGCACCGCAGGGGTGGCCACCGCAGTCAGTTGGACCGCACGTTTTTTGACGTTGAACGCACTCTTGATGGCCATCCTCGCACCCCTCTCTTCGGACGCGGTGCATCAATTTGGCATCTGGGCGCGTCAACTCTCACTTTGGACGGTGTTGATGGTCAGTCCCACCCCTGGATCCTCTGGCCTCGCAGAACTTGCGCTGCCCACCTTCATGGGAGAAGTGCTGCCCATTGCCCTGACCGCAAGCACTTGGGCGGCGGTCATTTTGATTTGGCGTTACCTGACGTACCACTTGTATGTGTTGGTGGGCGGGGTGTTGATGCCGTTTTGGTTGGCACAAACTTCTTCCAACGATGGTCCATCGTGGCGTAACTTGGGGCGACCATGACTGACAAGCCTACGACCCCTGGCCGCGGCACGCTCTCTGTGCATGCTGGCGTTGAGCCCGATCCGACCACCGGTGCCATCATGACTCCGGTGTATTTGACGTCCACGTACGTTCAAGACGGGGTCGGAAACCACAAAGGGTTCGAGTATTCCCGCACCCACAATCCAACTCGCTCGGCGCTCGAAGCGGCCTTTGCGGCCCTGGAGTATGGCAAACACGGATTGGCGTTTGCCTCTGGACTGGCCGCCATGGACACCGTGCTGAAAACCCTCCAACCTGGAGACGAAGTCATTTCCACCAACGACCTCTACGGAGGAAGTTACCGCCTGTTTACCACGGTGTTTGCCCACTATGGCATCACGTTCCATTTCGTGGATTTGGGCAACCTCGATGCGCTCAAAGAGGCGTTGAACGACCGCACCCGCATGGTGTGGATCGAGACCCCGACCAACCCGATGATGCAGATCACGGACATCGCCGCAGTGGCGGAGGTGGTGAAGGGAACCCAAGCGCGGGTGGTGGTGGACAACACCTTCGCTTCACCCATCTTGCAAAATCCCCTCGAATTGGGCGCGGACATGGTGATGCACAGTGTGACCAAGTACCTCGGGGGACACTCGGATGTGGTCATGGGATGCCTTGTGACCTCGGACGACGCTTGGGAGGAAGAACTTCGGACCCTCCAAAACTCATGCGGTGCCGTTTCCGGCCCCATGGATTGCTTCCTCGTCCTGCGTGGATTGAAGACCTTGCACTTGCGGATGCAGCGGCACTGTGAGAACGGAGAAGTTGTCGCACGGCACCTCCTCGGTCACCCCGCGGTGGCCAAGGTGCATTGGCCTGGCTTTGAGCAACACCCAGGACACGACATCGCCGCCCGTCAGATGCATGGGTTCGGTGGAATGGTGGCCTTCACGCTGGCCAACGACGATCTGGACACCGCCAAGCGCGTGGTGGCAAGCACCAATTTGTTCACGCTCGCCGAATCTCTCGGTGGTGTGGAAAGCTTGATTGGCCATCCTGCCACCATGACCCATGCCAGCATACCCAAAGAGGTCCGAGAAAAAACGGGAGTCACTGATGGGCTGATTCGCTTGAGCGTCGGAATTGAAGACGCCCACGACCTCATCGCTGATTTGGACCAAGCCCTGGCGCAAGCCAATGCCCATGGGTAAGATGTCGGTGGTGGGGGCGGGGCTTGTAGGCAGCCTCTGGGCCCGCATGCTCGGCAACCGCGGCCACGAAGTGGTGGTGTACGAACGGCGGCCTGATCCCCGAAAGGGTCCTCTGCACGGAGGTCGAAGCATCAACCTTGCGTTGAGCGACCGCGGCTGGAAGGCCCTCGAACTCGCCGGTGTGGCCGACCAAGTCCGCGACATTGCCCTGCCCATTCGCGGCAGACGCATGCACGCCGTCGACGGCACCCGGACTTTCCAACCTTACGGACTCGACGGTCAGTGCATCTATTCTGTCTCTCGGGCAGGACTCAACCGCATCCTCGTGGAGGCGGCCGAGGCCATGCCGAATGTGCACTTTGCGTTTGACCACCGCTGCCAGGGCTACACGAAGGACGACGGCCACGTCACCCTGCACTTGGAGCACAACGGACGCGATGTGGATGTGCCAACGGACCGCATTTTTGGCACAGACGGGGCATTCAGCGCCATCCGTGGCAGGATGATGCGGAACGACAGGTTTGACTTTGAGCAGCGTTACTTGCCGCATGGCTACAAGGAAGTGCCCATGATGCCCGGTGCCGACGGAACGTTCCAAATGGAGGAGGATGGCCTTCACATTTGGCCGAGGGGCACATTCATGCTCATGGCCCTTCCCAATCCAGACAAGACCTTCACGTGCACACTGTTCGCCCCGTATGAAGGTCCTGATGGACTGAATCAATTGACCACGGACGAGGCGGTGCACGCCTTTTTCACGAAGCATTTCCCCGACGTGATGCCCCTGCTTCCCAACCTTCTCGAAGATTGGAAAACGCATCCCGTTTCCTCACTCGTGATGACCCGTTGCTTTCCATGGAACGACGGTGAACGCGTGGCATTGATGGGAGATTCCGCGCACGCCATTGTTCCTTTTTACGGGCAAGGCATGAACAGCGGCATGGAAGACTGTACCGTGCTGGACGGCCTTTTGGACACCCATAAAGATTGGGCCCAAATCATGGAACGCTACACCGCGTTGCGCAAACCGGCAGGAGATGCCATCCTGGAATTGGCCCTTCAGAACTACATCGAAATGCGGGATTTGACAGGAGACCCCAGGTTCTTGCAACAAAAGAAGTTGGAAGGGCGGTTGCAGCGCAAGCATCCCGACCGCTGGCTTCCATTGTATTCCCAAGTGACCTTCAGCCACACGCCTTACCATGAAGCCCTCGCCCAAGGGAAGCGGCAACAGCAGGCCATGGAAACGGTCATGAATGACCCCGAAAAGTGGAACCACTTCGAAGGGGACGAATGGATGGACGCGGCGCTGGCAGCGGTGAAAAACCTTGAATCTCCGGTCCATTGAACCATTGCGTTGGAGGTTGGATTCTGATGCTTCTTGTCTGCTGCGGAGGCCCTTTGTGGGCACAAAACGGCAGGGACAGCCCTTTTGAATCCACCATCCGCACCCACCATCGAAAGGCATGGACGCTGTCCGCGGGGACAGGCGTGTTCCTTGGCATGCCCATGCAGTTCTCCAGCGACTGGATTGTGAACCAAGGCACGTTTGAAGCACCACAATTGGACACCCTGCACTCCGGCACATGGTCAAGTGAACCCCTCTTGGGATGGCAGGCAGGGGTCGGTCAGCTCTGGATGAAAGAAGATGGCCTTTGGGCAGATCGCGTGTCGGCTTCTTTTCACCTCGGCCGGTCCCGCACCAGGGAAACCTTCGCGGGCAACCTCAAGGGAACCGAACCGGACACCACAGTCACGGCCGTCAACGGCATCGTTCAGGAAGCCTCGGCCACATCCATTCAGTTCGACGCCCAAACCATGCGCGCCGTGGCCACTGGCCAAGACGGATTCCTTGAACTTCGGACGGGGTTTCGGGCCTCGTGCAACCTCTTCCAGGAGCGTGCCGAACCACCGACCCACCTCTTCGCGGTCGCCGACCTTCCACTGTGGCATGTCGCTTGGACCGTCGGAGCCGGGATGGGCCTCAAACTGTACCGTGGACGGATGGTGCGCCTGACGGTGGATGTCGATGCGCTCCAGCTCTTCAAATCAAGCGCCCCTCAGGACGCCCGTGCCGTGACTTCCGACGTGCGCGGAATCGACTGGATGCACGGTGCCTACAGGCCATGTCGCGTTGCGCTGCGGCACGACTTGTTCCGACGCAAACCCGAGCAGGGCTGTGCGGCTCCCACCCGAAGCAAAGCCTCAAAGACCTTGTTTGACCCCGCCATGAAGGGCGTCGGAAAGGCCAAGAACAAAGGATTGAAAAAGGCGCTTCAGAAGCAACAATGACGCCTTCTGTCAGACATCCTCGCAAAGTTCAACGAGGACTTTCGCGGTGTCTGAGGGGTGCAAAAACGCAATCCGTTTGCCGTCGGCCCCCGCCTTGGGCCCTGAAATGACCCGGTACCCCTGCCCTTCAAGCCGTTCGATTTCTGCCTCGAGGCCATCGACCAAGAACGCCACGTGATGCAGTCCGGGGCCGCGCCGTTCGATGTGGCGCGCAATGGGACCGTCGGACGTGGTGGACATGAGCAATTCCACTT
>Ga0163109_10004525_pt1 | contig 10545 bp, 8 predicted proteins | sample CRUFie1St13metaG_FD_108704 | JGI IMG/M metagenome (GOLD analysis project Ga0163109, IMG submission 108704) | Marine microbial communities from the Costa Rica Dome - CRUD Field 142mm St13 metaG | ecosystem: Environmental > Aquatic > Marine > Oceanic > Photic zone | place: Costa Rica: the Eastern... | reverse complement strand
TTTCTTCCTTGCGGGCCATGAGACGACAGCGAGCGCACTGACTTGGGTCTTTTACATTTTGGCAGAGCGACCTGAGTGGCTAGCTCGGTTGCGTGAGGAAATAGATCCCTACATGAGCGACGGAGATTTATCCTTTGAGGCGACTAAGAAGCTACCCTTGACACGAGCATTTTTTAAGGAAGTATTGCGACTTTACCCGCCAATTACCTTTGTACCAAGAGTCGCATTGGAGAAGGTTGAGATCGAGGGCAAGCGCTTGCCACGGGGTGCCCTGGTTATGATTGCGCCTTGGACACTTCAACGACATAGCAAGTACTGGGAAGATCCACACGCTTTTAAACCCGAGCGTTTTCTTCCGGAAAATGAGAAAAACCTTACACAGGGTGCCTATATTCCTTTCGGGCAGGGGCCGCATTTATGCGTTGGTGCTGGGTTTGCGCAGGTCGAAAGTCTACTAATCATGTCACAGCTAGTCAGTAAGTTCGATTTTGAATTGCTGCCAAATCAAACAGTAGTTCCCGCAGCTAGACTAACGACCCGTCCTGCAGAACAGGTCATGATGCGTGTGCGTCATCGAGCACAATCAAACGCTGCGCCAACGCATTTGATAACCTCGCGTCAAACTGTGTGATATCACCGTGACAGGCCCGGATTTCCTTGTTATCCAGAAGCATATGACAGCCGCCTAAAGAATCTTTTGCTATTACACAGGGGAGCTCACAGACGAGTGCCGCTCTGGTGTCGTCATCCAAATCATTTCGATGGATCCATTCGATCTCAGGTCGCGTCCCACGATAGCTCCGCCAGTTTTTTTTTCCGAGTGGATTTAAGCCATGGGAGACATCACAGAGCGCGCAACTACGAATGCCGGTTACTTTGCCGATGGCATAAGCGATCTCACCCAGCACGGTGAAATCAGCGTCGTAGATGGCCAGAATTTGATCAGTCACACAGGCGTTACGCGTTCCTAAGCGTGTCAGATCGCATGTCAGGACCATCGTGGCTCCATCCTGGTGCCTTGAACAGGTAGCCCAACTTGTCGCGCCATGTTTCTGCACGACGAATATCACGCCACATCGAGCCGTATTCTCCAAAAGCCACCTGCATGACTTTGTGGGTGTTTATATTTTTGGTTAAACCATACTGAACAGGTTCTTCAGGGACTTCTTCAGAAAAGGTGCCAAAAAGACGATCCCAAATGATGAGTGTCGCTCCATGGTTGCGATCAAGATAACGAACATTGGATCCATGGTGAACGCGGTGATGCGATGGCGTGTTGAAGATGAACTCTATCGTTCTTGGAAACTTATAAAATGCCTCAGTGTGGAGCCAGTACTGGTAGATCAAACTCAAGCTGAGCATCGTCACAATCATGGCTGGGTGATATCCAATGATTGCCAGTGGCAACCAAAAAGGATATTTCAAAATGCGCTCGCCGACGCCCTGCCTCAGTGCTGTACCGAGGTTGTAGTACTGCGAACTGTGGTGTGAGACATGACCCGCCCACAGCAATCTCACCTCGTGGTTGCCTCGATGAAAGCTGTAATACGTTAAATCATCTAGGAAAAATAGGAGTACCCACCAGTACCAGCTCGTGTCGATCATGCCTTGCAGTGGTGACAACGAGTACGCGACGAACATCAACCAAATACCCAAGAACTTGGGAATCAAATCCACAAAAACGGTGAGCAACATGACGCGGATGCTCGTCCAAAAGTCAACGGATTCGTAATGTTTCGTCGTGGCTTTATAAGCCCACAGAACCTCAATGGCGAGAGCCCCAAAGAAAAAGGGCAGGGCCATCATTACCCAGTCGTCCTGCATTACCGCAATAACTTGGTCCATATCATTTGCCCCCAAAGCATATGATTACCTGTTCCTAGCAGAACAGCCGTCGCGCTTAGTGTAGTCGAAAACTTAGAGTGTCGGCATAGCTCGGTATAAGAGTAGGCCGCATTAGCGGGGCGTAGTGGCCACGTATATTTCTGGACCCATTGCCAACGAGGTGCGCTCGTTTCTGAGCGATTAGCGCGCCGAATAAATTAGAACTTAACGCGAACTGCAGGTGCTGAGTCTCGCTGTTATCATAATACCGATGAGCGCATAGACACCAAAAATAGATTTATTAGCGAGCGTTTCAGGCCTTATTGAGGAGCAAATTTGTGACACTGTATGGGAAAACTGTCTCGCGGCCGCGAGGCCGCAAAGACAAATTCAGCTTGCTTTACTGGGCCTGCGCAAGGTACTCGCGGAGCCGTCCCTTATTTGAAAGCAACGCTTTTTCCATTGCTGGGACTTTCGCATTGATCGCTTCTATATTTGTCGCCTCACCAGCGACCACTACGCCGATCATGCCAAGTGCCAAGTGTGGCTGGCACTTATAAATGTAAACGCCCTCGGTCTCTATAGTGACTGACACCGCTTGATTGATACCGCCGGTCCAACCCTTAGCGCCTGCAGGTGACATCGAAGGTATGGATTGCGAGTTATGACCCATGTCACTGGGCTGGAAAGTTACCGTATCACCTACAGCCACTTTCAACACTGCGGGTTCAAAAACCATAATGCCTGTGCTGCCTTGGTTTTTCATTTGGACAGTATGTTCAGCTGCCGTAACACTGATCGCAGCCATAGTCGCGATAATCGCGGAGAGAAGTCTTAACATCATCGGTAGTTCCTATTTATCTGTGAGGTTGTGTAATTGCATCTGCTACGCTAACTCAGAATCGGGTGCCGCCATAGAGGAATGTGTGCAGCGAAGAATGCTTGGTGACCCCGTAAAAGCAGAGGAAAAGTCTAGCAAAAATCTAATTCCACACACAACAAACATGCAAAATTTCTGTGTATCACAACACTTCAATATTTTTTCGCCACTCACCGACCAGGACAGCAAACGTAACTATAGCCGTATAGGCAAACATCCCAGCGACCGCACCAATGAACACGCCCATCATTCCCATATCCATGGGGCCTAGCAGTAGCAGGGCAGAGCCTATCGCGACAATCGGACGTGCAATGAGTGCTGCCACGGGGCCACGCATGGCACCAGCGCCCTGAGATGCGAAGTAAAGTGCCCAACCAACCCCGTGTATAGCAAGGCAGGGACCGACAATTTGAATGAACCCTTTCGCGGTCTCATAGACCATCGGCTCATCAGTAAAGACAGGGATCCAGACATGAGGGAAGACAGCGAGCAGCGTGCCAATTACACCCCCTAAAACAAATGACATGCCTGCCCCGGTCCATCCAATTTCTTCAGCGCGATCCGCATTCCGAGCGCCAATGCTCATGCCGACCAATGATGTCATGGTCGCGCCGATGCCGAAGATTAGCGATGACATTAAGAATTCGATACGCGAGCCAATCCCATACCCAGCCAAAGCCTCCTCACCGAATTGGCCAACTAGACCTGTCAGTACCAGAATTGTGGTGACGGTTGATATGGGTGATAGCGAGGCTGGAAGTGCAACGCGACCGATATCTTGAAAGTGATGCGTTCGCAGCTGAAAGCGCGAAAGCCGCAAATTAGCAGGTAGTGCAGCTTTCGTTAGGCGCAGGAGGATGACCACCGCCATCACGGCGCTGGTCGCAATGACGGAAACCGCCGCACCGAATAAACCCAGCTTGGGTGCGCCAAAATATCCCAGCACTAAAGCGCCCGACAGCGGAACTTGTATGAGTGAGCCTACAATCATCATTCGAGCGGGGTAGCGCATGTCGCCAAGGCCACGGAAAACCGAGCTCGCTACACCCATGATCCAAATGGTGACGCCGCCACCAAACAGCACGGCGCTGTAGGCAAATGCCAGCTCAAGAATTTCACCGGTTCCGCCCAAAAGGGACAGGAAAAATCGTCCAGAGATCAAAAATGCAATGAGTAGGACAATGGGTCCAAGTACAGCCAAAATAAGGCCGTGCCACATCAGTTCTTCTGCGCGAGGCTGATCTCCCGCACCTAATGCGCGGGCAATGGCTGACGATACAGCATTCCCTAAAGCGCCAACCGACAACATTTGCATCAGCATCAGCATTGGGAACACTAGGGCCATCGCAGCTAATGGTGTGCTTCCAAGCTGTCCGACAAACCAGACCTCGGTCAGGCTGACGGTCGACTGCACAATAAACGCCACACTGCTGGGTATCGACAATTGCGTTAGCAGGGGAAGTGCAGGCGCGTTGAGAAGGTATTGGGTGCGTTGATCCATAACGCACCATTACGGCGCATGTGGCGCGCCGGCACAAGTTTTTTCTGACGCCGATAGCGCATATTCCAATGGGCATAAGCGCGATCGCCGTATGCGCCGATATCATCCACTTTAGTAAACATCCCCGCAGATAAAAAACATACTCAAAGTTCAATTTTTTAATCAGATTGCATCGATTTTTAACGGCTTATTTGGCAATGTATCGATCGCTTAGCAGATACGCGCCGGATGAACCGGTACATGGAGATCGCTCATGCCTCACGCCGCCTACATATACGATGCAATTAGGACCCCACGCAGCAAGGGTAAAAAAGATGGGAGCCTTCATGAAGTAAAGCCTGTTGATTTGGGTGCGGGGTTGTTGCGTGCCTTACAGGCAAGACACGATCTGGATACCAGTTATGTTGATGATGTTGTGATGGGTTGTGTTACACCTATCGGCGAGCAGGGTTCTGACATCACAAAAATGATTGTTCAAAACGCTGACTGGGATGAGTCAGTGCCAGGTGTGCAGCTCGATCGTTTCTGTGCGTCGGGACTTGAGGCTGTGAACACTGCGGCGCAAAAAGTAGCATCGGGATGGGATGACCTGGTTGTAGCCGGTGGCATTGAGTGCATGTCACGCGTACCCATGGGTTCAAACGGTGGTGCCATGGCGAGTGACCCGGCATTTGCGCTCAAGACAGGCTTTGTGCCTCAGGGTATTGGTGCCGACATGATAGCCACTATTGATGGTTATACCCGTGAAGATGTGGACGCTTATGCCATGGAATCGCAGCGTCGAGCGGCCCATGCGCGTGATAGCGGATGGTTCGACGGGTCTGTGATTCCGGTAAAGGATGCCTCAGATATCACCATTTTGGAGCGCGATGACTTCATTAAAGGCGACACTACGATGGAAGATCTCGCCCGCTTAAAGCCCTCATTCGAAATGCCAGGTCAAATGGGTTTTGATGACGTCATCCTTGCCAAGTACAACGAATACAGCAAGGTAGAACACGTTCATACTCCCGGAAACTCATCGGGCATCGTTGACGGTTCCAGTGTCGTTCTCATTGGTAGTGAAAAGGCTGGAAACGACCTCGGGTTGACGCCTAGAGCTCGCGTTGTGTCAACGACCGTCTTGTCCACAGACCCGATTATCATGCTGACTGGCCCTGGTCCTGCGGCAAAAAAGTGTCTTGAAAAGGCGAGGCTTACCCCCGATGACATCGATCTCTGGGAGATCAATGAGGCCTTTGCCTCAGTTGCACTTCGTTACATGAAAGACCTTGATATTAGTCATGAAATTACCAATGTGGTGGGTGGTGCGATTGCTATGGGCCATCCTCTGGGCGCTACCGGTGGCTGTTTGGTGAGTGCCATGATCGACGAACTCGAGCGACGCGATCTAAAGCGCGCCATGCTGTCGTTATGTGTGGGCGGTGGGATGGGCATTTCTACTATTGTCGAGCGCGTATAAGCACTATCAGGAGTTAGAAACAATGAGTTTTCACTATGAAACAGACGAGAACCAGATTGTAACCGTCACCATGGATATGGATGGCCCCGTTAACTCGATGAGTGATGCTTTCCTGCCGTTGTTTGAATCGACGCTCGATAGGCTCGAAGCAGAGACAGACCTTGCCGGCGTTGTGCTTACATCAGGCAAGTCCACATTCTTTGCAGGCGGTGACTTGAACATGCTTTGTCAGGTGACCGAGGACACGGTTGAAGATTTTTTTCAGGGAATGTGTGCGACAAAAGCGGCAATGCGTCGTCTCGAAAAGCTTCAGGCGCCCGTTTGCGCCGCCATTAATGGCGCGGCGCTTGGCGGCGGCCTCGAGCTCGCTCTGTCATGTCACTACCGCATTGCTTGGAATCACCGCAGTGTCCAGCTTGGCTTCCCAGAGGTGACCTTGGGTTTACTGCCTGGAGGCGGCGGTAACGTTAAAGCGGTCTATCTCATGGGGCTCATGGCAGCCAACGAGTACATTGTCGAGGGCAAGCGTGTGGCCCCCGAAAAGGCCTTGGGCTCTGGACTGATTGATGCGGTCGTCGATAGCAAAGATGAGTTGGTTTCTAAGGCCAAGCAGTGGGTGTTGGCCAATAAGAGCAACGAAGCCGCGCGCACTCAGCCCTGGGACACAAAGGGATATAAAATCCCCGGCGGCAATATTCGTAACCCACAGGTGACGCAAATGGTCACTATGGGTGCGCCTATGATTCGCAAAAATACGCGCGGCTTGCTGCCTGCCCCCGAAAAGATTTTTGATGTGGCAGTACAGGCGCTGACAGTGGATTTTGAGACGGCGATGCGTATTGAGAGTCGTGGTCTGGCCGAACTGGCGCTAACGCCCCAAGCTAAAAATATGATCAATACCTTCTTTTTCCAGATGAATAAGATCAATGGTGGTGCTTCTCGACCGAAGGATGTACCTCCACAGACAACGGAAAAGGTGGGTGTGCTCGGCGCTGGCATGATGGGGCAGGGGATCGCCTATTCATCCGCCATGGTGGGTATCAAGGTCGTATTGAAAGACATCAGTATTGAGGCCGCCCAACAGGGCAAGGCGTATACCGAGGTTTTGTTACAGCAGCGTGTCGACAAGGGTCGAATGACGGCTGAAAAGATGGCCGAGGTGCTCTCGCTGATTCATCCCACGGCCTCAAACGAGGATCTGGATGGCTGCGATCTGATTATCGAAGCTGTGTTTGAGAATATGAACCTGAAACATCAAATGACGCGTGATCTCGAGCCAAGAATGGCCGAGGGCGGCGTCTGGGGTTCAAACACCTCGACGCTCCCCATTACCCAGCTGGCTGAAGCGAGTCACGATGCTGAAAATTTCATTGGCATTCACTTTTTCTCCCCGGTCGACAAGATGCCGCTTGTTGAAATCATTATGGGCGAGAAGACGGGTGATGTCGCACTAGCCAAGGCCTTTGATTACACGAAGCAAATCAAGAAAACCCCGATTGTCGTCAACGATTCATTGGGTTTTTTCACTTCACGTACCTTCGGTACCTATCTTGATGAGGGCGTACGAATGCTCGTCGAGGGGGTGAAGCCAGTGCGTATCGACAATCTTGGTAAGGCTGTGGGAATGCCGGTGGGGCCGCTGACCGTTTACGACGAAGTGAGTCTGGAGTTGTCACGAAAGGCGCAAGAGACCTGGAAGGAAATGGGCCTGACTATTGACGGCGATGATCGCTCGATCACTGCTGAGGTTGTAGAGACCATGATCGTTGGTCACGGTCGTGGTGGTCGATATCACGGTGGTGGTTTCTACGAGTATGGTGCGGACGGTTCTAAAGAAATTTGGTCTGGTCTATCCGATCTTTATGGCGGTGACGGCGTTGACATATCGGATCAGGACATCAAGGAACGCTTGCTTTTCCGTCAGGTCATCGAGGCGCTAAAGTGTCTTGAGACCGGTGTTCTTCGCACTGTGGCAGATGGTAATGTCGGCTCGATTATGGGTATCGGCGCACCTGCTTGGACCGGCGGACTACTGCAGTTTGTAAACACTTATGGTTTGCAGAACTTCATCGACCGCTGCGGTGAGCTCAGCGGTGCTTACGGCGACCGCTTTGCTGCGCCCGCGATCGTTGCTGAGAGGCTCGCTGCGGGAGAAATCTTTGTCTAATCACGATTAGTTTAACGAGGGACCGCTCAGCAGCTTTTTTTTAGCTAAATGTTTTGTGACCTGGTGGTTGGTGCTTTTGGCGAGTAAAGCGATGCTTAATGTAGACTAATGTACAGGTTCTGGAGGTCATAATGACATTTGCAGTAACGCTGGGTCGCTTTCTACTTGGGCTGTATTTCTTCCTACCCGGAATTTCAAAAGTCACAGGTTATACTGAGACGCTAAGTTATATGGCACTTCACAATATACCGCTTCCAGAAGTCTTGCTGCCGATTACCATCGCCCTCCAAGTGGGAGGAGGTGTGATGTTGCTACTGGGTCTTCGCGTGGGGCAGGTTGCTCTTACTTTGGCCGCGCTGACACTCGTTATAAATCTTGGTATGCACGATTTTTGGAGCGTTTATGAGGGTGTTAGTCAGGCACACGAGACGCAAAACTTCGTCAAAAATCTAGCTATTTTCGCAGGCTTATTGGTACTTAGCGGTGCCGAGGATCTGCCCCAACACCGCTTATTTGCCGGTCGTTAGATAGGGCTTTTTAGCCGCCTAAATGGAAGGTTAGACCGGCGTTCGCAACAAGTCGCTCGATCAGCTTCTCACCCATGGCTGGCGCGGGTGTGTAAATGCCTCCCGGTAGATTAGGAGAGTCGTGAACGATGCACAGCGCACTCTCGGCAATCATTTTAGATGTAGACCCATAGCCCGGGTCCATGTCACCAATGACGGTCGCCTCTATACGGTCTCCATCGTCGTTTGTGCCGACGAATAGCACGTCATAGTGACCTGCCTCGCGGCTTTCCTTGGAGGGGCCTTCGCCCGGCTTTGGGACGTCATCGCCTTCTAAGGGGTTGCTGCTCGCTACCATCTTTGCCACCGCTGCTCCCTCGTCACCCGGTCCCGTCACCATCATTTCATCGTATTGAAAATCTTCACCATAGAGGTGATTCAGCATGGCGTTTGAGCGGTGAACGTTCTTGGTGTTAATAGGTGCCATGATGAAAGGGGCGACCCATGAGCCGACAACTTCATCTTCATACGGTTTAGCATCGGATGGCTGTTCGGGACCTTGGAAGCCATTAGCTAGTGAGAAGGGATTAGCCAGAATTTTGATAAGGTCTGGATTGGTTTTAAGTGCAGCCATCGTAGCGCCTAAGGACGCTGCGGTGCCGCCAGAGAACTCACCGTTCATAGCGCGAACCCGACCGCGCACACGGGGCATGGGTTTGCCCGTTTGAGCGATGGCTGCCTTCTGGAGAAAGTAGACGCCCAGATCAAATGGGATGGAGTCAAATCCGCAGCTATGAACAATGCGTGCGCCAGACGCCTCGGCAGTGGCCTGATGAGATGAAATCATCTCGTGCATCCAGCCGGGCTCTCCCGACAGGTCTACGTAGTGTGTACCCTCTTCAGCACAGAGCTTAACGAGTTCGGATCCGTAAAGTTGGTAGGGTCCGACGGTTGTGCAAATGCACTGCGCTCGCTTGACCATTGCACGAAGTGATTCAGGATCACTGGCATCGGCAGTGAAGAGTGGCGTTGTACTGGGCGCGCCAACCAAGTCTCTTACTTCTGCCAGCTTCGCTTTATTCCTGCCTGCTATGGCCCAGTTGGCGCTCGCGCCATAGGTTTTTCCCATGTACTCAGCCACAAGGCGGCCAGTAAAGCCGCTTGCTCCGTAAATAATGACATCAAATTCTCTGCTCATACTGATTCCATTTCTGAAGTATTGGTTTGGCTTGGGCAGGGTGCTGCACCGAACCCGTTATTGCGTACGTTATTGTAAGATGAAAAGCTGCATTTTCGGCTTGTTTGTTTTGGCTTATCAAGCCATCTTCCCAGGTTTTTTTCGTTGGCAATTTAGCTAGTTACGGGCAGTTATTAGCCAGAAGTTGGCCTCGAAACGCACCCCCTCACCGAGTGAATAGAACTCCCTGAGTGTCTTATAGACCTCTGTTTTGGCTTGCTCCCCTGCAACAGGGTCGCTTTCTGCAATCAATGCGGCGGCGGGTCCAATCTGTATCAGCTCCTGAAACAGATCGTCGAAGGTGCGTTCAGCGCCAGCTGACAGTTCTAGTTGCAGCGGCCGGATAGTGACCTCGCCAAAACCCGCCTCGCTGAGAACGCGGTGGGTGCGCTCCTTGTCCGCTAAACCAAAGGGACCGGGCGCTCCGGGCTTCGCCGGTGGCGGGGGTGGAAGGACGGTAAGCGCCGCTTGCATCGGGGCGGTAAAAAAAGGGTTGAGTGCAGGGCTTTGCCAACATACAAATCCCAGCTGACCGTTCTGTTTTAAGGCGCGACGTAGTTGGGCGAAGGCTGCTCTGGGATCTGCAAAAAACATGACCCCAAATCGGGAATAGATCGCGTCGAACGAGGCGTCGGGAAACAGCGCTTCGCTGGCATCGCCCAACAGGAAAGACACACTAGCTTGTGGCGACGATTGATTGGCTGACTTTAAATTCTCGGCCAGCGCCAACATGGGCTCCGAAATATCAACCCCTGTAATGTTGCAGGATGGGTCGAGTCGAGAAGCCCATTCGAGTGTCTGATTGCCGCAGCCACAGCCGACATCAAGCACTTGCGCACTCGATGGCAGGTCAAATAACTCCATACACCGGCGACCCGGTTCCGAGAGCAGCTCCTCCAGTAACGAGTTGTGCCTAACCCAGCTGGCTCCCGCGCGGCCGTTCCACATGTCTTTTTGTAATTGATTAT
>Ga0163109_10004524_pt1 | contig 10545 bp, 13 predicted proteins | sample CRUFie1St13metaG_FD_108704 | JGI IMG/M metagenome (GOLD analysis project Ga0163109, IMG submission 108704) | Marine microbial communities from the Costa Rica Dome - CRUD Field 142mm St13 metaG | ecosystem: Environmental > Aquatic > Marine > Oceanic > Photic zone | place: Costa Rica: the Eastern... | reverse complement strand
TGGATTATGGATTTAGTAAGAAATTAAATAATTTAAATTTAAGGGACGAGGTAAGTGAAAAGACGAAAGAGTTAATTGATAATGAAATAATTGAGATAATTAGTTATATAACAAATTATACATTAGAAGTGTTAAAGGATAATATTGTAAGTATTAATAGGATTGTAAAATTAATTAAGATTAAGGAGGAAATAAATTTGAGTGATTTAAGAAAAGTAACTAGAAAAGGTATTGAAAATAGTTTAGATAAGTTGAGTTAAGTATTGATCTTTTACTAAAATAAATTTATCATTAAATAATATTTTATATAAATTAGTATTATTTTTTGAAGGAACAATATCATAAATTTTAGTTGTGATAATTTTAGTGTAAATAATTTTATCATTTTTATCAAATGGTTCAAGAGTACCAATTTTTTTTACTAATTGTAAATTATCTTTTGTAGTTTGTGGATAATGATTTTTCTTAGAAGTAATTTTTATTGTATAATAAATATCAGGGGCATTATCATAATGTACTTGTTCAATTATGCCTGGCTTTATGTAACTATATTTTACAACATCATTTATTTTTAACATTATAAATAATATTAAAAATAATTATAATATTTTAACGAAATTCTTACTCTAAATATTTCAAAAAATTGTCAATTTGTTCATAAAATGAATTTAAAGTATCTTTATCTAAATTTTTATTTCCATCTAATACACAAACATTTAATTCATTTTTGTTATTATTAATCCATTCTTCATGATAATTATGAATCATTTGAACATAATATTTTGGAACTGTTTTATCTATTTTTCTATCAAAAGCAACCTCAGGTAAAGTTTTTAAATATATAATGTTATTTACCTTAACTATAGGAAAAACATAGTCATACCAATAATTAAATACTGAATATTCTATTTCACTAATGCTTTTCTCGTCATATAAATATTTTGTAAATACATTTTTATCACTATTAACTGATCTTTCACAAATTATGTAAACTGGTTTTTGATATACTGTATAATAATTATCTTTTATCATATTAATTAAATTTTTAGTTTTTATAATAAATAAGAAATTTTGTAAAATATAAGAATATTTAACCTTATCTTCAGAAAAATAATGAATTAAACTTTTATTATCATCATCTTTTAAATGAAATAAAGTTTTATAAGAATTATCTAAAAATTTAACATTATTTTTAAATTCATATTTTATTTTTAAATTATTAATTAATTTAGTTTTTCCTGAACCAATATTACCTTCAATAGAAATTATTATAGGAGGTTTTTTTTTAGTTAGAAATATTACTAAAGATAATATTAAAAAAAGAGTTATAATTAAATACATATATTATATATTTAATTTTTGTTTAAATTATTTAGTAATAATAAAAATACAGAAAATGTTAAAGTACCAAAATCGAATATTTTCCAGAATTTATTAAAGTGATATTCTTTAACATCATTATTATCTAAATAAATTAGATAACATAAATCTTTCATTTTACAATTTAATTTTTTTAATTTCTTATTTTTATATTTATTTTTAGTATTATAACCTAGTATAAATGAAATTAATGAAAATACAATAATTGTCATATAAATAAATTCTACATTAAAAGAAAAATTCATATCATTAAAAATAAATAATAAATAAACTAAAGTTGTAAATAAATAAATAATATCTGTAACAAATTTTATATCTAAATTAGAAGTTTTTTTATTAAATTTATAAAATAAGTAAAATGATGATAAAAAAAATACTCCAGCTTTCTTATAATCTTTCTTATTGAAATTATAAAAAGAAAACATTATAAATAAAATACTTAACTGAATTAAAGTATTGTATTTTAAATTTATATATTTATTATCCATTAATTGATCGAAACTTTCAATTAATAATTCTGTAATTGGTGAATTATTATTCATATATATATATATAATAATTAATTTTTTTTATAAATCCATAATTGATTACATAATGGACAATTATTTCGTGTTCTTAACCAACTATTGATACAATCATAATGAAATGCATGATTACATTGTCCAACAACTATATATGATTCACTATTTTCATAAATATTACCTCTACAAATAATACACATATCATTATGAAATGTGTAATCCCAGTAAGCCTTAATATTTATTTTTTCTACTTCTAAATTTTCCTTAAATTTGTTCGAATCCATGATATATTATATATTTTAAACTTTTAAATATATAAAAAATCAATTTTTATTCTTCATCACTATCACTCTCTAAAAATAAACCATTATCTAAATCTTTCACTATATTCTCATAATTCTTCTCAGTTTTCTTATACTCGATAACATTTTTTGGTTTAATTTTCGATGGTAAATCATCCCATTTCTTATTTGATGTTAAAAAATAAAATTTTTCATCTTTAACTTTTTTACATTTAAATTTAACACCATATTGTTTTGAAATAACATTATTAATTAAATTAACCATATAATCTGCTGTATTTAAAATTTTTCTATTAACTAACTTAATATTATCAAATTTCTTATATATACCATATTTTTCTTCCTCTACAAATTCATAAATTGTCTTACTTTCTATTTTTTTATTTAAAATATCTATATCTAATTTATCTTTACTAATATATTTATCAGAATCAATATCATTTATATCAAATTCACTATATTCTAGTAATCTTAATGCATAATAATGATATGTATATTTATTTTTATAAGTCAAGTCCTGATAACAATTCCTATACTCGTCTCCACTAATTTGATTATTTAACATAATTTTTAACTTTTCATTTGTATCTTGTTCATCTGACTTGATTATATTCGATAAATTATTATAAGTCATCATCAATTTCTTGTCATAATACTTCTCTAATAACTCTTTTGTTAATTCTTCTTTTTCTAAACTATACGTTTTCAAAAAATTATACTTCTTAATCTCATTATAATCACTCTGTGACATAAAATTATCCTTTCTCATACACTTTTCTAAATACTCGTCCTTATCTAAGTTTTTAGCATTTAAAATATTGTCTAACTCGACATTCTTCTCTTCCTCTTCTCTAGTTTTTCTTAAATTCTTAAGTTCTCCTACTAAATCTTCACTCTTCTCACTTTGAAAAAATTCATATTGATAATTCTTAAATTTAGCATAACCAAAAAATGCTGCAGTAAAATTTAACTTATTAATAATATTCTCAATACTATTTCGTACATACAAATCATAAATAGGCTCATCTTTATGAGGATAATACATTACTCTTTGATTACCTACTCTTTTAAATTTTTTAGTAATTAAATTATTATGAATATTATTGTAAGTTAAGTAATAATCATTACATAACATTTCTTCAACTTGGTCATAAGTAACTACATCTTCAATAGGATCGTGATATTTGAAATAATCGAAACTAATGTAAATGTTATTTTCTCTAATATGTCGAACTCGATGTAACATTTGACAAAATTCTTGTGCGCCGAGTGAATTGTGACATCCATAGGCAAAAATATTATCAAAATGTTCCGGATCAAATGATACTCCCATACAAACTGTTGGAGTATAAATAACTACATCATATTTAATCCAAATATTATTAACATTTAGCAATTTTTTTAATTTTTCTTCTTCACTAGTTTCTTTATGAATCAGAATAATTTTTTTATTAGTGAATTTCTTACTTAATCTTTCATACAAATCTTTTGCTTTGTTATTTGAAGCCATAGGTATAACAATTTTTTTATCATCTATCAATTGTTTTTCTAATTCATTTAACCAGTTATTATAATCCATATATTTTAATTTATAAGATTGATATGGTGTAAATTTATTAATTATAATTTTCAAATCATTTTTACCTAATTTATTATCAGGATCAATTATATTTTTATAATAATTAATACATCTATCAGACAAATCCGCATCCATAATAATAACATTGTTAGCATCATTAATTCGAAATTCTAAATTACTAACTATAGTACTTGCTTTAACATTTTTAGTAAAATGTGAAGAAGTACAATATCTCGCTAAACTTTCACATTCATCTATAATAACTAAATCAAATTTATCGCGATCTACTCTTAATAAAGAATCAATTTGAACAATAACCCTTTTGTCATAAATGTATTGTTCATTAATATCAGAATATAACTTGAATCCATATTTTTTTAAATCAGCAGATAACTTAATACCAAATGTTCTTCTACTAGAAATAAATAAGATAGATTCAGGTTCTTTATTTTTATTATTTTCAAATAACGCTTTAATCAAATTAGACGTTTTACCTGTACCTTTCTCACTTTGAATTCCAATAAATTTTTTATCAATAATATTTTCAAACAACTTTTCTGTTAGTTTATTTTGCGAAATATGCTTTATATCAAAATTGTCATTCTCAGTAATAATAATTTTACTTTCAGGATAATCTAATACAGTTTGCTCTATACTCTTATTTAATATATTCGCACCACCTTGTTTAGCCCAATGAATTAATGAACCTAAACCTAAATAATTCTTGTTAAAATTACTATTTCTATATCCTGACCAATGATTATAAACTTGATGATAATTATACTTACTACTTTTACTACTCCATTTATTAAATATTTCAAAATAATTCTCATTCATAGAAAATAAAGCCATACCTACTCTATTCCATTTAATATACTCATCACAATAATCTTGAGGTAAAGAATTTAATATTTGCTCTAACTCTGCATTATCTTTAATTTCTATCTTCTTAACTTCTTCCTTGATATTAAATTCTTCTACAATCATATCTTTTGAAACAAATTTGTCTTCTTCTTTAACACTAGTAATTAACGAATTCTCAAAATAATCATATTCACTTTCATAATCTTCTATAACACTAGTATATTTATTTCCAATTTTTAATTTATGAGATACAAAAGGATAGTCTTTACCTTTCTTAGTTGAAAAACAAGTTCTCAAACAAGTCTTACCATAAATACTAGAATCACAATACTCTAATTTACTATCTTTAATAATTCTAAAAAAGAAATTTTTACATACTAAATGATTTTCAAAAGTTAATCCTCTAAATATAATATGACTACTTTGCTTATCTTCTCTTTTTTTGGTTTTTAATACAATTATTTTTTCTACATCATAATCAAAATTATAGTATTCCTTAGCATATTTTTTTACATTATTAATATTTTTAACTAAAATTTTATTAAAATCAGTATCTGATATATCGTCATTTAAATCTACATCTAATGCAAATACTAAATTTGTATTTTCAATCCAAGATTCATAAAATGAAGGGACTTTATTTTTAGTTTTAGTTTCTAAAATTTTATCATATAATTCTTTAGTATTAATTACATGAAATCGTTTATTTCCTTCTTCACAAATATCCTCCTGGATTAATTTTAAGTCTTTGTCATTGCTTTTTTTTAATTTTAAAATTGCATCCTTTTTTAAATAAAATTTCATGATTCTATATAATAATATTACTCTCATTCATTATTTATTTAGTTTTTCATTTTTTTTTATTTAAGGAATTATTATTTAAAATATATAAATGGATAAAAATTTAAATATTCCGTGGGTGGAAAAATATAGGCCAAAGAATATAGATAAAATTCTTGAACAAAATGAGATTATTAAAACTTTAACAGATTGTATCCAAAATAGTTTAGCATTACCACATTGTTTATTTTATGGACCTCCAGGTACTGGTAAAACAACAACCGCCTTAGCTATATCGTATGAACTTTTTGGACCTAAATATTTTAAAGAGCGAGTTTTAGAGTTAAATGCTTCTGATGAGAGGGGTATAAAGGTAGTAAGGGAAAAGATAAAAACATTTGCGAAAAAAAAGATATCATCAATTAATGAGGAAAATTATAATCATAAGTGTCCGCCGTACAAAATAATAATTTTAGATGAAGCTGATGCGATGACGGATGAATCTCAATTTGCGTTAAGGAGAATAATAGAAGAGAATTCAGTAAGTACAAGATTTTTTTTAATATGTAATTATGTAGCAAGAATTAATCAGCCAATAATATCAAGGTGTGCAATATATCGGTTTAAGAATGTGAGTAAAGTTGGTATAAAGAGTATGGTTGGTATGATATCAGAGAGTGAGAATATTAAGATTAAGAAAAAGTCTATTGATAAGATAATTGATTATTGTGATGGGGATTTAAGAAAGGCAATAAATACTTTACAACGATTAAAATTTTTATCAGTAGATGAGATAAATGATGATATTTTGAATGATATTTCGATAAAGATTAGTTTGGATGATTTTTCTAATTTAATTACTGATTTGAAGAATGACAAGTCGTATTCAAATATATTAAAAATAACAAAATATTATATGAAGAATGGTTATGGTGGTAATATTATTTTGAGAGAGATGTCAAAAAAGATAATTAAGACAGAAATATTAAATGATTATCAAAAATGCTTAATTTTTTTAAAATTATCTTCATTAGATCATTTATTAAATAACGGTTCAGATGAGGAATTAATTATAATTAATTTTCTTACATATTTATCAGTTATTTTGCATAATTAGTTATTTGCAAGCATATAACCAATATCTATTATTGAAATAAATATATATCCTAAAACTATTAAAATGGCATCAATTTCAGGGTATAATATTTTTATTATTCTATTTTTTGAAATATTATTATCATATAAGATTTTTTTATGAAATGTGAATATATATACATATAGTATTGTTATGAGAAATCCAGAAATTCTAGCATATAATTTAAATTGACTATATTCTTCTTTAAATAAATTATTTTCAATATATGCTGCTATAAAAAGCACAATAAAAGTAATTATTTTATCTATAAATAGATCAAAAGTAAATTCATAATATTTTAATTTATAAAGAAAATTAAGTATAATTATTAACATTCCAATTTTATAATATGGAGTATCAATTTGTTTAATTAGGTAACAGACTATACAAGTAATCACCATATCCATAGAATAATTATAATCTATATTTATCCAATACACAGTTAATATCGTTAAGAATATTTTTACAAATATTATGTAATTATCCTTAAATAAATCCATATCATTATTATCATCTACTATTTTAAGTAAAGCTCCTATTATGAAACTAATAATTTTATTGTTCATATAAATAGTATATAAAAAATATATTGAGTATTATATGTATTCATTTGAAATATTTTGTAAATTATGTTATTTTTTAAATTTTTATATTTGTTATTAAAAATTATAATACTTAAGAACGTAAATATAAGTATTTTTATGAAAGAAATTGTTTTAGTACCGACTTTTATTTATATATTTTTAACTTATTATTTATCTTCATTAAAATTGTACCATATTTAACAGTTTGTTGTTTTGGTGCATCTTATAGTTTAATATTTATGGGAACAAACACATTTGTTCATACTATAATGTATTTATATTATGCGTATCCAGGTTATTTTAGAAGTATTCGAAAAATGATAACATATATTCAAATTTTGCAACATATTTTGTGTTTTTTTGTAACATTTTATGTAAAGTTGATAGACGATTGCAAAATTGCAAATAGTTTTACAAATAAATTTGCAATGTATTCTTATTTCTTATTTATTAATTTATTTACTGGATTACTTAAAAATACATAAAGTTATAAATTAAATTATATTTATGGAACAGGGTTTAATTATATTATTATCAACACTAATAATAATATTGCTAACTTTTACAATATATGTAATTTTAGATTTTTTTGTTTTTAATAACTAAGTTATAAAATTGAAAAAAATAATTAATGATATATATATTAATTTATAACCTAAAAATCATAATGTATAAGCTCAAGTCATATTTTAAAAATTGTCCTAAGTTAGATGATAAAGTAAAATCATCTAATTATGATAAGAGATCAATTACAATAGTTAACGATGAATATAAATCTTTAGAATCTTTATCAAATTCATATGAATTTGATAAATATTTTAGAAAATATAACATTAGTTTTATAACAAAACTTGATATAAAGAAAAGATCTAATTGTGTTATTATTAATTTTCTTAGAAAAAAACTGAAAAAAAAAAAACTTAAAAAATAATATATATTATAACTATAATGTTATTTAGACAACTTTTTTATTCAATTAAAAACTATAGTCCTAAAATACCAATTACACCATTAGGTAGGTGGAATCTTAAGTGTCATATTGATAGTAGTACATTTTTAACAAATAGAGATCATTGTGGTGATTTAATTTGTGGAAATACAAAATATACCAAAGAATATTTAGAAAAAGTATTTAAGAAAAAAAAATAAATATATATATGATGTTTTTTACGATTTTAATAAAATTTTTATTTGTATCAAATTTGAAATTAGAAGATGTTTTTATAAATAATCATTATTATGAAATAAATGGTAATATCGTAATACCACCAGTTTATGAATTAGATGAAATTAAAATTTAGCTTCAAAATATTTAATAGGACCGATAAAATTTACTAAAGGATAAAATGCAATACATCTATTTTTTTTTATTATTGATTTAGCTTCATCAAAGGAATATTTATTTTTTTTCATTAAATATAAGGCGAGTAATGCAGCTGATCTTTGCATACCTGCTCTACAATGAATTAAAACAGATTCATTATTAGATAATTTATTATCAATTAATGCGTAACAATGATAAAAATTTTGAATCATACCAATATCGCTTTCTTGAGATCTGTTATCGTGAATTGGTACTCTAAATTTATCTATGTTTAGATCAGTGAAAGGTAAATCTTTACTTAAGTTAATAATTAGTTTAATATTATTTTTGGTAAGAAATTCTTTATCAACAGAAGACTTATGATTACCTAACCATAAATTTTTAATAATTAAATCTTGATTATTAATTAGATTAAAATCACACAAGTCATCATAAATACTATAACTAATTTTTTTATAATTTGTAAGAGACATAATAATTACAGGTATTAATAAGAGTAAAATAATTTTTTTCATATATATTACATATATTTAAATTCTTCAATATTAAATCCATTAATATTTAATAATTTATTTTCAGCTTGAACTAAATCGCATATATTAACAACCCCATCCGATTTAAAATCAGCTACATAATCAAAGTGTTTTATTTGTGATACTTGATTTAGAATATTGTTATCATTAACTAAATATTTTGCTAAAGTTTTAATATCGTTATTATCAAAATATCCTTTTCCAGTAAAATCACCTTTATACACTTTTTTATATCTAAGTTCCGGGATTGTTAAAATATACCTAGTACAAGGATCTCCTAACAGATTGTAAAACCAATAATCATAACTATTTCTAAATTCTTCTACTGAAACTGCCTCATTAAATAACTCACCAATTGTCATTATAGACTCACTATTAATTATTTTATCATTTAATGTTCTTTGAATAAACATTGGTGGTACCCAAGTTTGTAAAACACTTGATGAAAAAATAGCTATTGAACCTTTATTCTTTGCAATTTGTAATTTTTCAGATAATGATAAATATCTTTCATCGTATGATCCTAAGGAACAACCAACTATACAAGCTAAAAACAAATTACTATTTTCATTTATTTGATCAACATTTAATACATTAAAATTTGTTGTTGATAAACTTGTTTCATTGGCATGTCCTGTATATAACAATAATGATAAACCTTGATTAATAGAATTAATTAAATTTATATAATTTGGATCACCATTTAAATCATAGTTATTATTTGTATCTTGATTTGTATTTTCTAATGTACCTTGAAATAATTCAGTAAAATTAAAATCAATATCTTTATACTTAAGTAACTCAGATCTTATAAATTCATTATCATTTAAATTATCTATACCTGGCCCTTCATTACTTGCAATACCTACAATATGTTTGTAATTTGTTAAATCTAAATCTTTATATTTGATAATTAACTCATCAATTAAATATTCATATGATTTGATTTTATCAATTTGATTTTGTACATTTGTAATTTTTTCATTATCTGTTAGTTCGTTAACCGTATTATATATATTATCTCCAGCAACTAATCGTCCAACACATAATTTTAACTGGTCATTAATCATTCCGTAAGAAAGATCACTAGCAGCAGATGAATAATTGAAATTAAGAGCAGTTTGATAATGAGAAGATTCACCAGTACCAGATTTCATTAAAGTTGGTACATCTTCAACATTACCAAAAATAAGTATATATTTTAATTGGTTATCTAAGTTATAAAGATTATCAATATGAGTTTTAATAGAGAAATAATGGTCATTATCAGAAACTAGATATGTACTAACTTGGTAACCTTGAGTTTCTCTAAATAATTTTAGTTCGTTCATTTGGTTTTCATATAATTTGTTATAAATAAATAATATCATATATTATTTATAAATATAATTTTAATTTTGTAGGTAATTTTTAAAGGTTATTTCATCTACCAAAGGTTATTTCATCTACCAAAGGTTATTTCATCTACCAAAGGTTATTTCATCTACCAAAGGTTATTTCATCTACCAAAGGTTATTTCATCTACCAAAGGTTATTTCATCTA
>Ga0163109_10004522_pt1 | contig 10547 bp, 8 predicted proteins | sample CRUFie1St13metaG_FD_108704 | JGI IMG/M metagenome (GOLD analysis project Ga0163109, IMG submission 108704) | Marine microbial communities from the Costa Rica Dome - CRUD Field 142mm St13 metaG | ecosystem: Environmental > Aquatic > Marine > Oceanic > Photic zone | place: Costa Rica: the Eastern... | reverse complement strand
TTGATGCTATAGGATCAAACTCTGGGTGTTATTCAATTTCAAATTTCATGATTGAAGTAGCTGGTGCAGTCCCTGATGTTATTTCGCCTGGTGAATACGTGATTTGTGAATCGATATTTTCATCCAATAATCAGATTTTTGATCTTGAATCTCAAAATGAAATTATTTTAGAAGGACAAAATCTTGATAGCTATAATATAACATACCATCTTTCTGAAGAGGATGCTTTAAATGGACTTAACCCACTTGAATCACAATATGAAAATATATCAAATCCACAAACAATCTATGTTAGAGCTGAGGATTTAAATTCTTATGACTGCTTTAATATTACAAGTTTTGATTTAGTAGTTTGTCAAATTCCAGAAGGAATTTCTCCCAACAATGACGGGTTTAATGATAGATTTGAACTTAAAGGATATGATGTTAATTTAATAAAAATATACAATAGGTATGGGAAATTAGTTTACAGTAAATCAAATTACAATGATGACTGGGCCGGAAAATCAAATGAAGGTAAAAAAGTGCCTGTTGGCACATATTTTTATCATATAGTATATGATGATGATTTGGAAAAAACGGGTTGGATATATGTAAACTATTAATCCTCAATTATATAATTTGTAATTTATTAAAATATAATGTAGATTTAGATCCCTAGACTAGCCATCTATCAACAAAATTTCAAACTATTATTATGAAAAGAATTTTATTTTCACTTTTGATTTTTCTAACTGTTCAAATTGTATATGCTCAACAAAACATTTCTGTAGATTGTACTGCTGGACCAGTCTCTAGCTCTTACTGTTATGGAAACGGAGATACAACACAATTTGAATATGTTAGCTCAGACGGGTCTCCCCTAAATTTAACCATTGACTCAGGACTGATTGAAGCTGGGTGGGATATAATTAGAATTATTGACTCTGATGGAAGTGTCTTGTTTGAAGGTGATAATGGAGGTGACCTAGCAGGTCTTTACTTTCAGTCATCCGGAGATACAATAACTCTAGGATTTGAAACAGATGCATCTGTGGACTGTCAAGGTGGAGGCACATACAGTGGTGGTATAGATTGGACAGTTGCTTGTGCAACATGTGTAAATCCAGTAATTGACTATGAACTTATTTCAGATTGTTTAAATGCACCTCAATTTTTTGTTGATGTAAATGTTTCAGATTTAGGATCTGCTAACAGCTTAACACTTTCTGATAATCAAGGAAATAATTCTAGTGTTACAAATACAGGAATTGTACAATTTGGACCATATCCAAATAATACTGACGTACAAATTAGTGTAGCGAATGATGATGATGTAAATTGTTTTGATAACAGTGATATCTTAAATCAAGGTACTTGTGCGTTAATAACAAATACTTCTCAATTTACAGTTGATGAGCTTGTTACTGATGTATTGATAGATTCTGAATGTAATCAAGCATTCAATATTTCTTTCAGTACCGGAACTAATTTTGGAAGTACAAATGGTATTGGATATTTTGAGGCAAATGGATCAGATTGGCCATTTGAAGATGGATTAATTATGACAACTGGAGATGTTCTTAATGCCGTTGGTCCTGAAACAGGAGTTTTAAGTGATGGTGATTTTGCATGGCCAGGTGATACAGATTTAGAAAACAATATAACAGGCTTAAATGTTGGTGATACAAATAATGCTTCAATAATCGAATTTGATTTTATCCCAATCTCAAATAATATAAGTTTTGATTTTATTTTTGCAGCAGAAGAATACGGATTCTACCAATGTACTTTCACAGATGCTTTTGCATTTCTTTTAACAGATTCATCGGGAAATACTACTAATCTAGCAATTGTCCCTGGAACAAATGATCCAATTTCTGTATTAACTGTAAGAGATGGACAATATAATTCATCATGTGAATCAGTAAATGAAGAATGGTTTGGAGAGTATTATGGTGAAGGTGGGTTACCTCCTAACACTAGTCCAACAAATTTTATTGGTTATACAGAGGTTATGACAGCTCAGTCTGATGTAACTCCTTATGAACTTTACTCCATAAAATTAGTTGTAGCAGACGATGGTGACACACTTTTTGATTCTGCAGTATTTATAGACGGAGGAAGTTTTGATATTGGACAGCTAGATTTAGGTGAAGATATTTTAGTTAGTTCAGGGAATGCACTATGTGAAGGAGAGGAAATAATTCTAAATGCTGGAACCCTCCCAGAAAATTCTTCTATAGAATGGTTTATGGATGGAATATTGATTGAAGGTTCTAACGATGTGAATTTAGCTGTTTCTGAAACAGCATTTTACAGCGCCACAATAACAGTTAATAATACTGACTGTACATACTCAGATGATATTATCGTTGAATTCTTCGAAAATCCTATAATTATTCCAGAAGAAACAAATATAATAAAGTGTGCTAATGCTGACTACACCCTTCAGGTAAATGTTGAAAATATTAATCAGTTAAATTCTTTAACATACATTTGGTCATTAGATGGAGTTGATCTACAATCAGGAGAAAACAATACTTATATGCTCTCTGGAGATCAAGAACAGTCTGGTGAATTTACTGTAACTGTTTATGATAATATAACATATTGTTGGAGCTCGATAAATATAAATGTTGAGTTTTATGAAAATAGTTACTGTGTTGACTTACCCCAGGGTCTATCGCCTAATGGTGATGGGTTTAACGACTGTTTAATACTTGATCACTTAGAAGACACTGAAGATATTGAAAAAATTGAGGTGTTTAACAGATACGGTACAAAAATATATGAACTTAACGAATATGTAGATCAATGGTGTGGTCATGATCAAGACGGAGAAATTGTTCCTGTTGGAACTTATTTTTATATCATATATTTTAATTCAACAAAAGAACCTATTAATAGCTGGATATATGTTAACTATTAAAAAACTAATTATGAAAAAAATAATTATAATTATACTTATTATAAATGCATTTAATTTAAGTGCCCAACAAGACCCTCAATATACACAATACATGTATAATATGAATGTTATAAATCCTGCATACGCTGGGTCAAGTGATGCAACTAGTATTGGGATTCTTTACAGAGATCAGTGGGAAGGATTAGAAGGTGCTCCAAAAACTGGAACAATGAATATTCATTTTCCTGCAGGAAAGAATATTGGCTTTGGTTTTTCTGCTATCTCTGACGAAATTGGACCAGTTAGTGAGACTAACTTATATATCGATTTTTCTTATACTTTGAATTTAAATAATGAAAATAGATTGGCATTTGGATTAAAAGCTGGTGGAACCTTCCATGATATTGGTTTAATTGGTCTTGAATTGATCGATCCAAATGATCCTTTTTTCGCAAATGATATTAATGAAAATACACCAAATATTGGCGCGGGTATATATTTCTACAAACCTAATAAATTTTATATTTCCGTTTCAGTACCTAATTTGTTAGAATCTGTTCATTTAGATTATAATGATTACAATATAGGATCTGAGTTTAGACATTTTTTTGGTGCAGCTGGATATGTTTTTGATATAAATGATAATTTTAAATTAAAGCCACATGCCTTTATAAAATACGCTTCAAATACGCCTGTAAGCATCGATCTGAATACTAATTTATTTATGTATGATTTAGTCGAGTTTGGATTAGGATATAGAACTGACGATTCAATAACTGCGATGATTAATTTTATGGTATCACCATCAATCAGAATTGGGTATGCATATGACAGCATTCAGTCTGAATTAAATCTGATAACTAAGGCATCTCATGAAATATTTATAAACTTTGACATTAATTTTAGATCTAAAGTATCTAGATCGCCAAGATATTTCTAATTAAATAATAAATTAATATGAAAAAAATTATTTTACTTTTTATAATAGTATGGATTAATCATTCTACTATCTATGCTCAAATAAATAAAACAAAGAAGGCTGATAGGTTATATGACAGACTTGAGTTTGTAAAAGCAGCTGAAGAATATTTAAGTCTTATAAAAGAAAACCCAGGTGATTATTATATAACCAAAAGATTAGCCGAATCCTACTACAATATTTTTGATACCAAAAATGCAGAAAAGTGGTATAAGAACATTGTAGATAAAAATGATAGTGATGTTATTTATAAATATGCTCAAATGCTAAAAGCTAATGGAAAGTACGCTGAATCAAACTTATGGATGAATAAATTTTCGGAACAAAAACCTTATGATTCAAGAGCAATTGCTTTTAAAAACACACCTAATTATATTGATAAAATCATTGAAAAAGGAAAAAAATTTAATATCCAAAATCTAAGTATTAATAGTGAGTATTCTGATTTTGGGTCAACTCTCTATAATAATGAATTTTATTTTGTTTCCGGTCGAAATGAGGACAGAAAATCATATGGATGGAATAATGAACCTTTTCTAGATATATATTCTTCGTTTATTAATGATAAAGGTTCATTTCTTGAGCCACTCTTATTTGAAGATTTTAACACTAAGTTTCATGAAGGAATAATTACTTTTAGTGAAGATGGCAATACAGCCTATTTTACACGCGAAAGTTATTTTGAAAAAGAATTTCAAAAAAATGAATTAAATAAAACTAAATATAGTCAACTATATATATTTATAGCTACAAAACTAAATGATAAATGGATTTCCTTTGAAGCATTACCTTTTAATGACAGTAATTATTCTAATAAAAATCCTGTTTTGGATAAAAAAGGTGAGTATTTATATTTCTCTTCCAATATGCCTGGCGGATATGGGTTATATGATATCTACAGAGTTAAAATAAATAATGACGGAACTTTCAACGAACCCGAAAATCTTGGACAAAAAATTAATACTGAGGGTCATGAGGTATTTCCATCATTGGAAAATAATTTTCTATATTTTTCATCAGATGGACATTTAGGTCTCGGAGGTTTAGATGTTTTTTATTCAAAAAATATTGATGATAAGTGGTCTAATGTAAGAAATGTTGGCATCCCTGTTAATAGTGGTGCTGATGATTTTTCATTTTTTATTAAAGATGAAATAGGGTATGTTTCCTCTAATAGATCTGGAGGAGTTGGTAACGATGATATATATAAACTGAAAAAATTAAAACCAATATGTGATATTTTATTTGAAATTCAAGTAGTAGACGCTATTTCTAAAAAACCTATAGACTTAGCGTTAACTTCAGTTTCGGATGAAACTGGAATAATTAATAATTCTAAGTCTACAAATAGTAATGGTTTAACTGAGTATATCTTTGAATGTGAAGATGAATTTAAATTAGTTGTTGCAAAAGAGAATTATGATAGTAAAATTGTTGATGTTAAATTATTAGATATTGATCCTCCAACTCTTCTAGTAGCACTAGATCCTATTGAGAAATTAATTGTTGATGATAAAATAGAACTAAATCCAATATATTTTGATTTTGATAAGTTTAATATTACTAATAAAGCAGCCTTTGAGCTTGATAAGTTAATAGAAATACTTAAAAAGTATCCCCAAATGGTAGTGAAGGTTGAATCTCATACTGATAGTCGTGGTAATGCTGAATATAACAAATCTCTTTCTGACAAAAGAGCAAAGTCTACAGTTCAATACATAATTTCAAAAGGTATTGATCAAAATAGAATTAGTGGGGTTGGTATGGGTGAAGACGATCCAGAAATTGACTGTAGTACTGGCTGCACAAAGGATGATCATGCTAAGAATAGAAGATCAGAATTTATAATTATATCCAGATAAAATTGAATCAGGCTTCTCTTTTTGGCAAGAGAGGCCTAATTACTAGTGCAAAAATTTTGTAAAGTATACTTAATAACTGTTTTAATATTGGTGTGCTTATTATCATAGAAAGCTTTTCGTATCCCAGTTTTCTTGACAATATAATTATAGTATTAAATCCTTTAAATCTATTTGTTTCAAATTCTCCTATGATTTCTTTAGAAAAAGGTAAAGGATTATCTAGCTTACTTATCTCAAAAAATTTGATATCACTTTTAGGATGTTTGTTCTTTAGAAAATTAATTCCAGAATGACAAACAACACATTTATCGTCGTAATACACTTTGTTCATTTCAATATTAGCTAAAAATTGAACTTAACTTCTTGTATTAAATCAGAATTTAAACTTTGAGCAACAGGGCATCCTTTTGCAACAGCCACTAACTTTTCTGTTTGCTGATCTGATAGATTATTTTTATCAAAATTAATTTCTATTATTATTTTTGATATTCTTCTAGGGTGTGATTCCATAATTTTAGTTACGTAAGCTATTGATCCAGGAAGTTCAAAATTATTTTTTTCAGCACAAATCCCCATCACTGTTGTCATACAACTACATAATGCTGAAGCAACTAAATCAGTAGGAGAAAAAGCATTTCCCATTCCATTATTGTCAACCGGAGCATCAGTGACAATTGTGTCTGATGATTTCAAGTGTGTAGAATGAGTCCTTAGCCCCCCTATATATCTGTTTTCAATAGAATGTGACATATTGGTAACTATTCTCCTGTAAGTAATACATTATCTATCTCATAAGTAGCAGAATCAGATGATGTAGACACATATTTAAATGCAATATAGACATTACCGCCAGCATAAGAACTTAAATCAACATTTCCAGAGTCGGTCCAAGATGACCAACTGCTACTATCTGTATCTAATGTTACTGAAAGTTCAGACCAATTACCGTCAGATGTAGGATCTCCACCTGAGTAATCAGATGAAGCATAAACATTCAATGAAGGTCCATTATACCTTACTACAGATTGAAAATTTAATGTTACTGTTGATAATACACTTAAATCAATTGCATTTGTGATTAGCCAATCTTCATTCACATTACTTCCTGCGGAATAACCAGAAATCTTAGCGCTTGGTGCAGGATTTCCGTAAGGAGTTATCTCCCACACCTGCTCTCCAGTTACACTGAAAACAGTCCAATTATCTAAATTATTTGAAGAAAAGTCATCAGCAAATAAGGGGTCACATCTTGATGAGTCAAAATTTACATCATCTTTAGTGTTTAACATCATAACTCTATTATCTCCAAAATAGTCTCGAGTGATAATTCCCATTATTGTACCGCTTCCTTCTGTTGGTAGCATAGAATCATTAAAATTGGAAAATGCACTTGTTTCTAACTTTAACGTACCAGAATCTACACAGCTTTCAAGATCTCGCTGAGTATCGTAATCTTCATCAGGATCAACATAAGTTAGACCATCAAGCGCAGCTGAAAATTGAGCGCTTAGAGCGCTTACATATAAACCAATATGACCATCGTTTATGTCTGATAAATTAAGAGCTAAAGGAACCAAAGAAAAACTGTTACTTGATCTCAATATACAATCAGATGCTCTATTCTCTGAAATTTCAGAAATCTCATCACCAGCGGCATTTCCACCATCACCGATAGCAATTACACCATCACCAGAATTAGTTTCACCGACTGAAAGGCCTTGAAGCTTAATGTAAACTTCTCTACCTACATTAAACTGGTTATAGCTATCAACCTGATTTATAGAAACTTTAATTCCAGCAGTTGGATTTTCAATTTCATCTTGCATATAAAATTCTTTATAAAAATTACCGCTAAAATCAGATGAAGAAACATAGCCTTTAACAACTAAATTAGATTCAATTTCATTTACCTCCCCAGCAACAAACAAGTTCTTTAGCTCTGAAATAGTCATTAAATCAGCTGAACCATTTTCGATTTCATTAAGTAACTGAACTAATTTTTGATTTTCTTCTTGTCCAATGCTTTGAGGAACAGAATAATCATCATCCTGAACACAAGAAAAAGCAAAAAGTGTAATGAAAGATACTATTGATATTTTATTAATTAATTTCATATTTTCTATTTTTAAAATCTAAAGTATAAGTTTAAAAAGTAATTGGTCCCTCTACCATACCAGTACTTAGGTCCAAAAACTCGCTTTGGTTTATTAGTGTCTTGAAGTAATTGTTGATAGTTTGCATTTCTGCCTTGTTCAAACCCTCCAGTTCTATATTTTTGATCAAGAATATTATTGATACTTGCAAAAAACCCAACAAAATAATCATCTATTTTCCATGATTTTCCACCTATCATATTTACGACCATATAATCATCAAATTTTTCTTGTCTTAGTAAATCTCTTGCAATGTCAATATCATAATCGTTAAAAGGAAGTCCATCTTGAGCTAAATAAAAATTTTGAGTTCTAGTAAGAGGACTTACATCAACATATGTGTTGGTAAAAAAGTTGGAGGTAACTCCAATGAACCAATAATCTGGATCTCTGTATTCAAATCCAACTGAATAAGCCCTTTGAGGGCCACCAGCAATCTTATAGTTTTCAAGATTTGAAGGTCCAACAGCAACTGTATTATTATCAGCACCTAGATACAGGTAAGGATTATTATCATATGTATATTGTCCAATTGAGGCTGCACCCTTTAACTTAACGGTTGGTATAATTTGCGCCTCAACACCAAATTCAACTCCTAAATACTTTTTATCAATACCTTGAAGAATCTCTTGTATAAACTCACTATCGTCTTCAAATCCCACCAGACCATCAGCATAGTAAAATGAAATCTCATTGGCATCTTTAACCTCAGAATAAAAACCGGTTAGCCTACCGGTAAAAATTGGAGTTCTGAATATATAATTAGCGTCAAATGACATAACTTTCTCTTCAGTAATAGGTGAATTATTTATTAATCCATTTACATCACTCCCTACCACATTATGATTCACCCTTGAATTTGTGAAAGTATTTCTAATGGAAGGGGCTTTTTGTAAATAAGCTGAATTAAAATCTAAAATATGTTTCCCTGAGAACTTATATGTGATTCCAGCTTTAACCCCGTATCCATCAAACTTAATATCTTCACCTTTTCCAGATGAATTACCTGCATTTGCTTCATTTTCAAAAATACCATCTCTTTGATAACTTGTATTCGTTAAGTCACCCGCTATGTAAAACTCAACTTTATTATATAAAAAATTAATCATGGAAAATAAACTTATCTCCTTGGCATTCATTTTATAATGGTACTTAAATTTATCTCCATCGGAAATTATGCTGTTTGGGGATAATAAATTATAATCTAAATTATCGAATGAATCAATATTTGAATATGAATAGCCGCCTAGCATATCGGAAATCTCTGCAAAATTATCTGACACTAGGTTTCTGTAATTAACAGATGATGTAATCTTAATATTTTCATTTATTTCTCTGTTATAAGCTGAATTTATAGTTAGTTGAGTGTCATCAACTCTATCTTCATATAATACATATGCAGCATTTAAATTGGATAAATTATTAGTCAGGTTGGCATCATATATTCTGTTCCAATTAATTTGTCCATCATTAACAAAATTTTCCTGAGCAATATAAGCTCCCTCATAATCGGGTCCATTTGTATCAGCTAAGAAGTAACTGGGTAAATCTTGATAATAGGCAGGGCTTGGGTTTCCACCTCCCGCATAATCTAACCTACTATTACCCATTTCACCAAATTGATATCCGATACTTGTTTCCAATGATGAATTCTCATCAATGGACCAATCATGATTTAATAATATTATGGGTTCAACAACTCTTTTCACTCTTGAATTTCTTTTTTCACCATCATGATATCCCCAATATTCATTATACTTAATCCCTTTTAAATCATATACCTCTTGAGTATTAGGTGAAACTTTACCTCTTCTGTTAGGAGCATAAATTGCAGCAAGGTTAAGACTATGTTTATTATTAAATATTTTCTGAACTGAAAGAAAGGCAGAGTTAGAATCATAAAAAGAAGCATCTTGATACCCTTCATTTCCCCATCGTCTACCAATAGAAAGAGAATATGCCCATCCTTTTTCAAGCATTCCAGAGTTATATGTTGCCATTAATCTATTTGAATAACTTCTATTTGATGAAGAGTATGTGATTCTTCCACCTTCTCCATATTCAGAAGCTCTAATGTTAATATTATTAGAACCCAAAATTCCTCCGAAATTATACTTGAGAGGAATAGATCCGTTTGATAATTCTTGATTTCTCAAAACATCATTTAATCCACCCCAGTTACTCCATTGTGGTCTTCCGTTATAGAGTTTATTCATTTTAATCCCATTGATGTGAACAATAGCATTATCAGAATCAAGACCTCTTACTTTAAAAAAAGATGAGCTAAACTCATATGCAGCAGTTCAGTAAAAAACATCCATGGAAGAATTAAGTAATCCAGAAATATTATCTGATGCAGAAGTGTCATCATTTAACTCATCATCACTTAAAGAAATACTAAAAAAATCTACTACATCATTTGTAGTAGAAAGATTATTAATGGTGTCATTGACAGTGATTTGTTCCTCTACCTGAGAAAAAATATTGAAGTTTATAAGTAATATTATAATTAATACTAATCTTGTTTTATACATATCAATAAATATTTCAACTATTACAATAATTGGGTTAAATTTACGCTTTAAATAGCAATTGTAAACACATTTTTTATGAAAATTAAATCACTCCTACTTATAGTTTTTTCATTTCTCATTTCAACTAAT
>Ga0163109_10004521_pt1 | contig 10548 bp, 11 predicted proteins | sample CRUFie1St13metaG_FD_108704 | JGI IMG/M metagenome (GOLD analysis project Ga0163109, IMG submission 108704) | Marine microbial communities from the Costa Rica Dome - CRUD Field 142mm St13 metaG | ecosystem: Environmental > Aquatic > Marine > Oceanic > Photic zone | place: Costa Rica: the Eastern... | reverse complement strand
TGGTGACTGGCTATCGTCTGAAAAAGCGTTTGAAGAAGCTGGAAATAGCGTCTCGCTTGCCTCAGAATTTAGCGGCTCCGCCGTAGTTGAGACCTTCACCGTCAAAATGATTCCAGAGGGACAGTGGCTTGCTGTACTCGCTATCAATGACAAAGGTGAGCGTGTCATCGCGGCGTCGTTGCTTGAGCCGGGTGAACTTCATGACAAGTTCACGCAGGGAGAGCCCATAGGGGAGAGGATCGCGATCGAGCCCTCCGGTGAAAACACCCATTGTGTCGTTGGACTTGTCTGACGAGAACAGATTAAATAGAGGAAAGTTATGGATATTTCAGGAAGAGCGGCCGTTGTTACCGGTGGTGCATCGGGTATTGGACAAGCGGTTGCGCGGCGCATTTTTGCTGACGGTGGCAATGTCATTATCTTTGATCTCAACGCCGAGGCCGGCGCTGCTATGGTCGAGGAAATGGGTGCCGATCGTTGTCTTTTTGCCGAGGTCAACGTCGCCGACGAAGCTTCCGTCGAAGCTGGCATTGATGCGGCCGTCGAGAAGTTTGGTGCAATCTATGCTGTCGTCAACTGCGCCGGTATCGCCAATGCATCGCGCACGGTAGGCCGTGATGGTGCTTTCCCGCTTGCACTCTGGGACAAGGTTATCGCCGTCAATTTGACAGGAACCTTCAACGTGATCCGTCTCTGCGCGGTCCGTATGCAACATAATGAGCCTGTGGATCAATACATGGGCCGAGGTGTCATCATCAATACAGCGTCTGTCGCAGCTTATGAAGGACAGATGGGACAGGCGGCTTATAGCGCCACCAAGGGTGGAATAGTTGGTATGACCCTCCCAATCGCGCGTGACCTATCCAAGATTGGTATCCGTGTAAACACGATTGCACCCGGCATGATTAATACGCCGCTCTTCTCAGGCCTGCCGCAGGACTCGATTGATTCGCTATCGGCTGCCGTGTTGTACCCACAACGATTGGGTACACCGGAAGAAATCGGTAAGCTGGCTGCAGCGATTATCGATAACGATTACATTAACGGCGAGACGATTCGTATGGATGGCGGCATCCGTATGCAGCCTCGCTAATTAAAAAGCGGACACACAAGGAGAAAGATAATGAGTGAACCAGCTGTTTTAACGGAAGTTGCTGATGGCGTCATGACCATTACGATCAACCGTCCTCAGGCAAAGAATGCGGTGAACAAGGACGTTGCCGTGGGCATTGCGGCAGCGCTCGACGCATTGGATGCAGACGATAATACCCACGTAGTAATCCTCACCGGTGCGGGCGGCACGTTCTGCTCGGGCATGGACCTCAAGGCCTTCGTAACAGGGGAGACTCCCTACGTTGAAGGACGCGGGTTCGCAGGCATGGTCCAGCGGTCTACCGATAAGCCATTGATTGCCGCGGTTGAGGGCTACGCCTTGGCAGGTGGTTGTGAATTGGCTATCACCTGTGACCTGATCGTTGCGGCGGACAATTCGAAGTTCGGCATTCCCGAAGTAAAACGTGGGCTGGCGGCTGCGGCCGGTGGCTTGGTGAGATTACCTCGTCAGATTCCAAGCCGCGTTGCGATGGAAATGGCATTGACGGGTGATTTCATGGATGCCGATCGTGCGTTGAGTCTGGGCCTCATTAACCAGATCGCACCCGCGGGTGAGGCACTCGCTCAAGCCAAGGCGCTCGCAGCAAAGATTGCGGAAAATGGTCCGCTTGCGGTTAAACGCAGTAAGCAAGTGATCAAGGAGTCGATTGACTGGTCGCAGGACGACATGTTCGACAAGCAACAGGCGATTGTTAACCCTGTCTTCTCGAGCGAGGATGCGATCGAAGGCGCGACGGCGTTTGCGGAGAAGCGTAAGCCCAACTGGAAAGGCCGCTAAAGCGACGTGTTAGAACGACCCGGCAACGCCGGGTCTTTTTTTTTGAGGGGCATGTTTTTTTAAGGGCATGTTTAGAAAGGAGCATGTTTTTCAGGGGCAGATTTATGCGGTTGTTCACTTTATCCATTGTCATGGTGTTGGCGGGCTGTGCGTCGCCAGCACAGAAAGCATCTGACAGTACACCAGTTGTTACCGATACAGGCTCTGTACAGGCCTACATCGCCGAAGGTGATGTACTTCAGTGGTATGACATCCCGTTTGCTAAACCGCCCGTTGGTGACCTTCGTTGGCGAGCGCCCGAACCCCTTGATGCAAAGCCTCAGTTAATTTCACGACGAGTCGAACCTGCAATCTGCCCTCAGCAAGCAGGCAGTGTAAGTGGGGTGGAGGGTGACGCGGCCATCGGTGCCGAGGACTGTCTTTACCTCGACGTCACGGCACCCGCATCTGGTACCGACCCCTTACCCGTCATGGTTTGGATCCATGGGGGCGGAAATAACACCGGGCATAAGAACACCTATGATTTTTCTCGCTTTGTCGCTGAACAACAGGTGATCGTGGTTACGATCAACTATCGATTAGGGCCGCTTGGGTGGTTCGCACACCCTGCATTAGGAGACGGCCCCGGCATAATTGCTAACTTCGGCACGCTGGACATCATTGCTGCCCTTGGCTGGGTGAAGCGCAATATAGGCGCCTTTGGTGGCGACGCGGATAACGTCACCATTTTTGGCGAGAGTGCGGGTGGGCACAACGTGTTCACCTTGCTTGCAAGTCCGCTGTCCGAGGGGCTGTTTCACAAAGCTATCTCTCAATCGGGTTATGTGCGCAGTCTAAGTCCCAGACAAGCCCACAACCGAGAGCGAGAGTTCGCTGAAATCGATCGAGGTAGCTGGGAGTTTACCGAGGCACTGGGATTGTCCAATGATTCGGTGACTGCCGAGTCGCTACGTGGTGTCAGCGCCGATGACATCATTACGACGTTCTATGATCTTTCGTCTGACCACAGCTCCCCCGGTATCATTAACGACGGGGTCGTCATCCCGACCGAGGGCTTTACAGCCGCCTTGGGTAACCCTAAGTACGCAAAACCTTCAGTGCCTGTAATGGCGGGCGTCAATAACGAGGAGGTGACGCTGTGGATTGGGTTGAACCGCTATTTCGTTGACGCCTCCTATCCGCTAACCAAATGGCTACCGCCTAAGGTGACCTTAAAGAATCCTGACATGTACAAATTCTGGGTCCGTCAGCGTTCAGAAGGTTGGAAAGCACAAGGTGTGGATCGACCGTTGATGTCGCTTGAGGCCGCAGGGTACGAGTCGCTTTATGCCTATCGGTATGACTGGAATGATCAAAAAGAAAGTTTTTTGATCAACTTTTCTGAGGTGTTAGGGGCAGCGCACGCGAGCGAGATCTCATTTATCCAAGGCAAGGCCATGTACGGGCCGATAGGCTCTTACATGTATCCCGATACGGAGTCTGCAAGAGATATGACAGATATTATGATGACCGCGTGGGCAAATTTTGCGCGTGACGGTGCACCGGGAGAGGTGAAAGGCGATGCGTGGGCGCCATTTAGTGCCATGGCCCCACATTACATGGTGCTGGATTCGTTAGATCAGCATCGACTCGAGGCCGACATAGCGAGTATCGATGAAATTCTAAATGAGGTCGCAGAAAGTACTCTACTGAGCTTCGAAGAGCGATGCATATTGGCCTGGGAGCTATCGACTGCACTGGGCGACCCATCCTATGGCACCTATCGACGGTGGAATGGCGGTGAATGTGCAGCAACGGATGTGCGAGCCCTGAGGAAGACGATTCGTGAAGCGCTGGAAGATGAATTTGGTAGCGCGTCCGTTCTATAGCCAGCTACACGTCATCTCTAAGACGTTATGAATAAAGAACCGAATGAGGAGGGTATGTAGTCTTCATTTGAGTATGATCCGGGGGAGCACACTACAGTGTCGATTGTCGTAGCGATTCTAGGGGCGTCTGGCAGCGGTAAATCGCATCTAATCGGATCTCTGGCAACCGAGACGTTGGGTGCAACTGTCGCTGTCTTGCGCGTTGACGACTATTACCGTGACTTGACGCATCTCAGCTTCGAGGACCGAGATGCAATCAATTTTGACCACCCTGATGCGATCGAGTTTGACCGCTTGGTCGACGATCTTGCATCGCTTAGATCGGGCGAAGGGGTTCAGACACCTGTTTACGACTTTACCCAGCATACACGCTCAGCGCTCAGTCAGTCGGTGCCGCCAGCCGATATCATTTTTCTTGAGGGTGTTCTGGCCATGTCTGACTCCGCGACGCGCAAACTTGTCGATTACACGATCTTCGTCGATACCCCGCTCGAACTCTGTCTCGCTCGGCGTATTGAGCGAGATGCTGTTCAGAGAGGCCGCTCAGAGGCCTCTGTACGCGATTTTTGGGTAACTCGAGCTGAGCCTATGTTTGCGCAGTTTGTAGCGCCATGGCGTTCAGAGGCCGATCTAGTCATTGATGGTAGTCAAACGATCGATGAAGAGCTTTCTCGCGTCGGCGGCTGGTTGCAGGCACGAATCTAGGGTTATCAATCGCTGCGGCTTTTCGAGCGGTCAAGGGTTCGCGCCGGCTTGTAACCGGGTTCAAACCTTAGGCAAGGGCGCAATCAAAAAAATGGGTTCGACCGCTTCGTGGTTACGCAGTCTCTCGCTGTTTAGCTACCCACCTGAAGTGACCAGCGAGTGTTTTATCACCTAGCAATAACTCGAGATTATAAAACTGGGTCGCGAGAGTTAGTTCATCGTAGAGCGCATGAATACCGCGATGGCACTTTCTGCACACGTGGATACCGATATTGAGTTCTTCTTTGCTAAAACGTCGACGGAAACCCTTGCGGCGGTGCATCTTACGAGGGATTAGGTGATGAAACGTAAGAGGCACCAGCCGCTGGCAGCACGCGCAGGGCGATGCCTCTCTTTGCTTTCGCACGGAGTGTAAGTCACTCCCCGCCGACAGTTATCTCGTCAATGAGATTGCGCAACTCGCCGCTATCGGGACCTACACTTGATCCAAATTTAGCGACCACTTCACCGTCTCCTGAGACTACGTACTTGTTGAAGTTCCAACGTGGGTAACCCTGTGCTTCTCCCAGACCCTTGAAAACAGGGTTTGCATTGCGACCGCGCACCGATGTCGTTGCCATGACCGGGAATGAGACGTCGTACTTCTCGAAACATACGGTCGCCGCATCAGCCTCGTCATTTTCTTCTTGGAAGAAATCGTCCGACGAAAAGCCAACGACAACAAGACCTTTGTCCTTGTACTCCTGATGTAAGGACTCGAGGCCTGAAAACTGTGGCGTATAGCCGCAGTTGCTGGCTGTATTCACGATAAGCATCGGCTTACCAGCATAGCTTTCGCAAAAATTGATGGTCTCTTTGGAACTTAGCTTACGCATCTCGGTGTCAAGAAACTCGGGGCAGGCAAGGGCTCCGCTCGAGAGACCGAGACCTGCGATTAAAGTAAAAACGTTGCTTTTCATAGGGAATCCCTTAGTAATATTGAAAGAGTATAAGCAAATTACTGAGTTTTGGATTAATCGTGAGGGAGAGCGTCCCGCAGCTGTCCATCTAGTATGCGACGCTAACACGCTAATGCAGCCGCGCAATGAGGTTTTCGATTTGATGCATCGTCCACTCTGGGTGGCAATGGAATGAAGAGGCATGCGTTCCCCACCGGCCCTTATCAGCCATGCACGGGTGACTCGCGTCTATGTCCGGTGCGAACGCGATCGTTGCTGAGTCGGAGATATTCGCTAATTCTTCACTCCAAATTGACCGCGTAATAGGGTCGGTTTTGTTTTGGACAATGGCCATCGGCAGATCCAGGGTCTTTGCTACCTCCAAAGCATCGGAGTCACCATGGGGTAAGCCCCAAAAGATGGGTGCTAAGTAAGCCATAGGACGAAATAAAATAGATGGAAGCCCGTAGCCAACCCAGCCACCCCTCTCTAGCGAATCACGGGTATTTAGCATGGGATCGAATAGTAATAACCCGTCTGCCTGCATACCAGTTGCTAGGGCATAGATTGAGGTGGCGCCCCCCATAGACAGACCGCAAATAATCACGGGGGTCTCTTTTTCGACTCTGATACGCAACCACTCTCGCGCGGCAAGCACATCTTTGTATTCGGTTGCGCCCATGCGGAGGTAGCCATCGGTGTACTCCGAGTTGCCGTGATTTCGTTGATCGAAGGCAAAAACGGAAATCCCCGCTCGCTGGAGCCGGTCGTAAAAATCAAGCGTGTTAAAAAAGGGCGAGACGCGACTAGAGCCCGCACCATGAACAAAGAGTAGCGCTGCGCGAGGGTAGTCTGCGGGAATCCACCACCCCTCTAGCTGCAGCTTCTCACTCTCGAAAACAACGGACTCGACGTCGCTGCCGAGCGGCGCATCGACAACGGGCTCCGATCCTGATTTAAGGCCCAGCCAAGGCATGGCGATACCAAAGAAAAAGACCAGGCCGAGAAATATTAGAATGGTCATACGGGGTCCAGTGAGTTGACTACTCATAATATTGGGCTTTGCCCTAGAGACTGAATCTATCGCGTAGGAAGCGAGCCACGCCATCCTCGTCGTGGTGGCCAATGACCTGTGTGGCTATATCTTTAAGTTCCTCGTCAGCGTTGTCCATTGCATAGGATTCGGTCGCAAACTTGAAAAGGCTTATGTCATTGTCACCATCGCCAAAGGCGATGACTTCCTTAAAGCCGCCTCGCTCGACCACATGCTTAACGCCGTTGGCCTTGGATCCATGGCTGTGATGAACATCCAGCCATGCCAGCCCCTTATCGCGAATAGCTATCCCGGAGTAGGCCACCAAGTGCGGTTGGTGCGATACGAATTCAATAAGAGGTTCAATTTGGTCAAGTGGACCCATAGCAGAAATATTGATGACGTGTGTGTTAGTGGGCATGGTTGTCAGTGGCTTCAGTGGCAGTTCGCGCTCGCTCTCGAATAAATTAGCGAGTTTCTTTTCAAAATCATCCCGTAGCGGTGCGTGGTAAACCGAGTGATGATCACCGTCTTCGAGGGAGAAAACGAAAGGCGTAAGGTCTTGCGAGACAAATGCTCCAAGTACATCGCCGACCTCAGTGGGAGTCAGTAAGTGACGATGACTGTAGCTTTGCAGTGTCGGTTCCCAGATGACGGCGCCGTTTTTAAGTACGAGTGAGCGGTTAAAGTTATTGTTTTCGAGCGGTGATAGCGCGGCTTGAAGCGTGCGTCCAGTGGCCACAGTATAAGCAATTCCACTCTCCCGCATTAGCGATAGGGTTTCACTGGTAAAGGGGGAAATTTTCGATTGGGCATCAAGTAGTGTGCCATCCATGTCAAATACCACGAGTGTCATGGCGAAGGGCCTCTCGACTGGGGAACGACAGGGTAGCGCAATCGTCGGACTAATCGCTAGATCATACGATTTAGCGATTAACTGCTATCCAGTTTTCTGGCAACGTATTTGAATATTGAAATTGAGTGACGAGGCTTCGCAAGCAGTGCCGGCAGGCGGGAAAGTTATGCATGGTAGGTGTATTTTTAAGCGCTAGATGAAAATTAAAAAGCTAAGTAACGACGATATGAGCAAAGAGAAGACGAGCAGTAGAAACGTAGACACAGTGGAAAATCCAGAGAGCGTAAATCGACGACGTTTTAGTCAGTGGTTGGCCGGCGCATCATTTGCCAGTGCATCTATTGGTGTTTTCGGAAAAGAGGCTGCGGATAACAAACACGTTACGATAATCGGCGCAGGTATTATAGGAAGCTCAATTGCCTACCATTTATCCAAGCTTGGTGTGCGGGTAACTCTTTTAGAGCGAGAGACGGTGGCAAGTGGCGCTAGTCACGGCACCTTCGCCTGGATTAACGCGACCTGGGCAAAGCAGCCGAAGCATTACCATGCGTTTTCTCAAATGGGAGTGGCCAGTTGGCATCGGCTGCAGAAAGAGCTGAATCTTCCAATCGTCTGGGGTGGCTCTCTTGAGTGGTTTGCGAGCGATAGTCGACAGGCGCGCCTTGTCAGTGATATTACCCAGCAGCAAGCGTGGGGAGAGCCAGCCCGGATGTTAACGGTAGCCGAGGCTCAAGCACGGGAACCCGCTGTTGATTTTCATGGGGCGACTCATGTGGCGTCTTCCCCACGCGATGGCGCGCTAGATCCAGTACTCGTTTCGAAGGCTTTGGTGGCTGCTGCGGCGAGGCAGGGCGCTCAGATCTTGGAACATTGTGAAGTGACGGATATAGACAGTTCCACCGATAAAAAAGGGAGGATACTCCGAACGACTTGTGGCCCCATAATGGCAGATCGTGTGGTGCTCGCGACGGGGCCAGACCGAGTGGCAGTCAAGCTGCTTGGCAGATTTGATCTGCCGCAGCGATCAACCCCCGGCGTAATCGTTGTGACTAGACCTGTGAAGCGGCTTTTAAGTGGGATAATTGTCGGACCAGGTATCCATATCCACCAGAGAATGGATGGAAGACTGGTCATTGGTGAACAGGAAGGTGCTCCCGATAATGCGGCGCATGCCCTACGATTGGCAGAGCGACCAAAACGGTTTCCTAACGAATTGGTGGCGGACCAGCATGCTCAGCGCTTACTCGCGACCACCCGTGATTTCCTGCCGAGCATAGGCGAGGTTGAGATTGACGAGGTCATTATTGGATGGCGACCTTTACCTTTAGACGGTCATCCCGTCATCGGTCCTTGTCCCACCGATGATCGAGTGTATGTGGCCATTATGCACAGTGGTGTATCACTGGCCGCCATCACGGGTGATTTAGTTGCTCGTGAGTTGGCAGACGGGGTAGAGATGGCGTTACTTCAGCCGTTTCGCACCGACAGGGTATTTGATACCAAGAACCGATATTGAGTCTTCACGATTTTTGATTGGCTTTGGGCGTTAGAACCGACTAATTTTGAACCGGACCCAATTCAGGTACATCGGGGCTGTCGCGTTAAGTAGTGATCGGGAAGGGACGCTATCCGGAAAAACGCTAGCAATAAAGAGACGGTATTCGCCTCTTATCGGTTTCACTGATTTCAAAGGTCTCAGTGAGCTACGAGGACCAAGTTCTTGGTAACCACATCTCCCGTTGTCTGGCCTACAATAAAGCGTGCGAAAGTGCATGCGGCGTGCACGGCGCTCGTAAAGAGTTGGGTGTCCTCGTCACCAATGCTCGGATGATCGAAGTAGGAGTCACCCGTCACAATGACAATGTCGCAACTGTCCTAGTCCAGCGCATTTTCGTCGGCAAGCGAAGTGGGCAGCCAGGGTGCGGGTCCGAAGCACTTCGCCAAATAGTTACAGTAAAAAAATGTCTATTGATTGCTGCGTCATGGAAGTATTGGCCTTTTCTCTCTGAGCTCATCTGGGACTTCCATTTCCGCACCACAGTGCTTGCAGTAGATCGCATCGAGAGCGTGTTCTGCACCAGCACATACCTGACAGTTCCAGGCGAGTGTACGCGCAGCTTTTCTGGATCCTAATCTCTCCCAGAGTTTGCTGGTTATAATCGCTGTCGGCACGGCTAAGATTGAATAACCCACTAGAATACCAATCGAAGCTATAAAGCGTCCCATAGGTGTTCCAGGGACCACGTCACCGTAGCCCACTGTCGTAATCGTAACAACGGCCCAATAAATACTCATAGGAATGCTTACAAACCCATGCTCGGGCCCGTCAATAACGTATAGCAGACAACCAAAAACGACCACTGTCACCATCACCAGAGAAAAGAAGACCAGAATGGAGCGTGAGGTAGCCCGAAGAACGCCGATTATCTCAATGTATTCCTCATGCAGTTCGAAAAGGTGCAGTATCCGAAACACTCGCAACACGCGGAGTAGGCGGATGACAATGAGTGAGGAAGCTTCTGGTACAAACAGTGTGAGGAAGGTTGGCAGGATGGCTAATAAGTCGACAACACCCCAAAAGCTAATGGCGTAGGCCAAGGGGTTTCGAACGCACCACAATCGGACCAGATATTCCAAAGTAAAGACGAGTGTAAATCCGATCTCTAGCGTCCTAAATATATCACCATAGATCGCATGGTGGACGTCCATCGAGTCAAGCATTACTACCGTCACACTCGCGAGAATGGTTATGAGCAGCGCCACATCGAAAAGGTTTCCACCGCGCGTTTCTGTGCCAAAAATTACGGTTTCCACAGCGTCCCTGACAGGTCTGGCATCACTCATTTTCACTGGCTCCGAGGAGGCGGGTCAGCGTTGGCCAGACCACGTCGAGTAGTAGCGGTTGTGCTGATGCGTTCGGGTGCGTTTCATCGCTCTGCATAAGTTCACTGGATAAGAAAATACTTTCAACGATAAAGGAGAGATCGATTACGTTCTCTCCATCTGCAAGCTGCTTGTAGGACTCTCGGAAGAGCGTTGTGTAGCGTCTGCCTAAATTGGGCGGTGCCTCTGCCGCTAGCAACAGTACTTTGGCACCCTGTGCTACCGATGCCTCGGTCATTGCTGCTAGATTATTTCGCATCTGCTTTATCGGGTAGGCACGCAGTCCGTCGTTACCGCCGAGTTCAATAATCACAATGCTAGGCTCGTGTTGCTCGAGTAATGAGGGTAACCTTTGCGCGCCGCCGCCCGTCGTA
>Ga0163109_10004520_pt1 | contig 10550 bp, 8 predicted proteins | sample CRUFie1St13metaG_FD_108704 | JGI IMG/M metagenome (GOLD analysis project Ga0163109, IMG submission 108704) | Marine microbial communities from the Costa Rica Dome - CRUD Field 142mm St13 metaG | ecosystem: Environmental > Aquatic > Marine > Oceanic > Photic zone | place: Costa Rica: the Eastern... | reverse complement strand
CTCTAGTTTCAGTTCTCGTTTATCCGCCGACCATACGCCTGCAATTACCCTACCACTTGTAGCTCCCAAATCGACTGCGAGATAAACCTTGGATTGTGCTTCCATAGTCATTGAACGGTGGCGGCCAATTTTAAAGTCGATGAGACGTTCGAGGTCCTGCAGAGTGAACCGGACCAGTCCTCCGAGGAAGCCTCTTCAGCAGAGGACTGTGCCAGTCCTCCACACCTTTTTGATATGCTCTTAGGAATCGATTGCTACGGGACGCTTTCATCTTAAGAACCCCTCATGCAAACCCCCATCGACAGGAATCACATGTCCCGTCGTTTTGCTGAGTGCATTCGTAAGCAACAAATAAATGGCTTCCGCTTGATCACCAGGCGTTATGGCCGATTTGGTCAAAGTACGCCGTGCATAGAAATTAGCTAGCTTGTTGCGGAGTTCATCAACACCTTCCGCTTCACTGTATTCTATCTCATACTTTGCGAGCGAGGCAATCACTCGATCTCTTGGAAACATCATGCTCCCCTTCACTACCGTCGCCGGAGCCACAGCATTGACGCGGGTGATTGGGGCCAACTCTACAGCTAGCTCCCTCACCATATGGTTCGCCGCTGCTTTGCTCGTATCATAAGCAATACTGCCTTTCTTGGCCACAACAGCGTTCGCACTCGTAGTAATTACAACATTACTCAGTAAGCTCTGCTTGGAAAAGATCTTGTCTGACGCTACTTTTGTCGCCAGATAGCCCCCTTTTACATTGATATCAAAAGTGAGCGTGAAGGCATCATCGGCTATATCGCCCTTTGTATTGGGCGGAACGAAGATTCCCGCTGTCACCACCAATGAATCCACTCCACCATAGGCGAGGATAGCCTCATCGAGCATACTGGAAAGAGATGAACGATCGGTGATATCGGCGTTTACGCCAATGGCAGGCCCACAGGCTGAAATACCCGTGCCCGATACTCCAATACCTTCGCCTAGGATATCAGTGATTTCATCTGCCGTTGCGACCGCTGCGCCCTGATTCAAATCAACGCATACGATATGAGCCCCTTCTCCTGATATTCGGTGGCACAGCTCTTTTCCGATCCCGCTTCCAGCACCAATCACCACTGATACCTGTCTCGCGAGCGATTTCTCAGCCGGCATGCGACGCAGCTTCGCCTCTTCCATGAGCCAATACTCGATATCGAAAGCTTCCTGTTCGGGCAAAGCACGGTACCGGTCCACCGTTTCCGCACCACGCATCACTTCAACCGCACAATTGTAAAACTCTGCAGTTACTCGCGATTCGCTTTTGCTCTTTCCCCAAGCGATCATTCCTATTCCAGGAATCAACACAACTGTTGGAACGGCATGGCGCAAAGCAGGAGAGGTTCGTCGCTGGCAACGCTCGTAATAGGCCGCGTAATCTTTGACGTACCGATCAAGACCTTCCTCTAAAAGCGACTTAAGAATTTCGGTCGCGTTTTCCGCATGCGGATCCCAGTCCACATATAGGGGCTTAATTTTGGTACGTAGAAAATGATCCGGACAACTCGTACCCAGTTCCGCAAGTCGCTGAGCATCGACACTGCTGACAAAATCCAGAAGGCGGTCGTCCGTCTGAATCGTCCCAATCAAGCGCTTTTCCTGGCTTATTTTTCCCCTTAACCACGGCAAAATATCGATCAAGGTTTCCCGCTTTTGGTCCTCTGATATCGATTCCACCCGCACCCCGCCAAAGACGGGCTTGTCCCCCTCGCGTGCTTCGATAAATCGGGCAGCTTTTTCAATCAGTGTGAGCGTCAACTCGTAACACTCTTTGTCATCATCTGCCCAATTGATAATTCCGTGCTGCCCCATCATGATTCCTCTGGCCTGAGGATTCGCGGCGATCACATCTCGCATAATCAGTCCCAAGTCGAATCCGGGACGCTGCCATTCGGTCCAAATCACTTCGTCACCGTAAATCTCTTTCGTCAAGGCCTCGCCATTTTCCGACGCTGCGATTGCAATAACCGCATTGGGATGCATATGATCAACATGATTGAAAGGAACAAACGCGTGCAAAGGCGTGTCAATCGAGGGTGCACGAGGATTAAGATTGAAGGTACAGTGCCTGTACATTTCCACCATCGAATCCTCGACTTCGGTTTTCACGCCACCTTCTGGATGGTCGCGATAAATTTTCTCCAAAGCTAAAGTCTTGTCCTGATAAAGAGACGCGAAGTTCTCGTTCTTAGCCGTACGCAAGTCACCACCGGACCCCTTGACCCACATAACTTCCACGGATTCCCCCGTCATGGGATCAATCTCGAAACACTTGGAGGACGTATTCCCTCCACCCGTATTCGTGATCCGGAGATCCTGCCCCAGAATGTTGGATCTGAAAACAAGACGCTCCAAAGGGGACATCTCAGCGACCTTCTCATCGTCCCAAAGATATTTCACATGCCGATAATCGCCGGGGGTAAAGGTTGATTGTGTTGTATTCATAATTCGGTTTCGATTTTCATCGGTAACGATGACTATCCTTAATCAGCCGCATTTTAATGTTGCTTGCAGCTTTTTAGGGATAATCAGCCCTACCTTTTTGCAAAATCCTCCAAGCACCCTACGCAAAAGAACCTCCGACAACAATCCCCAACTCTTTTCTTCGAGCGGCTCTCTCTACCGCTATCTTCTCGCCATAGTTACTTTTACGATAAGCATCGAGCGGATTGGGCTCCACTCCCTTTGATTTTCGCCAATCCGCTAGGAGTTTATCCACGTTCGTATTAAAAGCAGTTTTCAAAACATTCTCTGCATCCACAATCGCACCCTCCTTCTGCGCTTTTTTTAATGCCTGCCGATCAACCATAGATGCCTTCAACCAAAGATCCTGTGCCGTCATCACCGTCTGAATCATCGCTTCAATCTTCGGTTTTAGATTATGAGACTGATCCACCATGTATTCTATTTCGGGATATTCGCCTTCCTCTTCCGCAAAACTATGAATTTCATTGAAAATACGGAAAACCTGATACGGATCGATGGATCCAAGCGTCAAATCGTCATCCGCATACCTTCGATCATTGAAATGAAAGCCTCCTAGCATTTTTTCGTCCAGAAGCCACGCCACGATCTGCTCAATATTCTGTGCAGCATAGTGGTGCCCCGTATCGACAAGTACTTTTGCCTGAGGCCCAGCACCCTTGCACAGGATGTACGACATTCCCCAATCTGCGATGTCTGTATGATAGAACGCAGGCTCAAACGGCTTATACTCCAATAGCATGATCTGGCTAGGGGAAAGCGCTTCATGACACGCTCGTAAACCTTCCTGAAACCGCCGTTTGCGGTCACGAATACTATCCTGTCCTGGATAATTTGTTCCATCGGCAAACCATAAAGTGAACAAGTCGCTATCTACGTCTTTGCCCAACTGGATGCAATTGAGACTATGCTTTAAAGCTTGCTGGCGAACCGTCGCATCTGGATTCGCAAACGAACCGAGCTTGTACTCCTGATCCTGAAAAAGGTTGGCGTTAATGGACCCAATCCTGACTCCCGACTTATCCGCAATCGCGGCCACTGTACTCTTGCCCTCATGGCCCGAAAAGTCCCAGAGTACATGGACCGCCACCTTAGGACAACACGCGGTCAGTCGATGCACCATTCCCGCATCAGCAAACTTGTCCGCAGTGTCTATGGCCGCTCCATCCTGCAAAAATTTCCCAAACCGCGTTCCTGTGTCTGCAAATCCCCACGAGGGAAGTTCAATCTCTAAATGATCTAACGTTGCGAGCGATTCCTCTATCATTTTAAAATACTAGCAGAAATCATTTATCTTATCCATCGACATAATGACAATATTTATACAAATTCTGACACAGTGAAAGGTGATGAATTCTACTATCTCCCTCAACCCATTCAAGATTCCGCCTGGAATCTTGAAATCCAAGGAGCTGGCCAGTCCAACATTGGACCAAACCAAAGCTACCCCTCCAACAAACACCCGGTGGAATACCAGCTAGATTGGAATAAGGGGAGAATGCTCCCAGGATTCCAAGTTCTGTATATCACCCAGGGTAAGGGTTTGTTGGAAACTCAAAAAACTCCTCCTATAATTCTAGAAGCTCCCGTTCTGTTCCTTCTATTTCCGAATATCTGGCACCGCTATCGACCTATTACCGAAATCGGCTGGCACGAACATTGGATTGGCTTCGACGGTCCAATACCAAGGCAGATGATGGCGACCGAAGCCATTAATTCAGGCCAACCTCTCTTTCAGGTAGGGCATCACGACAAACTTCTGGCCCAGTTTCAACTTGTACTCGACGAGGTCAAAAACGAGGCTCTGGGGTTTCGCCGCATTGCCGCAGCATCGGTTCTGCAAATACTAGCACTGGCCACCAGTCTGCCCCTCCGAACGGAAGAGGAAAATCAGCCTATGCGGGCCACGGTCCGCCAAGCTTGCTTTCTTTTTCGGGAAAGAACTGACAACATCGTTTCCATCGAATCGATGGCTGAAGAATTGAATGTTGGATACACGTACTTTCGACGCATGTTCAAGTTGTACACGGGATTCAGTCCAAAACAGTACCATACTCAGTTGCGTTTTGAACGTGTCAAACGCCTTCTTAATGAATCCGATCTCTCGATCGGCGAAATCTCGGCACTCCTCAATTTTGACTCCACCTTCCACCTTTCCCAGTGGTTCAAAAAGCTCGCACACTGCTCTCCAAAAATGTGGCGGAAACAAAAGCTTGAGATAAGTAAACTTTAGATTCCTTTGTAATGCATCTGCGATTAAATGTTAGATATATGTATCTAATATATATATACAATTACAATCAACGAATTATCTGACCAGTCAACCCACACCGATTGTCCTTGATTTCACTATCGATTGCGACGGCCAAAATGCCCGCCCACACGGTGTAGGTATTCAAATCCTAAGTTGAAAAGGAGCACACCAACAAAAGCGATGATCGCTCCTGCCAAGCCTAGGGCGGCCCACTCTCCATGCAATGTCCACAGAAATTGGCCTACACAGAGAATCGACACGATCATCAATGTCGGCTTCCGACCGATTCGACTTACAATTAAGGCCCCCAAAGGAGCCCCTATGATGACCACTGGCGCCGCTGCTAACCAATTTTCGAATACACCTGATTCTAGAGAGCCAAACAAAGTCTTGGTCATTAGCCCAATGAGCGAAGTAACGGCCATGATGATGACGGAAGTGGGAATCGCTATTTTGAGATCGGCTTGGCAAAGCAGCACTAACACCGCGTAGAGAACCATGTCCACACCCACCCCGGTGATGGATGAAATAGTGGCTCCTGCAAGCAATCCAACCATGAATCCAACGTTTCTATCAAACCGATGGGCACCTGGAGCGAGGCCTTCGTGCTGTACGATCTCTTTCAAACGATACAAGTGTAGCACTCCGAAACTACACCAAACGACCGCGAACAATACCTTAATAGCGACTCCGGGCACCAGCGGTGCTAGAAACAATACCCCCACTGGTGTCCCTGTCAGCGAACCTAACACGGCATAGCGAAGCATTGGCCATTCAATCGGCTGACGGCGACAAAGGATAAAAATCGTAGCACTGGTCATCCCGACGCTTTGAACCGCAAAACTAAAATCCCGCCCCATTGCAGGTGCTTCTCCGAACAGCAGAACTAAAAACGGAAAACCTACCGTTCCTCCACCCATCGGTGTGGAGCCAGCCGCATACGAACCCATCGCCATTGCAATCGCGATCTCCCAGTGATCGATCAGTGTTTGCCAATGGTCTCCCTGCATAACGATTAGGAACCAAACGACATAAAATCCGATTAGCCAAGCTAGCCATGGCCGCAGACCTTTTATCCCCGCACTCAGCATCCTCTCAAAACAACACCTGCTCTAGACTTAACGAAACCACAACTCTAGCTCTATGATTCGAGTTAAGCCAGCCCATTTGTATCTTCAAAGATCGAAACCAGATTTTCACCTTCCCACAGAAACTGTTCAACTCGTGCCCAAAAAGAAATTTGACCAAGCAGCGGTCGAAACCCAATGAGCAGTAAAAATGCCGCTTCATTCCCGCGATTCGATGAACACCCCTCTCCTCACAGATTTCAAGAATGACGACATGGCCCTTAACTCTTCGCTTACTGCGAACAATAATGAATAGTTCCAAGGCATTGATCCGTGCAAACTTTAAAGTCGGCTTTGATTTCTTTTCGTGCAATCCCTCCCAGTCCATCGTCGATGCTGTGCCAGTAATCCAGTCTTCGCAGCTCGAGGCAAACCCATGCAGATATCACACCGCACTACCCGCCACCGCGACCAAAGCATAGAAAAAACGCCCTTGGCTTTTACTCTTTTCAACCGCAGGTAGCGTGTATTTTTATTTTTTGGACTAGCAGCATTCTAATATATCCGACTCTAATCAATCCTACCGTTTCCTTCGGTTTTGTACGCTAGTGTATAAATACTGGCGAATCGCACCAAGACGGTCGGCTATCGTTCCGAATTTGGCTCGCTCGTTCGGCGACGGTTCGGGGGCCGCAAACTCCCCAAAGTATTGAGATACTCATCGAGAACAGATAATGGACAGCTTTTCTGACAGATATTTTGTACTTAAATGTTTCATTAAACCTCCAGCACCCTCTCTATTTTTCCACTTTTTGTTGCGTTCTCCGCACTCCTCAAACACTGTTACCGAACACTCGGGGGAATCCTAACAATTTGAAAGAAAATGATAAAGAAAACCAACAGTATAAACAAAGCTAAGGGGTTATTCCTCGCCGCTGCTGGAATTTCCTTCCTACTATCCGTGGCCTTGTGGTTTACGGGGAGCAAAGAACAAGGTTTGTACGTTGGTATCTGGGTTCCTTCCATATGCTCCGCCGGTTCTTTGATATTGGCGGGGGGTCGTAATGGATGATCTGATATTGCTCGTTATTGGCTTTTGCATCACTCTTATATTTGGAGGTGGAGCTTTCATTCATGGTGTTACCAATCAAGGCCGAAAAGACTCTGAAGACTAAACTGCGAGCGTCGTAGTTCTCCCAATGTGCTTGAGCATTGGCTCGTCTACCTTTGGCTCCGTTGAGGCTTTTGAATGGTCGAACATCAGAAATGAAATAGGCAGGGCTGAGTACAGTTTCATGTGAGGAACACAGCTTAAACAGTGAGCTTAGCATATTAAACTCTAAAACTGAGAATACCGTAAGTTAGCCAAAAATGGCCTAAATTGGGCCAAAATTGAGGGTTTTTGGCTGTTTTTTGCTAAAATAGCCTTTTTTGGCAATGTTTAGAGAGGCCAATAAAGTTGAAGGGATAGCAGATTTATCGGTCTATTTCCTCCAGTGGGAGAACTCGCTGGAATTAAATTCAAGAAAGCGTCCTATCAGGTATAAAATTACACACATAGTTGGCACCAGCGCTAGGTACGTAGATGGCCAAGATACACCACAGAGTAGGTTGTTTAAATCCAGCTTCACAAACAAAGCGTGTAGAAGTATAATCGCCAACTGCTAGAACAAGAATTTGGATTTAGGGTTACTAAGTGTCTGAGCATATGCGACCAGCCCAATGCTTGTTGCTACGTAAATAGTTACTAGAACAATAACTGTGGTACTCAGGCTTTTGAGCATCTCTTTGATCGCTACGGGAACACTCTTCGGAATACAATTTTTTCTCCGGGCAGTTAATGGATTCTCACCCAATTCCCTTTCCTTTTAGGAGGTACTAATGAGGTACCAATGTGCTTTCTTGAACCCATCGGAACCCAATGAGGATATTAATTTCCTTGGGGGTTATCGATGTAAAATTATACTCACCAGCGTGACTGACGAGATCCCCGCCCCCACGTTCCCTAGGTTGCGGCAATATCCCATACGCTAGCCCATGTGTAAAATTGGATTCTTGAAAATCGATTGGCACACTCTCATTTTTTAAGGACAGCACTAGGCATCTATAAATAATTCATCTAATAAAGGATTAATCTTTAATCCATAAACTCCTGAAAAAGAATAATATGAAATTATTATTACCTCAAATTAAAACAGACTCGAAAGCAGTCCTTTCATTGCGGTTAACGAAGTCGACACTCTAATACTTGACGCGTTACCAGCCAGACGCATCGTCTTTCTTCCCTGACCCTTCTTTCCTCACTATGAATACCCCCGACCCTGCCGGTGTCCCGGTTTCGATCGAAGGGCCCGTTCCCTCTGAATACGAGCGTGGACCCGTCCCAAAGGAAGTTCAGAAAGGAGCCAGCAAGTTCTGGGGTATGTATGCCGGTGAGCACGCAGCAGGGACTGAGTTCATGATCGGACCGCTCTTTCTCTTAAACGGCGTCAGTCTTCAGAATATATTTTTCGGTCTTTTACTCGGAAACCTTATGGCAGTGCTCAGCTGGCGATATCTCTGTGCCCCGATCGCGACAAAAGCGCGTTTGACCCTCTACTACCATTTGGAAAAGATTGCAGGAGAGAAGCTGGTTAAAGTTTACAATCTAGCCAACGGCATCCTCTTTTGCTTCCTCGCCGGAGCAATGATAACCGTATCCGCTACCGCAGTGGGTGTTCCCTTCAATATTCCGATGCCCACCATAGAAGACTCGTACCCGAATAGTCTTTCTTTTGTCGCTATTGTGATCGCAGTCGGAGCGGTTATCGCTGTAGTGGCTTCGCTCGGATATGACATGGTCGCCAAGTTTGCTAATATCTCGGCTCCGTGGATGGTTCTTGTATTTCTCGCGTGCGGGATCATTTCCTTCAAACAACTCGGCGTGTCAAATTGGAATGAACTCAACGAACTTTGGAAGGCATCGATCTTATTTGCTCAACAGGGACAGGGAACTTCGACGATGGGATTTTGGAGTGTTGTCCTCTTTGCCTGGTTCTGCAACGCCGCCATGCATATCGGGATGTCCGATCTGTCTGTCTTCCGCTTCGCCAAGAAAGCTAGCTATGGCTGGGCTTCCGCTGCGGGCATGTATGTCGGCCATTACATGGCCTGGATCGCAGCAGCATTTATGTTAGCGGCCCAAATCAAACTTTCCCAAGACACCAATCCTGTTCCGGGACCCATGGCCATGAATATCGCTGGGCTAGCCGGAATTATATGCGTCATAGTAGCAGGATGGACAACCGCTAACCCTACGATTTATCGGGCTGGACTTGCATTTCAGGCGATCGTACCCAGTGCCTCTAGATTCAAAGTAACGTTGATTGCAGGATTCGTTGCGACGATCGCAGGCGTTTTTCCAGCATTCGCATGGAAATTACTCGGTTTCGTTGGCATTTACGGAACGATTCTCGCCCCCATTGGAGCCGTTATCTTTTTCGATTGGCACTTTCGCTGTAAGGGAAACGCAGATACACTTCACGATACGGTTCCTTCGTCATCTTTCAGTTTTTCCGTTCTCTTCGCCTGGCTGATTCCTGTCGGAATCGCCCTCTATTTCATTCAGGCAATTGGCATTACTCCCTGGATTTTCCCCCTCCCTTGCTGGATTGTATGCGGTGTCCTGTACATTCTCTTCAATCGAAACTCCCTAGTTGCCTAAACCAAGCGTCTTAAACATGAGAACTTTACCAAAAATCCTATCGAGATTGGCACTCGGACTAACGATTGTCCCTGCTTTACTTTTCCTATTTAACTTGATGAGTCTTGAGACTGTCAAAGTGATCATGATAATCGGATCGATTCTTTGGATCGCGACAGCCCCCATCGTTCAAAAGCGAAATCCACTCGTTCATAACTAACTCCAGAATAATATATATAACTTCGCGGGAAATTCGATCGACAAAGTATTCATCCAAAACTCCCGGCATACTTTCCCAATCAATCCCGTTCGAAAAATTCCAAAAGCATTATCGATCGTTCCAGTTTCATCGAAACAACCGCTGTCGCCTCACTCGGAGTTCGCCTGCCCCCTCAAAGCTTCACGGAACTGCCATGGGGAGGCTTGTTCGTGGGGAGGCTTGTTCGAATGGCGGCGTAAAATTCTCTCCTAAAATGATTAAGAGCAGCATGGCGTTACTAGCAGCCCTACCCACTACGTACTCAACCTACCATCAAAATCACTTCTATCATTCTCCGGATACAGGGGGAGCTGAATTGATTTTCCATCACGACCACTCCGATAAATGGCTGTGAACAATTCGACCGTTTCACGACCTGCCTGTCCGCTGATGCAGGGCTCGCGATCTTCGATGATCGCCTCTATAAATTCATCAATATTCAGGGCATGGTAGTGTTCCATTGCATTGATTCGATTGAATTTAGCCGTATCTTCCTCAATCCATTCTGGCAACTTATTCTCTTCCCCGGGAACGGTCCAATAATCGTTCAAAGGAGGCTCTTCAATCTTTGACATTCCTGCGATGAACATGGCTCCGCCATCTGTCTGAACGCCTACCAAAGATCCATTCGATCCTAAGACACTCACCTTTCCATGTATTGCCGGATTGTAGGAATTGCTCACAATCACTTGACCCAAAGCGCCCGAATCGAATCGAATAGAGGCGACTGCAGTATCATCAACCTCGATACTTGGGTGGTTCAAATTT
>Ga0163109_10004519_pt1 | contig 10550 bp, 7 predicted proteins | sample CRUFie1St13metaG_FD_108704 | JGI IMG/M metagenome (GOLD analysis project Ga0163109, IMG submission 108704) | Marine microbial communities from the Costa Rica Dome - CRUD Field 142mm St13 metaG | ecosystem: Environmental > Aquatic > Marine > Oceanic > Photic zone | place: Costa Rica: the Eastern... | reverse complement strand
TGGTGCCGGACCAACCCGAGCGCGAGGGACGCCTGCATGATCAACTTCTGGAGCTGGAGTCCATCCGCTCCGCAGGACTTCTCTCGGCCGCGGAGCACAAGTCGAAGCGCGAGGTGGTCATCTCTCGATGGGAGGAGTCTCTGAGGAAGCGAGAGGAGCTGGAGACGACGCTGGCTGAGAACAAGGCGAAGACACAGCAGCTGCTTCACGCCCTTCGAGCGACCTTGAAGCACGGAAGCGACCTGCTATCCAAAAAGCAGATGGCGGGGGTGCGGCAGGCCTACCTCGAGCTCACGGGACTGAGCTCACTGCCCTCCGCCGTGCCAAAACTGAGGGACCTGTGCGCGAGGTGTGTCGCAGAGAACTTTGTGCCGCGGAGGGGCCGAGCGGGGCCGAGCGGCGCGAAGCGGCGGGAGGAGGATGCCCTGGACAACGACCGGGAGACCTGGGGGTCCTGGTCGCTGCCTGATCAGCCTTTGGACGACCTCCTGGTGCAGGAAGACCGCCATCCTGACCATCTCGAAGATCGCGGAGCCCCGGCACCGGCGACTCCTGGCGAGGTGTCTCCCGCCCCCGCAGAGGAGGAGGAAGAGCCACAGGAGCCGGAGGAGCCGGAGGAGGAGGGGGAGGTGGTCGCCACGGTCATGGCCTCCATTCTCGACCAGGTCGCTGGCAGGAATCTCGAGGACTACGTCAGGCAAGAGATGATCAGGGTGGGAGCGACGAGGATTCCCAGCACGGGGCAGATCCCCAAAGTACAGTCCCAAGAAGGTAACGGCTCCCTCGTTCGTGAGGTCCTCGTTCGTGCCTACAACGCCCACCTAAGAAAAGGATACACGCTGAGCCAAGTCAGGCTTCTGGCGAGACTGTGCGGCCCGAACGAGGGAGCGGTGAAGAACTTCCTTCTCTTCCGATACAGAAGGGACAACAGAAGGGACCCCCTGGCAATGCCACATGGTCGCGGGCAGCTCCGCATCCCAACCTGGCTCCCCTTTGACCCAGCACAAGGGCTGGGCTGCTCCAAGTGCAGGTTCGCGCGCGGCGGCTGCAATCAATGTGGGTGGGAGGAGGACTTGTTGTTCCAGCGCCTGCTTTCACAGGGCTGGGGATCGGTGAGGAAGCGCACGGGGGGGCGGCAGCAGCGGAAGAGGAGGAGAATAGAGGTCACGCTCTCGCCCTCGACTTCTCGTCACTCACCCGCCTTCTTCGTGCCGCGGCACCTGCGTGAGGCCTTGACCAACCAGGTTCTTGAACCAGCGGTTGCTGTCTCAGTGGTGGACCGCGCGTCGCCATGGGAGTACAACAGATCGAAACAGATCGTGGAGGCGGTCGGCAAAGTGGAGGAGGACAAGACGAGCACTGGAAGAAAAGTCGTTCGGAAAATTGTATTATAAATTGAAGACGGCACGACGGCGCGGGCAAAAAGAAAATGTTATTACAAAGTTGTACAAACAATATTCAACCCGCCGGCTTTACTTTTTTGGCCTTGGCAATGCTCTCAATCTCGTCTATGCTGGAGGACATCGCCAAGGCTACCTCCTCCTTCTCCCTCTCCTCCTCCCTCTGCCTCTGCTCCTTCTTCATCGCCTCCGTTGGGGGCTCGCAGTGGGGGGCCAGATCCACAACCCCCTGCTTGGAGGCCAGTCTCTGGTACACCCCTCCCTGGATCTGCATCAGGTCTTCGTGCCTGCCCTGCTCGACCACCTCCCCCGCCTTGAGCACGACAATGTTGTCGGCGTTCATCACCGTGCTCAGCCTGTGGGCCACAATGACGACGGTCCTGTCCTTCTGCTCAAAGACCCTGTCCAGCGCCTTTTGCACCTGGAACTCGCTCTCGGCGTCCAGAGCGCTCGTGGCCTCGTCCAAGATCAGAATGCGCGGCTCCCGGATCAGCGCCCTGGCAAGGGCGATCCTCTGCCTCTGCCCGCCGCTCAGCGTGGAGTTGCCCACCCAGGTTTCCAGGTCGTCCGGCAGGTCCCTCACAAATCTGAGCGCGTTGGCCTCCTCGGCGGCGCGCTCCAGATCCTCGCGCCCGCGCCCCGGCGTCCCGTACCCGATGTTCTCGCCGATGGGTAGGTCGAAGAGCTTGGGCTCCTGCTCCACGTACCCGATCTGGGATCTGTACCACTCCGGGTCGAGCTCATCGAGAGGAACACCGTCCACGAGAACGGCGCCCGAGGTTGGCTGGTACAGGTACTGCAGGAGGGACACGAGGGTGGACTTGCCGCCCCCGGACGGGCCCACGAGTGCGGTGACCGTCCCGGGCCTCAGCGAGAGGTTGATGTTCCTCAGGGTCATCCTGGGCTCCTCTGCGGTCTCCGTGTTGCCGGTCAGGTTCAGGTCAGGGTACGAGAAGCTGACGTCCCTGAGTTCGATGTTTCCGGCGAAACTCTCGACCTTCCCGTCCCCGCCGGACTCCTCGCCGCCCAGGTGGTCGTTGGGCCGCCTCTTGAGCAGCTCCAGGACCCTCTCGCTCGATCCGACCGCCGTGTTGATGTTGGCCACCTGCTCCGAGGATGCGAGCGCGCTCTGCACCACAAACTCGATGTAGAACAAGAAGCTGGTGAGCTGCTCCGGGGTGATCTCCCCCCTCAGGCAGCACAGGCCGCCGTACAGCAGGCACAGGGCCTCCGTGGCGTTCACCAAAAAGGTCGCCGAGGTGAGGAACATGCCGTACGCGACAATCTGTCTGGTCCCTATCCGGATCAGGTGTTCCAGGGACTTTTGGTACTTTGTGTTCTCGGACCTCTCGGTGCCGAAAATTCTCACCGTGCGGATCAGGGTGAGGACCTCAGTGGCGATCTGGTTGCCGAGCGCGAGCTGCTCCTGCTCCGTGGTTGCGGCCTTGCGGCTGTACTGGCCGTACTTGACGTTGATGAGAAGAATCACCGCGAGAGACGCTAGAGTCTGCACGAAGAATCGGGGGGACATGAACCACAGGTAGGCCGCGCCGCCGATGGTCTTGAAGACGTTCCTGATCAGCAGGTTGATGTTCATGCCCAGAATTCTGGACATGGACGAGCAGTCCGAGGTGAGCCGAGACGTGAGCACCCCGACGTCGGACTGGTCGTGGAAGGTGATGTCCTGCCTCAGCAGGTTCTCGAAGAGCTTGGTCCTCAGCCGAAACACGAAGCGCTGGTTCAAGAACCCGAAGGTCATCCCCCTCATGCTCGCGGTGACGCTGAAGGCGACCGAGAGGCCCAGGAGCCACCGAATGCAGCCCCGGAAGAGTTCCTGGTTTCCCTTTTGGATCGCGAAGATGGTCTTGGCGGTGAAGTGGGGCAGGGCGAGCTCCGCGCCTGCGGCCAGCACCAGCGTGACGAGGCCGAAGGCGAACATCGCCCTGTAAGGTCGCAGCAAGTCGAACATAATGCCCACGAAATCAAGCAGAGAGACGGCCTTGTCCGACCCCTCGCCGCTCCCGCTCGTGCTTGCGTCGTTTCCGTCCCTCTCCCCCCTCTCCCTCTTCGCGTCCGCCCTCCTGTCCTCCGTCCGCAGCCCGATGGTCCACCACTCGGAGAGGCTGAGCCTCGCCGAGCGGGTCCGTGCTTGGCGCCGCGCCCTCCTCCGCCTTGGCGACGAAAACGACGCGAGCCCCGCGACACCTCGCCGCCTCGAATTGGCTCCCCCGACCTTAACCCTCGAGCGCAACACCGTCCCGACCGCCATGGTGGTTCCCGTCACCACGTGCGCTTCAGACCTCCTCAGCGCGGAGACGATGGTGTCCATCTCTTTATCCTCTGCCTCATGTTGATCTGCATCCGATCTTGGGAAATCTTCGCGGAAAAGTCCAAAAAATCTCTTTCGCGGGGAAACGCTTCATCAAAACGGTGCCAGCCGATGAGCGAGTCGGAGCGACGCCATGTCGCGGCCTCGGAGGGCGCTCCTCCCCCTGTCCCCGACCTCGGGGGAAGGGATCGTGTGCCTCTGCGCGGCGGCCTACGCCATCGCGTCTTTGCACTCCTTCTACAACCCGCAAAGGTGCGCAGAAAACATACACACCAACAATGCCGCGCCCTCCCTTGAACCGGATAGAACGACTTCTTACAAAACTGATGACGCATGCATGTCTGTATTTTCTCTCTCCCCGACGCTCCTGAACGATGCAGGTCAAGCACGGCGTTGCGATGGCCCTCGGGAGGCGACGTGGACATCGTGGAGGTCTCGTCCATGGCGAATGTAGTGGGCTGTTCCCTGGCCATCCAGCTGGCCCTGGACCGGCGCGAGGGTTCCCCACAGGGCCACTTTTTGGGGAGCTTCGTTCTCGTGGCGGTGGCGGCCGCGGCGACCGCGTGGGCGGAATCGACCGGCGATGGGGGCGGGTGCTGCGGCGCGGGGGGCATCCACCGCGTCCTCGGGACCTTCGTCCGCCTCAGCGTGGCGGGAACGAATCTGAAGCAGGCGAGGGCGCTCAAGCTGTCGATGCCGCTGCAGGGCGGTTGCCTGATCTGCGTCTCGCAGTCCCTCGGCCACATGCTGAGGCTTCAGGACCAGCAGACCTGGTTCGTCACCATTGCCATCCCGCTCGCGCACTTTTGCTCCGAGCTGGCCTCGCTGGCCGGGTCCCCTCCCTCCGTGAACGCGGACCACCAGGGCGGCCTCTCCCTGAGCCACGCGGACGCCCTCCTCCTGTCAAACGGTGCCGTCTCCGTCGTGCTGTGGTGCCTGATGGACTGGAACGCCAGGTGGCTCGGCCTCCTCGGGGGCGGCTCGACCGACAGCCACCACCACCGCCGGCCTAGCCTGATGTCCAGGCTCTGGGCTTGGCTCTTTTCCCCGGAAGTGGCAGAAGCCGAGGCGGCCAGGGATGCGGCCAGGAAAGAGTGGGTCCTTGTCCGGGCGGCGCTGCTCTTCGCCTCACTCCTCTTCATCTCCCTCGCGATGCGGCCGAGAAGCCTCGGCGGGAGGCCCAGTGCCGGCGGTGTCGCCGCCTCTGCCTCAATCTGCCTGCTGGGCACCCTCCTGTACGTCGCGGGCACCGAGGGCATCGCTGGCGGCATCCTGGGCGCCAAAGACCTCCTCCTGTTCGACGGGACGAACGCCTCGCTCCTGGTGGCCTGGCTCGGGGCCGTGGCCTGCACCATTCCAGGCCTGCTGGCTCTGGCCAGGTCAAAAGCGGTCTCCAACATTGTGCTGAGAAAGCTCTTCCACGTACCGGCTCTCGCCGTCTTCGCGTCGGCATTTCTCGCCGACTCGCCAGGGCGCCAGGGCGAGGTTGGGGGGAGGGCGGTACCCATGCTGCGACTCTGCAGCGCCGGGGTCCTGTGCGTGCTGATGCTCTGCGAGTTTGCGAGGCTCCGGCTTCAGGGCACTGGGGTGGCCTCGGCCCTCACAAAATTCTTCAGAACTTTCACCGACGACAGGGACTCGGGGGGATTCATTCTGTCCCACCTTTCGTTGATCTTGGGACTGGCGGCCCCGATCTGGATCGACGCAGGACTGCCCCGTTCCAATTGGCCCCCGCTTTGCTCTGGAATGCTGGCTGTGGGGGTGGCAGATGTCTTGGGAGCCTTGGTGGGCAAGGCGGTGGGGTCCGTGGCGATCTGCGAGGGGTCTAGGAAGACGCTGGAGGGCACGTGCGCGGCCATCTCGGGGACGATCGCGTGCGCGCTGGCATGGGACCGCGCCGGGGGAGGTCTCGTGTCGCGACAGGGGGAGCTTGGGTTCGGGACCTTTGCCCTTCTGTGCTCCTCGGCATGCCTTCTGGAGGCCTTCACGCTGCAGCTGGACAACCTCTACGTCCCGCTCTACCTCTACGCGGTGCTTCTCCTAGGCACGCTCCCCGGGGCAGCCGCCCTCGCAGCATAACTTCCAAGAAGAAAAACAAGTAAGGGGGGTTGTAACAAAAGTAGTTTCTACATTACATTGGTTTCCTCTGTCTCAGTCCTCCTGGGGCTCCGCTACGGCCTCCTCCGCTTCCGTTTCCTGCCACTGAACCTTGTCCAAGCTCTCCTTGTACTCGTGCAGCATCTGCAGGTCCGCCTCCACGCTCTGAATCTGCTCCTTGAGCCACTCGATCTTTCCCCTCTGGTTCACGCGTTCCAGCTTCAGCGACGTGTCCTTGTCCGCCACGGAGTTCCTCAGGTCGCTCACCAGGTCGGCGATCTGTGACCGGGCGACCTGCCGCTCGATCAGCCGCTCCTCCTTGGCGGGTCCCCTAAGCAGGCTCGGGTGGACCCTCGCCTTGGAGACGGCGTCAAAGTCAAAGGCCAGGGGATCCGACCCCGCTGCTTCCTTTTGCTCCAGCACGATCTTCTCAGGCAGCATCACGACCCAAAGGTCCCCAAAGCACGAGTTCTTGTCCCTGCCGCCATAGCACAGCACGCAGTACTTGGAGGCCTGGACGCACGCGTGGTAGGCCCGTGGGGAGATCAGGTCCACTAGAACTGGGCCAAACTTGATGTCCGATCCAGAGACGAGGTCGTGCCCCGATGACGTGGCGCCCGTTGCCGACGGGCTCGCGCCCTCCGAGACCCTCTGCACCCTCCGCGCCTCGAGTACGTTCGAGTAATTCCTGTCCTCGTACAGGCCGCTGCTAACGTCGCAGCCGCCGAGCCTAATGAGGTACTGTCCCACTCTGATCTCTGACTGGCCGACCTCCGCGATCCTATCGAGCGCGAAATCGAGCAGAGCGTCGTCGTTGCCCTCCTGCTGCTCCGTCCACTCCTTGGTGACGAGGTCGAGCGCGTGGGTCATGGCGTTCTCGCCTTCCGCGCTGAAACCGCCGTTGAAAAGGAGCCACCAGTCGCTCATGTAGCAAGAATGGTCGGCCAGCTGAGGGCTGACGCCCAGGGTCTCCACGCGGGTCCACGTCCACGAGCAAGTGTCCAGGATCCACAGCGAGTCGCAGAAGCTCTCGCCGCTCCAGCCGCCGTACACCGCGATGTCTGCTGCGTTAATCTTCGCCGCCGAGTGCCCCTGCCTTGGTTCGGGCCTCGACCTTCCCTGGACCTGCGGCACAGTCCACGACTTCTTCAGGGCATTGAAGACGAAGACGGAGTTGTCCCTGTCCTTGGCGCCGGTCCAGCCCCCGAAGACCACCAGCTCGTAGTCGCTCAACCGGGTCGTCGTGTGAAATGCCCTGCGGGCGCATACCCCCTCCTCCGTTTCCGGCTGGGGTGCCAGTTCCTCCCACCGGAGCGTCCGCAAATTCAAGCACCACACCGAGTCGTCGAGCGCGCTCAGGTTCTGCGCGGACCTGATCCCACCCAAGACGTAGGCCTCCCCGAGCTCGTGCAAGGCGGTGAAGGTGTGAGCCCACCGAGGGCCTGGGTTCTGGCCGGCATCGACGCCCGGGTCCGGAACGTGAGCGCTGATTTTGAACTCTGAGAACCAGGTCTCCAGGACCATCCTGCGTGGGTCTCGGTGAGGAGCCGCGGGGGTGGCCCTCGCTCTCAAAGGCCGCGCCTTTCTCTCCGACCAGCGCCTTGTACTGCTGGTACACTCACTCTCCCTCTCCTCGAGGAGCTCCCAATGCCTCGGCCAGCGAAGCGAGAAAGAATTAAGAATTCCCGAAACGGGGAAAATTTGAAATCCCCGCAAAAAAAAAAAACGACAGCTTAGCCAACGGTTAGATGCACGAGCAGGGCAGGTAGCGCACGCAACAGAGGCGCGCCGAGCTGAGCGAGCGAAGCGAGAGGCTAGCGGAGCGGTCAGACGAGCAGCACGCCCCCATTCTCAGGACGGACGAGGGACCTAAGGAGCCCCCGCCTGGCCTCGCCATTAACTTTCGTTGAAGTTCGGAACACAGGAGTGAGGATGGAGTTAGAGGTCGGAGGACCCGCCGCTGAGGCGGTTGAGGTCGCCGGGCCTGTTGTTGCCGAGAGACAAGGGAGGGCCCTCAGACAGCGCAAGCCCGTGAACTACAACGTCAAGAGCATGGAGAGCAACGGCTCGAACACGCCCAGCTGGCTGAAGAGCACGGTACGTTTTTTTTTGGTCACAGCCTTGTTGCGTTGAAGTCGATGGAACACTAACGTTAGAACTCTTAACCCTCCATTATTCCCTCGCTCGCCGACGGCACGAGCAGAGCGTGCATCAGGAGGCCGCGAAGGAGAACAAGAAGCCCGGGAAGAAGAGGGGAAGGCCGCCTAAGAAGGCCGCCAAGGTGGAGGAGCCCGTGGCAAAGGAGGAGGTCAAGCCGGAGGTCGCGGAGGCCGCAAAGTCTCTGCTCGCGGTCGCCCCGACGAGGCCCAAAGGCTTCAAGCTCTCGGAGGCGAAGAAGAAGACGTCGGCGAAGCCCGCGCCGAAGAGGAGGAAGAAGGACACCGCCGAGCCCAAGAAGAAGAGGGGAAGGCCGCCCAAGAAGGCTGTTCCACTCAAGACCCCGGACCCCGCCCCAGTGGCCGTCATCCCCGACGACGACCTCACCGTGAGCGAGGTTGAGACGCCCGACCTTGCGAGGTTTTGCAAGAGGCCCGCGTCGTCGCGGCCGACCGCCCCCTCCACGACCACCAGGAGGCTGGAGGCCTTGTACGACGCCGCGGAAGCGGACCTCCCTTTGAGGAACCCGAGGGCCGCCAAGGGGCTGAGCGGCGAGATCTTGGACAACCTTTGCGGCGGCCGCGGCGAATCCTCAGTCCTGAGGGACCTCCTCGACCAGTACAACGAGATGAAGACGAAGTACCAGGAGCTCAAGGTGGGTTCAGGGTCTCTCTCCCCCACACACCACATGCGCGCACCCTTGTTTCTCTCCCTTTTGCTGACTCGTTGACTCGCTCGTCCTGGATTCTTATTCGATCTGTAACTCTAGTCCTCGAGGATGTCCCACGTGCAGTCCATGCTGGAGGAGCAGAGCAAGAACATCCTGAAGCAGCAGGAGGCGAGTGACAAGCTGGTCAAGCACTGGAAGCAGGAAGCCTACAAGCAGGCGGACATGGTGAACCTGGCGGTGGAGGAGGCCGTCAAGGAGGCCCACGACAAGCTCGTCTACCTTGGCAACAAGAGGAACGGCCTGGAGCGGGAGTGCGGCGAGCTGCGCGACGAGGTCAGGAGGCTCGCCGAGGAGAACGAGCAGCTGAGGGGCGGCGCGGGGTCCTCCGCTGGCGCTGCCGCCACCTTTGGCGGTCCTCTCCTTTCCCTCCTCACGGGGCTAGATGTCCTTGAGCACTCGAACAAGGCGGAAACCTACAGGATCTCGCACGCCAGGACCGGGTTCTCCTTCGAGCTCGACTGCTCCAACCTTGCCAACGAGGCAGCGGAATCCTCTGACATTGGCTACGTCCCGGTCAGCTTTGGCACCTTGGACTCCAAGCTCCCAGAGTACCTGAAGGAGGAGATCTACTTTGACAGGAGCCAGGTGCCGATCCTGCTGGAGAAGATCCTGGCTACCGTCAAGGTCAGCTGAGGACGGCTCCTACCTCTTCAACAACCAACCAACCAGCCAACGTTGTCTGTGTGTATTCTAGTTCCTTTTTTTTGCTGCGAATCCAAACAACCGGACGGCTCTGCTTTTGTTCTCGATGGCGGGAAAAGAAAAAAATCCTGCTTTACAGACGTCACGCCACGATCTTGAGGCCGATTGCCATGTTATACCGCTCCTCTCCCTCCTTGCATGGGTGTTGGATCACGTACAGCGTGCTGCTCTGCTTGCCGCACTCCGGTACCTCGTTGTCCTGAGAAGAAGGGGATCCTCCTCCTCCGTTCTGGCGCTGGGTCTGGTGCTGCAGCCCCTCGTGGAGCGGGCCTGGAGCCTGAATTCGAAGCGTACCGCCCCGGACCGTGGTCACGTGATGGCAGAGCGCGCAACGAACGCTCGCCGCGCCCGAAGGGTAGTTAAGCTCCGTGGAGCAACCTCTGCAGCGCACGGTGGCGGTCAGCTCCCTCCTCGCCGTCAAGCTCACTGCATCACATACAGAGCACCGCACCGACGTCGCGCCGGACGGGTACTCGAGAATCGTCCGACAGCTACCGCACACCAAGTGGGAGACCCCCACCAGGGCTACGGCGGTGGGGGTTACGGTGGAGCACAGAATGCAACGCACGGACTGCGCCGGGGTCGCGTAATTCAGCAGGGTGCCGCACCCTCTGCAGCTGACAGAGCTTTGGCCGCCGCGGCCGCTTTGGTTGCTCATCTCCACCACCTCCTCCGTCTCCCGTGTGTGCTGTTCGGGTCGGACCGCGAAACTCGCCTTGAGCAGCAATCAATGAGAATTGGTCTCCATTTTTGGCAGAAGTTTCAGAACATCATTAAGATCATCAAGCGAAGCGAGCGAAACCGCGGGCGTCTTTCTTGCCGACGCGACGTGCCGCGCGCGGCACTCAAAGGATGAGACCGAGGGGGCTTGACGGGGTGGGCGTGGGGTGTGCCGCGAGGGCTCTGTCGCAGCGGGGGGCAGGACGCCGTGGACGGCCTCTCGCGGGCCGGTCGTTGTCGGGTTTGGTTTGGGTTTCTCTCCTCACCACCCAGCCACGACAGGAGCGGCAGGGTGCCTTTGCGATCGCGGCCTGGGCACGATGTCGAGGGCCGGTCCAGGGATGGACTTGTCGGCGCGTTACACCTCGGCACCCTCGGGAGGTCACAGTTCGTTTTCCCAGTGTACGCCTATCGT
>Ga0163109_10004517_pt1 | contig 10552 bp, 10 predicted proteins | sample CRUFie1St13metaG_FD_108704 | JGI IMG/M metagenome (GOLD analysis project Ga0163109, IMG submission 108704) | Marine microbial communities from the Costa Rica Dome - CRUD Field 142mm St13 metaG | ecosystem: Environmental > Aquatic > Marine > Oceanic > Photic zone | place: Costa Rica: the Eastern... | reverse complement strand
TCGGCTCTGCACAAATCTATTCGCGGCAGTGCGCCGGATGCCGCGCTGTATTGGTTTTGTCGGATGTTGGATGGTGGCGCTGATCCACGCTACATCGGGCGGCGTTTATTACGCTTAGCCAGCGAAGATGTGGGTAACGCGGATCCTCGGGCAGTTGAAATAACTTTGGCCGCTTTGCAAAGTTTTGAACGTTTGGGTTCACCAGAGGGGGAGCTGGCATTGGCCCAAGCGGTTTTGTATCTGGCCAGCGTGCCGAAGAGTGATGCTGTATATCGTGCGTTTTCTGCGGCTCGGGATTACGTGGCGAACCAGCCATCTCATGCGGTGCCAAAACATCTGGCGAACGCGCCGACCACGCTGATGCGCGATTTGGGTTTTGCCGAAGGTTATCGACATGCTCATGGCGAACAGACCGATATGGGGGCCTATGCTCCGGGGGAAGACTATTTTCCCGAACAGATGCCGCCGCAACAGTTTTATTTTCCACAAACGGCCGGACTTGAAGGTAAAATTAAGTCACGCTTAGACAAACTAGCGCAGCTAGATGCGGCGGCGACCAACAGACGGCGCACAGACTGATGTGGATGCTATTGGTGATTGGGTTTGGTGGCGCTGTCGGCGCAATGGCCCGTTATAGCCTCGGGCTATTGTTTGTTGGACAAACATTCCCGTGGGGGACGTTGACAATTAATGTTGCCGGCTCGTTTATCATCGGTGCCCTGTGGAGTCTGTGTGGCGAACAAGACTGGTTTTTAAGCTGGGGTCGAGGATTCCTACTGGTGGGCATATTAGGTGGATTTACCACCTTCTCCGCGTTTTCTTTGGAAACTTTGTTGCTCATAAACAATGGCCGCATTGCTGTCGCGACGACTTATGTCATGGCGTCGGTGGGCCTGTGTTTGCTGAGTGTTTGGCTGGGGTCCAGGATCGGGTAGCAGTGTGTTAGTGCACACGTATAAGTTAGAGAAAGTTACTAAATGTTAGATATAAAGTTGTTACGTGCCGACCCGCAAGCGGTCGCTGGGCGTCTGAAGGTCAAGGGCTTCGAGTTGGATGTTGCTTTGTTTGAGCAGCTCGAGGGTGAGCGCCGGCGTTTGCAGGAGCAAACCGAACAATTGCAAAACGAGCGCAACGTCAAGTCCAAGGGCATTGGACAAGCGAAAGCGGAAGGCCAAGACATAGCCCCGTTGTTAGCGGAGGTAAGCGGCCTCGGAGAGCGTTTAGAGGCTGCGAAAGAGGCCTTTGCTGATGTGCAGGGGCAACTGCAGGCCTTTCTTCATGCAATACCTAATTTGCCCGATGAGCTTGTGCCTACGGGTAAGGATGAAGCCGATAATCAGCAATTGCGGATATGGGGTGAGCCGCGGACTTTTGAGTTTGAACCGCAAGATCATGTCGACCTCGGGGGCGCAGGCGGGCTGGATTTTGAAACCGCCGCGAAAATCAGTGGTTCGCGCTATGTTGTGATGCACGGTGGGATTGCACGCCTGCATCGTGCGCTGACGCAGTTTATGTTGGATACCCATGTACAGCAACATGGGTATCAGGAAGTTTATGTGCCGTATATTGTCAATGCGGACAGCTTGTTTGGGACGGGCCAGTTGCCGAAATTTGCGGAAGATCAATTTCGTATTGATCAAGAGCAAGAGACCTACTTAATTCCAACGGCAGAGGTGCCGGTAACCAATATATATCGTGGGGAAATTTTGGAAGAGTCGGCATTGCCGATTCGTCATGTCTGTCATACGCCGTGTTTTCGCAGCGAGGCTGGCAGCTATGGGCGGGATACCCGCGGCATGATTCGGCAGCATCAATTTGAAAAAGTTGAAATGGTGCAGTTAGTGCACCCCGACCAGTCTTGGCAGGTGCTTGAGGCGCTCACTGGTCATGCCGAGGCTATTCTGCAGGCGTTAAATCTCCCGTATCGGGCCATGTTGTTATGTGGCGGTGATTTAGGTTTCTCGGCGGCACGGACAATCGATCTGGAGGTTTGGTTACCCAGCCAGCAGCAATATCGTGAAATTTCTTCCTGCTCCAATTTTCTTGATTTTCAGGCGCGCAGAATGCAAGCGCGGTTTCGCACCAGTGACGGCAAGATAGAGTTTTTGCATACGCTGAACGGATCAGGTCTTGCCGTAGGCCGCACTTTAGTGGCGGTATTGGAAAACTACCAAAACCATGACGGAACGATTGCTGTGCCAGATGCCTTACAGCCCTATATGGGTGGTCAGGACGTGCTATCGCCTGCGGGGTAGAGGATGTTTTATCTGCCCTTATTCCATCGCTTTGATGGGCGTGAGTGTTTGGTCATTGGCGGTGGTCAAACCGCACTGCGCAAGTTGCGCTGGCTCCTGCGTACTGATGCACAGATCAAAGTTGTGGCACCAGAGATCTTGCCTGAGATCGTTGAGCTAGCTAATTCCGAGAAGTTGCAGATAGAGCAAAAAGCCTTTTATCCCGAGGCGTTGCACCCAGATTTAGCGTTAGTGATTTGTGCAACCAATGCCGAGGGGGTGAGTGAGGAGGCTTATGCGATTGCCTCCCAACGCCGGCAGTGGATTAATTGTGTGGATCGAACTGATCTGTGCACGGTCATTTTCCCAGCTATTATTGATCGTTGGCCTATTTTGGTTGCGGTCTCCAGTATGGGGCAGTCTCCAACATTGGCGCGCACCGTGCGCGGCTGGCTGGAGCTGCGTTTACCGCTTGCGCTTGGGCGCCTAGCTGAGTTGGCCGGTCGTCTGCGGGATGTCACCAAGCAAAAGCTGCAGGATGTGGACGCGCGTAAAGGCTTTTGGGATCGAGTATTTTCTGGCCCGGCTGCGACTGCGGCGATGGCGAATGATTTTGCAAAGGCAGAAGCGATAGCCCTGGCCGAGATGGAAGGCGCTAGCGAAAATGGGCGAATTGTCTTGGTTGGCGCAGGACCGGGGGACGCAGACCTGATCACATTGCGGGGCCTTCGGGCGATCCAGACCGCTGATGTTTTACTGTACGACAAGTTAGCGAATCCAGAGCTTTTGAACTATGCGCGACGCGATGTAGAGCTGATATATGTGGGCAAGCAGGGACCGCGGGAACAAGGTGCCGGCAAGGCCCTTGAAAGTAGTGCCGAGCAACAGCAACAAATAAATGCGTTAATGCTCGAGCACGCGTCTGCCGGCAGAGCGGTGGTACGCTTGAAAGGCGGTGACCCGTATATTTTTGGTCGGGGTGGCGAGGAACAAGAGATTGCGCAATTAGCCAATGTCGAGCTGCAGGTGATTCCTGGGGTGACTGCAGCCATGGGTGCGGCGAGTTACTGTGGTATTCCATTGACTCATCGCGGCTTGAGTCAGTCGGTGAGCTTTACTACTGGGCATAAAGTCCAGCACAGTAATGAGGATGACTGGCAAGGGTTTGCGCGCGCAGACCAAACCCTAGTGATTTATATGGGCTTGGTTGGCCTGGAAACCATACTTGGGCACTTAATGACTGCCGGGCGGGATGGCGCAACACCTGCCGCCTTGGTTGAGAACGCCACTCTGCCGGAGCAGCGAGAGGTCTTTGCACCGCTGAATGAGCTCGCGGCTATAACAGCAAGCAGGGGCATTACTGGCCCTTCCATCATTATTGTCGGTGAAGTGGTCGCGCTTGCGCCGGCCTACGCCAATGCTTCCCGAGTGGCCGAAGGCAGTGAGCCGTAGTCCTAGATACAGTTAGTTGGTCGCGGTAGTCCCGCGAGCTTTGCGGCCATCTTCGCCGGGCTGCCGCCAAACAACTGCATTAGGTAAGGGCTGCCCAGAGCGCTGTCGATCTCGGTTTGCACCAGCTTTACCAGTGGTCGCATGGCCGGTGCGGTGTCTGTGCGCGCGTAATAGTTCCTTAAAAGGTCGATGATACGCCAATGTTCGTTGGTGAGATCGATGTGCGCGCGCGCTGCAAGCTGTTGGGCAATGGGTCTGCTCCATTGCAAGTGATCCCGCAGGTAGCCGTCGGGGTCTAGATGCTGATCGAGGGGGGCACTTGCGCCCGACTCAGTAGACATTAATCTGCCCAACTCACTACTGGATTGTGGTTCGTGCTGAGCTCCACGAATTCTGCATAGTCGATGCCGTGGATATTTTTGCCATTGCTGGTAATGCCTCGAGCGGCTGCATCCTCCCTAAGCATAAAGCATTCGATGTCGCTCTGGGACAAGGCATAAGTGCCGTCTCCCAGTAATACTATCGGCTCTGCGGGGTGTCGACGCTGTAAACAACTCTCTAGTCCTTGCAGGTTAAAGACGAGGTGCAGAGTCACAGCGCGGCACCGATTACTGCATCTTGCTCCGCTAGCAATTGCTGTTGCGCTGCTAGGTCCAAACCCTCTGCCTGCATCAAGTCAGCCGCCTCAACGCCTCGACTTGTTAAGGAGTCAAGGCAGACATAAAGCTGATCGACTTCATAGTCTCCGAGAGCCTGCAGCACTTTAGCAAACGAGCGTTGGCCCACTTGCTGGGCGTTCTGTTCAGGTAGTAACGACCAAATGCCATCGCCGCGAAATATCAGACTTACCTCAGCATCAAAGGCCGCAGCGACCATGGCGGCCTCTAGCTGGGCGGTGCCGCGTTTACTGCTATAGGGAGGCGCGCTGATGACGAAAAGTAATTTCTTCATCAGCTTATTGTGGAAATTCAATGTAGCGATCGGCATGTTGGATGCCGGCAATCAATTGCCCTAATCCAACCAATTCAAATCCCGCTGCTAGGGTATGGCTGGTTCTTTCATAACGAGCTTGCTCCTCGGCATTTATTACGCCGCGTTTTATGGCGCTGGCAATGCATACCGCGAGTTCGATCCCGTGATCGGCAAGTTCGCTCCACGCTTTGCAAAGGTCGTTTTCGCTCTGAGGGGCAACCTGACTGCTGAGGCCATGCAAAACCCCATCATGGTAAAAGAACACCCGCTCAATGTGGTGACCCTGAGCCATTGCGGCTTTTGCGAAGCCGATAGCGTGCTCGCCACTGTTGCTAGAGTGTGGTGCGCCATGCACTGCAAGAACAAAGTTCATAGTTTTATAGTAGCAATAACTGCGGTGCGGACTCTACGCTGTTCGACGCGCTCGGGCCAAATCGTTACTGCGCCATTGCTTGGGGGTTGGCGCCGAAAAGGCGTTTCACTTTTTGCCCAAGGTTATGCCGAATCATTACCAATGCGGGAACTAAGAACAAAATAATAACGCTGGCAAAGACAATGCCGGTGGCCAGACTTACTGCCATGGGCACCAGAAATTGCGCTTGAGTATTGGACTCAAACAGCATTGGTGTAAGTCCTAGGGCGGTAGTGGCAGTAGTGAGAAAAATGGCCCTAAAGCGGCGGCGTGATGCCTCAACGATCGCCTGAGCCGGCGCCATGTTGGTTTCTGCGCGCAGCCGGTTGTACTGATCGACGAGGACCAGCGAGTCATTAATGACAACACCGCTTAAGGCGACTACACCGAATATAGAGATAAACGAAATATTGTAACCAAGAATAAAGTGGCCGATTACTGCTCCGGCGGCACCAAAAGGCACTCCGGCCAGCACCACAAATGGCAGGGTATATGTGCGTAATTGCGAGGCCAGCAGGAGGAAAATCACCAGCATAGATATCGACATCATCTGTCCCAGAGATTGCAGATCGCGGGTTTGATCAAGGCCTGCACCGGCCAGTCGCACCTGTAAGCCGGGAAAGCGTGATTTCATCTCCGGAGCCAGTTGATTAGCGATTTCTGCATTGCTCTCGGTAGGGGTAGAGACTGCTGTATCGACTTCGCCAGAGACCGTGACAATGCGTAGGCCATCAACGCGATCAATGCTGGAAAAGCTTCGGGTTTCTGTCAGTGTGGCGACCGTGCTTAAGGGGGTTTGAGTTCCATCGCTAAGACGTATTCTGGCATCGTAGAGGTTCTGCACACTGCGTCGTTGCGCGTCTGGGTAACGCACCATAACTTTTAGCTCTTCGCGACCACGCTGAATGCGCTGGACCTCTTGGCCAAAGAAATTGCCGCGCAGTTGTCGAGCGATGGCAGCGGGTGTGAGTCCAGCCGCTTCGCCTGCTGCAGTAAGGGTGACATCGAATTGGCGCTTGCCCAGACTAAACGAGTCCTGGATGTCATAGACGCCTGGGATATTCCCGTATCCCTCTTTCATTGCGTCTACGGCTTGAAACAGTACGTCCTCGTTTTCGTGGGCCAGCTCGAATTCTATGTCAGCACCGCCGCTAAAAAAATCTGCCACGAAAGACAGGCGCTCAACCCCTGCTATTGGTCCTACCTCAGTACGCCACAGGCGCTCCAGTTCTTGGGCGGTAAGAGTGCGCAAAGGTTCAGAGTTCAGCTGTATCTCGACCGACGCTAGATTGCTGGCGGCAGTGAGTCGACCACCGCCACCGGGTCCACCGCTGGTACGAGAGCGGCCACCGATAGTGACACTGACCGCACGGAAAGATGTTCCACCGACTTGCTCGTTCACGGTATAGGCGGCGTCGACGATGCGTTCTGCAGCAGCCTTGGTCGTGTTAAACGGTGTACCTACCGGAAATTCTAACGAGGCGCGGATGCTATTGGACTCAAGTTCAGGGAAAAATATAAAACGCACTGAGCCGCTGCTGACCAATAGGGCTGCGAGAAATAGCATGCCGATGCCAGCGCTCAGGGTTAGATAGCTGCGCCGCACGGCGAACTGTACGGCTGGTACCAGCGAATTGTCGCGAAATCCGGTAATTCGTGCAGCAACGTTATCTTGGAACACTTTTAATGCCCCGCGACTCCACGGACTACCATGGGATAAATGCGCTGGCAAAATGAGGAATACCTCCAGCAGCGACATGGTTAACACTAGAATTACGACGATTGGCACGGATCCGAGGATCTGTCCGAAGGTTCCGGTAACGAACAATAGGGGCGCAAACGCCGCCATAGTGGTAAGCACTCCAACCAGCACAGGCCCAAATACCCCACGTACCCCTCTGAGTGCCGAGGCATTGCCAGCGCCTCCCTGTTCTTGTTCGGAGATGATATTTTCGCCGACGACAACGGCATCATCGACGACAAGTCCCAAAACGATAATCAACCCGAACAGCGAAATCATATTGATGTTGACGTCGAAGGGCGCGAAAAATATTACTGCGCCAAGGAACGAAATTGGCACACCCATGGCGACCCAAGTAGCGAGGCGCAGATCCAGCATTATCGCCAAAAACAAAAACACTAAGGCGAATCCGAGGATGCCGTTACGGATAAGCAAGCCTAAGCGCTGCTCTAGGATATCGGTCTGATCATCCCAGATTGCGATATCCAGCTGGCTATCGGTCTGGTAAGTCTCGAGACGGCGCTTTACCGCGGCAGCAATGGTCAGTGCGTCTTCGGCTTCAGATTTTTGCACTTTGACGAAAAGACTTTGGCGCCCATTGAATTGTTGGATTAAGTCGACGTCTGCAAAGCCGTCACGGATTTGTGCCACATCACCGAGGCGCAAAATCCGCCCATTAGAGTCCGATCGCAAGACGATGTCCGCGAAGTCTTCACCCCGATCACCTTTGTTGTTAGTGCGTAGGAGTAGATCGCCGCTGGCAGTGCGGATTTCTCCCGAGGATAAATTCACTGACGACGAGCGCACGGCTGTGGCAACGTCAGCGACACTCAGATTGTAGCGCCGCAGAGTTTCCTCACGCACCTCGATTGATATTTCGTAGGGGCGGGCGCCGACTAGTGAAACTAGAGTGACTTCAGGCAGCTCGAGTAACTCTGCTTCAAGTCGCTGTGCGGCGCGGCGCAAAGACAACTCATCAAGTTCCGATGCAACTACTAACGTCAGCACATCCGTGACGGTATCCGCACGCTCTACCTCTGGCTGTTCGGCCTCTTCGGGTGGAAAATCTGCTAGCCGTTCAACGGCTGCTTCTACGTCGTCTCGCACCTTGGCAGGATCGACAAAGTCCTTTAACTCTACGGTTACGACACCAACGTTTTCTGATGCCTTTGATGTCACACGCTGCACACCATCGATGCCGAAAACGGATTCCTCCACGCGGCGCGTGATGCTTTCTTCTACCTCGCTTGGCGTTGCCCCAGGATAGGGAACGGTGACGGTCACAATACCCGGATCGATTGTTGGGAAGACCTGGGAAGTAAGTCCACCACCGGCGATTAGGCCGCCGAGCAAAAGCAGCACCATGGTCAAATTTGCTGCCACTGAGTTGCGGCTAAAGTATTCAATCATGCCTGAGCTGGTCGTCAGCGGTGCGCTGGTATTTGAGTCGATGGCCATGACGGACTAGCTGGCATTGCCGAGGATGCTGACCTCTTGGCCGCTAGTGCCACCAGGTACCGCTCCCACCACAATCCCTTGGTCATAGTCGAAGCGCTTAATGATTGGGCCTTTGTCGTTGCGGCCCAAGATCACTGGATCATGGCGGGTCAGTTGATCATTACTCACATACCACAGGCTGCCATTGGCTTGGGTTGCGGCGGCTGGTAGCTGTAGGGCATCCAGTAACTCAGGGCCTTGGATTTGTGCATCAACAAATGTGCCAGGTTGTAGATCTCTAGTTAGGGTGACCGGAATAAATACTTCGGCGAAACGGCTTCGAGCGTCGAGCTCTGCACTCACCCGCTCAACCCGCCCGCTATAGGCGGTGCCCCGTTCGCCAAAGGTTACAGTGCGTCCCTGAGCCGGCTGAATGAGGGCTAGATCGTCTGCGGGTATTGGCAGGACAAGTTCTGCTGCGTCGACAGCAAACACTCGACCGAACGATTTACCCGAGTTCAACAGTTGACCTATTTCAGCGTTACTTTCGGTCACTTTGCCAGCGAACGGTAAACTGAACCGCGTGCGTGATAGCTCTAATTGGGCAACCTCAGCCCGGGCGAGAGCAGCTGCGAGTTGGGCCTCTGCTTGGGCGATTTGGGGCGTCAGCGCAACCAGTGGAGGTACTGTCTTACCTGGATTAAGCAACGCGTAGTTCGCAACCGCGGCGTCGCTCTTTGCCTGCTGTAAGAGCAGACTTGAGCGAGCGGAAGCGACATCAGCTTGGGCTTGGGCTAGTCGGAGTTTGAAGTCTCTTTGGTCCAGAACCAGCAACGTTTCGCCCGCTGCAAAGGTGCCACCAACTCGCAACGCTGCTGCAATTGTCTCGATACGGCCAGAGACCTGCGGCGTTAGGTCAATGTAGTTGCGCACGCTGATACTGCCGTTGGCGTTAACCGACACCTGATGAGTGGTAGCGCTGGGTTGTACGACTTTAACTTGGGTTAGCTGGTTAGCGGGCGCCGGGCGGACGAAGCTGGGAGCCCCAGTAGCCGGAGTACTGGGTGCTCTAGAGACCACTACCGCGAGCGCGATAACACCCACGATACCGACAATCTGCAGTAATCCGATGAGCTTATTTTTTGCGCCACCCGCGGCTTTTGATTGTATCGCGGTTGGTTGCGACTTTGCCTTATTCGCGAACGGATTTAGGGGCTTGCGTTGGGATGCGGATTGCTGGGCGACAATGCTGCCCAATTGTTCTTGATATAGGCGGAGCAGCCCAATTATGCGAAGTCCGATGTGGAATATTTGCGCCATGCTTAAACCCTATATGTTCAACCGCTCATACTGTATTGAGCCGAAAGTTCCCCAAAACCTGACCAAATGATGGCTTCAATTCCATGAATGATTCGTGAAATTCGCGGGTATGATTAGGCAGGTGCGCAGTGTTGGTGCGTTGCGTAAATAATTACTAAAGCCGAGGGTCTGCGAGGTGGCGCGAAAGCCAACTATTAGTTTTGGGGATTTTGCAAAAGTTGATTTGCGTGTGGGTACAGTGATGAGAACTGAGTCGTTTCCCGAAGCGCGCAAACCAGCGATTAAGTTATGGATCGATTTTGGCAGCGACATTGGCGAGCTTAAAACCAGTGCGCAAATTACTGACCGTTACGAGCCCGAGCAGTTGATCGGGCGGCAGGTCATCGCGGTTGTTAACTTTGAAGCCAAACAAATCGGCCCGTTTATGAGCGAGTGTTTGGTCGTTGGTACCATGGACTCCGATAGCGTTGTAACGTTGCTCGCACCGGATCATCGTGTAGAGGATGGATTACCCATTGCCTAGGGGTAGAGACAGCGATAGCTATGCACATATTGCAAACGCTAACTAAGGTGGCGCAGATGAGAAGACTGAAGTTATATACCCCAGCATGGCTCGTAGGCCTTAGCCTGATTTGGCCGGCTATGCTCTGCGCTGATCTGGAGCTGGAATTACAGACCCCTGTTGGCAAAAACATTCTCTCGTGGTCACCGGAGCAACAGCTTCAGGGCTACGGCAGTATGGCCAGTATTTTCCCTACACGGCCTATTACAGCCAGTGGAAGAGCCTCGTCGTTACCGAGTGTTGCGCCGAATAAGGCATTTGATGAAGCTGGGCTCAGTTACTCCTTTGTCAGTGATGATGGGACTGCAATAACGATTGCTGGCGTTGGCAATTTCATGCAGCGTATGAATACAGCCGGCCTTATTGTGGTGAAAGACGGCGTCGTACAGGTTGAGCGCTATGCACTAGGCCACCATGCACGC
>Ga0163109_10004513_pt1 | contig 10560 bp, 12 predicted proteins | sample CRUFie1St13metaG_FD_108704 | JGI IMG/M metagenome (GOLD analysis project Ga0163109, IMG submission 108704) | Marine microbial communities from the Costa Rica Dome - CRUD Field 142mm St13 metaG | ecosystem: Environmental > Aquatic > Marine > Oceanic > Photic zone | place: Costa Rica: the Eastern... | reverse complement strand
CGCTCGACAGTGAAAAAGTACGTAGCTGCGACCATGGCCGCAGATATGATCCAGAAAGTAACACCAACCAAATCGGTCATGTCTAACATTTCTATCTCCCTTCTTTTGCTCAAACGACCAGGGCCCCGCGTCCCATGTCTTGACTTTGATCAGCACTGCCTCCTCATCCCTCCGATGAGCAGAGATCGCGATCCAAAGCCTACCCATAGGCACTAGACGTTTGAATTTTTCCTAGGTTAGTGCCGCCCCAAAAACGGCTGCGGGGTGTACTCCAGTCCATTGCGAAGACGCGACCTTGTTTTTCGCCAAAAAACTTAGGTTCCCGAGCTTTCGCGTTCTCGAATCCCCTGCCTCCCGACAGTGACCCCTATTCAATTAAGCGCTTTATTGGCGAGAACCTGCACCATTACGAAGCAGATGCGCTGTGAATATAGGACTTAAGTTAGATATTGGTGCATGAAAGATAGGTGAAAGTCGCGTGGTCGAGGGCTCACTTCATAAAGCACCGATAACAGCTAATTCACCCAAAAAATTCGGGGTGGGGAGGCTTAATTAATCCTAAGATATTGAATCTATTATAAATTTTAAATTTTAAGAACATTCAACTAATTTACACAGCTTATCGATCAATAACAGAAATCAAGTATTCGCCATTAGACCGAACAAACACTAGAAATTAGCTAGCAAATAGAGGATGTTAATAACAAGGGAGGAGGATATGGATCTTTACGACGCAATGAGCACGCTGCGCGCGGTACGCAGACTGCGACCAGACCCTATTGCTGAGGACGTGCAGCAACGCATTTTCAGTGCAGCAACATGGGCACCAACTGGTGGCAACACCCAGCCATGGCGGTTAATCGCCGTAACAGAGCCGGCAAAAAAACAGGCGCTGCAAGACCTGTACAAACCACATTGGGACGCCTATGTACCGGGCTATGAAGCGCGTCTCGACACCATGCCAGAAGATGCCAAACCCAGTAGCATCAAAGCTCTGGATGCGGGTAATTATCTCGCAAGCCATATGTTCGAGGTGCCTTTAATCGCCGTATTTTGCTTCAACCCCAAATTGATGACGATTACAGACAGCGCGCTTGAGCGGCCGAGCGTGGTCGGCGGTGGTTCGGTCTATCCGGCGGTACAGAATTTTTTGCTCGCCTGCCGCAATGAGGGCCTAGGTTGCGTACTAACCACCCTTCTGTGCTACGAGGAGGAGGCAGTTAAAGCACTCTTAAAACTCCCGGAAGATTGGCATACCTGTGCGCACATACCTGTCGGTTATCCTGTATTGGGCGGACATGGCAAAATCCGGCGTCGCCCGGTGGAAAAAATGGTTCGATTTAACGAATGGTAGAAAATGCTCTAAGCCCATAAATTTAGGGTTGACGCGCTGGGGGTAAGCCATGGCTGCAGAATCAAACAAAGAAGGTCAAAGCGGATATATTCAGGCATCCGAATTAGATGGTCCTGTAATTCTCGATGTTCCCTCGCCCACCGCTGATTTAGAGCAGGCTCTTAAAGACCTTAACAGTCACGGCTGCTGCATTTTGCGCGACGCATTGAGCAGCAACACCGTCGACGCACTGAAACAACAACTCGATCAACAATATGCGGCCGAGCAGGCCCTCGGCGAACTTTGCCCTGACCGTGGCGGCAGTAATAAGCAGGTGCTGCCGAATATGGTGAACAAAGGCAAACACTATTTGGATCTAGTGGAAGACGCGAACACCGATGCAATCGCCAGCCATCTACTGGGAAAGCATTGGCTGCTGTCTAGTCTAACCGCCCATTTATTTGTGGGCGCCACGACCACACCAGAGCTCATCCACAGAGATCAGGGCCAGATACCGGCCTCAATCGAATTCCCAGCACTGTGCAATTTATTTTATCTATTAGATGACTTTACGCCGCAACGAGGCAGTACAGTGATTTTTCCGGGCAGTCACCGATGGCCCCTGCAACATCGGGTGCATCCACCAAAGCCGCAACTGGGGCACCAAATCAGCGCACCTGCCGGCAGCTTATTTGTATTCGACGGTCGACTTTGGCACGGCACCGGCGCCAACCTGGAGGGCCATCCACGCCGAGCAATTTCTGTCTTCTGCTGCGCGCCGTGGGTGCGCCAACAAGAAAATGCATGCGTATCGACAGCACGGGATATTTTCGAACAGGCTAGTCCAAAGCTGCGCGCACGTCTGGGGCTCAGAACCTATGGCACGCTGGGCAATATAAATGGCACCAGAGTCGAACATCAAAGGGCTGCCTTTGGCAGCACAGACGTGGAGTTTCCAGACGCTTTAATCGGCGAGAACGCCCAGCTCATTCCACTGCCGGTAACGCGCAGGGACTAACAAGAACGCATTTTAGGACCTGACTCAGAAGGGGGATCATGTGTCAGACAAGAAATCTTTAGGAACCTATCAGATGGCGTCTTACGGCGCGCCATCCTTACCCTTATCGATGGTTGGCCTACCACTAGCCGTCTATCTGACGCCAGTTTACGCGGACTCTGCAGGCTTCGGACTGAGCCTTGGATTTGTTGGTTTGGTGCTGGCTTTGTCGCGTGTCTTCGATGGCATCACTGATCCGGTTATCGGTTTTCTATCTGACCGCATGCGCACCCGATGGGGCCGTCGCCGGCCTTTTATTTTAATTGGCATGCCAATTTTTATGCTTGGAGTCTGGTTACTGTGGATTCCTCCCATTGAGTTTTCAGAAGTAACCATGCTTGGGTTGACATTTAATACGGGCTACCCCTATTTGCTCGGGGTGCTGGTGATTATGTATATCGGCGCCACCATTAAAGACGTTCCTTACTCTGCATGGGGCGCTGAGCTGGCTCAGGGCTATAACGAACGCACATTGATCATGAGCTGGAAGGAGGCATTCACGGTATCTGGCTCACTCATTGGTGCCATGACACCAGCAATCATCGTGTTTTGGGGATATACCAAACCCACCGATAATGTTTATTTCTTGACCATCGCCTTGGTCATAATAATGCCCATTTTGATTTTCAATATGCTGGCCGTCGTGCCCGAGCATCCGGTCAAAGAAAACAACAGCAGCCGTCTGCCGATACGCGAGAGTTTTAAGTACGTTTGGGCCAACGAGCCTTATCGCAAACTGGTCATCATTTTTCTATTCTCGACGATCGGGTCGGCGATGACGAACTCGTTAAGTTTCTTTTTTGTGAAACATGTACTGCTGGCTGGAGATTTATACGGCTTCTATCTGGCGCCCTACTTTATCTCCCAGATTGTGGCGATTCCGTTGTGGTTCAAACTGTCAGCGAAAGTCGGCAAACACCGAGCCACCATGGTGGCAATTTTCTGGTACGCGCTATGGTCGTGCTTTATTCCTTTGATCGCCATTGCTCCTCAAGAATGGTTTACCGCTATGGAGTTAAGCAAGCTGCTGTCATTTCTCCCTGATAGTTGGATGGTGGGATTGAATGCCCAATTTGAAGGCATTCCTACCGGGAAATTCGCACTGTTTATCGGAGTTATGTGCCTGAAGGGCAGCGCAATCGGTGCACTCAGTGCCCTGCCCTATGCTATGGCAGCCGACGTCATCGATCTTGACAGCGCCCAAACCGGTAAGCGTCAGGGCGGCGCCTACTTCAGCATATGGACCATGACACGCAAGCTCGCATACGCACTGGGCTTGGTAGTCGGTACTACTGCTGCGACGATTGTCGGGTTTAATTCTTTGGCCGATCCAATCAACGATCCGAACAGCGCTTACTCGCTGCTATGGCTCGCATGCTTGTATTCCATCGTGCCCGCGGTCTTTAAGTTTATCGCGGTGCCCATGCTCTGGAACTACTCGCTAACCGAAGAAAGGCTTGCGCAAATACAGGCAGAGATTGCCGAAAAGGAGCAGGCCACCAATCCAGCAGCAGTTTAAGCGTTAGCGCGCTCATGCGCCCCAGAGCGGCGCATGAGCCTGGCAAAGGACATGCCTCTCACAACTACTCTGCCGCGTCATCTGGCCTTTGCCGGCAGGTCAGCGCTACGGTTAAACTGAACTGAACACTACTCAACGAGAATTCTATGGCCTTTGCCACGCCTATAACCCCGACTATTGGTGCTGAGATCCAGGGTCTGGACCTACGGCAGCATTTAGATGCTACTACTAAGGCGTGGGTTGCTGAACAACTGGTGCAGCACAAAGTGATCTTCTTTCGCGACCAACAAATAAGTGCCCAGCAACACTTAGAATTTGCTCGACAATTCGGTCAACTAGAGACACACCCCGTGAATCCCAAAGACGGTTTCCCGGAGTTACTGGTGCTGCACAACGATTCAGACCGTCCGCCTGCCGATACAGCAATATGGCACTCGGATGTTACTTGGCGTCCCCAGCCTTCTTTGGGGTCGATACTCATCGCGAGAAAGGTTCCGGAAGTCGGCGGTGATACGCTGTTCGCCAATATGGAGGCCGCATACGCCGGCCTCGACGACTCTATTAAGGCGCAAATTGATGGGTGCAACGCGATACATCGCTTCGAGCCGATGCGTCGGTATTTACTAGAGAGCGGTGCGAACGCTGAGCAACTGGCGAAATTCGAAAAGAAGTATCCAGATGTAACCCATCCAATCGTGCGCACACACCCGGTGACCGGGCGCAAATCGATCTATGTAAACGCCCTGTTTACCGTAGGCATTGAAGGGATGACTGACGCTCAAGCCCAGCCATTACTGGATAAATTATTCGCTACTGCAACGCGACCTGAATACCAATGTCGATTTCAATGGCGCGAGAGCTCTATCGCGTTTTGGGACAACCGCGCGGCTCAGCACTACGCAACAGCGGACTACTATCCACATGAGCGACTTATGGAGCGAGCCACCATCGAAGGCGACACACCGGTTTAATATCCGGGGCTAATCCATCACCTGCCTTGGCAGCGTCCCCAAAATCAGCTGTTAGTGGCGGGACTCCCGATAACGTTTCCCGCGCTCTGCGGCCAACTTATAAGCCGCAGCGGTTTCCGCTTCGACTTCCGCACGCTGTTTTTCGCTCAGCTCTTTAAACTCTTCTACCCACCAACGCCGGGTCACTTGAGGAAAGGTGCCCATCCGGTTAACACAGGCATTAGCGCCCCGATCGCGGCCCGCATTATAGCCAGCAGCGCCTTGCACCGATGCTTCGGTCTTGCCGAAGGGAATCAAGTCCCCCTCCATTTTTGGAATCAGGAAGTACGGCATGGATACACGCGTCTCGCCCCTAGGAATTAAGGTAGTGTTCACTCGATGCAACGTCGCCGAGTAGCGGCCCTCGCTCAAGTGCATTAACGTGCCACCCGTATTAACAATCACTGACCCGGGTATTACCGGTACATGATAGTCGCCCTCTGCAGTACGACAGGTCACTGGCGCATCCATCCACTGCCCCTCACCCGCCACCACTTGCAGACCCGGGCGATCATTAATTAACAGCGCAATAAAGGGTGGGCCGTCGATATGTGCACCTACATTTTTGCTGTCAAATTGCGCATAAGCCTCACGCACCTCTTGCTGAGCATCATCCGCAAATACATCAAGACTGAAATTGTGATTCAAACTTGCAGCGAGGTCTGGGTCAGCAAAATCAAAGTACTTGCGAAACTCAGCCGGATCCTCACCCAATGATTCAACAATTAACTCGCCTAATTCATGAGTGAGACGATGGTAGGTGAGATTCAACTCCTCGATAAGCGGGCGAAATCCAGGCAGAGAATCTGTCTTCGGCCACGTATTAGGGCCTCGAAATAAGCGTTTATGTATTGGCTGTGAAGTATCGTCGTGAGCACACAGAGGTTCTTGCTCAAAACCGTACTGAAAATTCTCAATCACCTGACCATGGCCGCGATCGGCTGGGGTTGGCAATGTATAGCCACGAAAGTACGGCGTATTAGAAATATGCGCTGTTTTCTTCAAATCCATCGGCGCGTCGAAAAAACCTCGCACCTCGCGGAACGCCCGCTGCTGAAAGTCATCATCCAGCCCTGGCGCATTGGTTAACACCAGAAAACCGCATTCAGACAAGGCGAATCGCAGATCTCGCAAAAACTTATCGCGATTATGCTGCAAATCGAGCCAGTCCACGGTCGGGATCTCTTGCATCCCTTTGTCACTCCCGGTTTTTCCAGCCATTGATCCCTCCGAAACCTGACCTTTTGTCAGATAATGACGGCTAATATTGATCTACGTTCAGTAACCCGTAGCGCACACGCTCCTTAAAACCGCGCTTGGCCACCAAACACTATGGGTTGGCGACAAAGTGAGCCGCGGTGAAAATCAGCACGTACGCTACAGCGTAATAACATAGAAGTGCTTTTGTCGACATCGCCTAGCCTCCATTCATAGCTGGTTGTACCTTAACGAAGAGCAGCCGCCTATGCATCCTAGTGTTTTAAGACAGCAGCAGCTGGCCCATGGTTGCCAGTTTGTGCACGGTTGCTCAGACTCAGATCATCTTTTTGGCATTCAGGAAAGCGAATAATGCAAAGGTCGGCAATTGTGTCTGAGTGCGGGGCGTATCGTTATGAACTGCGGCGAACTTGGGACAGCAGTCGACCGATCCTGCTATGGGTGGGCCTGAACCCAAGTACCGCGGACCACATTAATGACGATCCCACAAACCGCAGAATTGCCGGCTTCAGCCAAAGTTGGGGCTATGGCGGTTATGTGCTGGCAAATCTATTTGCCTACCGCGCGATAAGTCCAAAAACGCTAAAGCAGGCCCCAGACCCGATCGGCCCTGATAACGATAAGCATCTGAAAAAACTCTCCCGCGCTGCCGCACACACCGTTTGCGCATGGGGCAATCACGGCGTGCTCCTGCGACGCGCAGCAGCGGTTCTACCATTACTTGATCAGCCCCTGGCGTTAGGTATCACCAAACAACATCAACCACTGCATCCACTATATTGCCCAGCCGACCGACAACCAGAGCTTTTTTCCTACCTAACAGCGAAAGCTTAAACCCACCCAATATGCAGGCCAGTGCCCATTACCCCTCGGGTAAAGACTCCAACTGGCTTGGCACACGGCCCCAATTCGGCGCATCGTTCTCGCAATGCACCATTGTCGGCTGAAAATTATCAGGGTCGTCTAACGAACCACCGGATACGCTGGCAAAACCTAAATCTAAATCGGCCCAGAGCCGGCTCCCACAGGTCGCACAGAAATTTCTCGTATTGGTTCTGCCCGATTTCGCTGTCACGCTGTAGCTAGATGGTTCACCCTGATCGAGATTCAGATCGGCGCGTTGCACGATATAGGCGGCATAGCCGTCTGTACCACTGACTCTTCGGCAATCTGTGCAATAGCAAAAGAGTTGAACTACTGGCTCGCCAACGATGCTGTAGCGCACTGCGCCACATAAACAACCCCCTGTAACCTTATCCATTACAACCTACTGATATCATCCGTGCTTCCAGCTTCCGCCGAAAAAACGTTAGACACAAGGGGCGAAATATTGGCTTAGCATAGACGTGACGTTGCAAGCACCTTATTCACCGCCACCGCCGCCACCATCACCGCCGTCTCCATAACCCCCACTATCACTTTGATAACTGCCATCCTCATCGAAGGTTCCAGTACCCCCACCGAACCACATGACGGAGCCATCCGCACTTACCGTACCCTGATGCTTTCTGGCGCCACATCGCTTGCAGACGACGAAGGCTTTACCGCTGTCAAAATCTGCAACTTTTTCAGAACTGAACGCGTGACCCACGTTGCCACACTCTTTGCATCGATTGACCCATGCGATCACCGACAAAATCAGCGCGGCTATGCCAATGGCCACCCCCATGAATATCCAAAAGCCCATGACTTATTCCTTAATCTCTGTAGTCAAAACCCTAACGAAACCACAACGACAGACCGAGCGCTTGAGCGCAGGTGTCGTTGATAACCTGAGTAAGGAAAAGCCGCTATTTTGTTTCCAAAGCCGAGTATAGGAACGGCGTGAAAAAAGATAGGCCAATATCTTTACCAGTCTCAGATCGAGAGCAGAGCCCTAGGCACGGCCCTCTTTTTTGGACCCCATTCGTCCGATAGTAAGGCGCCACAAACGTATAAATTGCCGAATACCCCCGTATCCACGACCGCTCGATGCAAGTGTCATTTGGTCACCAAAGAAATTTTGCGCTTCTGTGTAATTTTCCAACTCTTCATCATCTGGACGGGCAAAGCCAGTTTTCTCGAGCTTCAATCTTCTGCTCTTTCTTCGATGGGAGAGCAGCATATAAACGAGAAAAAAGACCACCGCCTCAGCGACGATTATCACACCCGTATTATCAAAGAACACCAACGACCCAAATGCTGTCCAAAAGAAAATTTCAATGTAGTCGACTATATGCGGTAGCGGTTTTTGGTACTTAAGCCAGTCCGCATAACGGTGCTCGAAGCGCACAATTGTCCTCGAGTACGTCACCTGCAAGAGCGGGTCGTTAAATGGATTCGGCGGTTTTTCCTGTGCGCTCTTAGCTTCACCGGATGTCGACATAAAGATTCTATTCGCTCCTAGGATCTAGGCGTGGGGAGTAACAGCAACCATACTTCCCACGACCGAGTTGCATTTACAGGCGTCACTCGGAGCTTGTCTACTCAGACCCATACATCATTCACACGTAACACCGGCTACTACCGAAGTCTTGCGCGGACCTTTATTGGGCTTAGGAGTTGCGTACATTTCGCGCACGCCAGGGCAGCCACGCGAAAGCACCGAGGATAAGTCTGTTCAATACAACTAAAATTAGGTAGGGCAAACCAGCAAGAACCGCAACCACCAAGACATAGCCTAGTGTTTGCACAAAACCTAGATTCAGCTGCAGTAACAAATAGGCAGCCACGAGCGTTACCGCGGACAAATAAGAAAAGCCCAACCAAGCAAGACATTTACCAAAAAGCTCCACACCACCTCTCCTATTTCTATGCAAAGACTGACTTCCCACTAAAGATGCTGCACATCGCTGCTGGATTCAATGGGAGAATTTTAGTTGTTTTACTCTACATTCTTGTTTGCTGTCAGCTTTTACCCAAGTCGATGCTCAATCCATTGTCGCCTAGGCAACACCACTCCAGGTAAGACTTACCCGAATTGGCGTGATTTTATCGCCGCCAAACAACAAGCAGGTGGTCAAAGAAATGCAGCGTTGCTGCGCTTGTCCTCATGCCTAAATGGCATTTTCCCGTGGCTGTTGAATCAGCGGAATACATCTGTCGCAGCGTAATGCGCTGCTGTGCATCGTATTGCCGCCACTTTTCGCACAATCTCAGAATTAATGTACTCTTAAGAAAGTTATCTCGTTAGAACTGAACAGCTAAGAACCAGCAAGGGGCGGACAATGGAGTCATCACTTATTTTCAAGACCTTCGTGATACTCGGTAGCCAACTTTTTCTCGTATTCGCGATCTGTCTATTTGTCATAAAGCGCGCGCGACTCGCGTCTGAAACAGGCACAAGTTTACTTGGTGTGACCTTTACTCGAGAAACGAACAGCAGGGGCGAGTTAGATCTCCAACCTGCCGAGGAGAGCATTGGCCTGCAGGTATTGAGTTGGATTTCGATAATTTCAATGTTGGCCATGGTTTTCTTAAGTCATTTCAGCCTGACCATGGGCGTACTGACGATGACCATCACAAGCATCACCTTGGGACCGGTACTCGCCATGATCATGTTAAACATGGATGAAAATGATGGGCTGCGCGCGTTACAACTCACAGTACTGATTACTTTTGGCGCCGCGTTAGTTGGCATGTATTCAGGAATCGATTTTTCCGGATTGGGCATCTACCTCGTTTTTGCTCTTGCCGCACTGATACTTTGTCGTCTGGTGATGCTATTTACCGGCTTTGCCTCTGAGCAACGGCGCGTGATTGCAATTATAGGCGCCATACTGTTTACCCTATTCTTGGTCTACGACTTTTACCGACTGGCCTATTTAGACGGACAAGGCGTCAACGATTGGCAAACGGCTTTGCAAATCGCAATCAACTTGTATTTGGACATCATCAACCTGTTATTAGAACTGTTGGAGGCAATGGGCGAGTAATGCTGTTGCGCCGGAACGGCACGGCATTTACCCATCCAGGTCAATAACGATCAAATAGGCGTCTAACCAATCCGGCAGCCATTTAGGCACATTTGGCCTCAGGCGCTGAAAAACAGCACGGGTGTATTCGGCGTCGTCCATCACCGTTCGCGCTCGCCCAGAGTACTCTTGCCCTTGAATCAACAAAGTGACCGGCACATTGCCTGAACGAAACTCACGCCACCAGCGTCCATCAGCACCGACAAATACTTGGTTGCCCTCACGCAGATAATTTACCGGCAGTTCCCTGCCACTCTGGAAGGTCAGCAGCATCACTATCTCTGCGCGCATACCTTGTGGATTGTTGCGTAACTCTGCAACGACACGAGCATTAGCTGCGGCTCCGTAATATGCAAATGCACTGAGTAACAGGGCAATCGCAGCACCAACAATAACCGCTAACAGATAATATGGTCGTTTCATCCCGACGACTCCTTCTCTGACGAGACACCAAACTGACTTTTACCGCG
>Ga0163109_10004511_pt1 | contig 10562 bp, 6 predicted proteins | sample CRUFie1St13metaG_FD_108704 | JGI IMG/M metagenome (GOLD analysis project Ga0163109, IMG submission 108704) | Marine microbial communities from the Costa Rica Dome - CRUD Field 142mm St13 metaG | ecosystem: Environmental > Aquatic > Marine > Oceanic > Photic zone | place: Costa Rica: the Eastern... | reverse complement strand
AAGATAACATCTCTAAAAAGTTTATAATGCTCTTTCTTGTTTCCTGGAATATTTCTTCTTCTAACCGTGTTGCTTGCTGGAATGCTTTTGGTAACATGACACCTGCTGATGACTTGAATGATTCTGGTCCTGATATTAAAGTTATCGGACGATGGCATCATTTGAGCGGGTCAGGCGGCGTTTGTATTTTAGAGACAGACAATAGTTCTGCTTTAAATTCATTTATGCTTAACTGGTCTCCAATTTGTGATATTACTGTAAATCCTGTAGTTGATGATGCGAGTGCTCGTGCTGCTATTCAGACCAAACCTTATTTTCAGAAAAAAGAGTCTCAATAGGATACTGTAAAGGTAAATTCTAAATGCTGTCTTTTACAATAATTAAAGATCATCAATATCTGACATTGTAACATCATTATTTTCTTCTACTGATTCCGCAAATGAAGAAGACGAAGAGGAAGAAGACGAAGAAGAATTAGTTAATTCGGGAACAGGAATATTATGATAACGTAATGTACCAAATAATGGAAATCTTTGAAAAAAACACCGCAGGCCATTCAAAGCGGCCGACCTAGATATGTCTTTTTTAAGAGTATTACAGGAAAGAACTCCTATAAAAAAATCTCTTAAATAAGGTTTCATAATAACAACGACTTCCCTGACAACATTTTCAGGAAGCCGTGTATCAATATAAGCATATTGTAGTTCTATTTTGAATGTTTCTACCATATGTATCACATCTAAAAACAACGTAGCATATTCGGTTTCCTTCAAATAATAATCAATAGCGTAATCTTTTAATGTAGGGTAGTTTTCAAGCTCAAACTTAGTAATATTCATATTTAATTTGAAAAAACTTTGAATTAAATTTGGAATAATAAAATTTGAATCCAATAGTTTCAAATAAATATTATATAAATGATGTTTCCTAAATGGTCTATTTATATATGGATTAAATGGATACTGAGGATTAGGCGAAAACCCATTGTTCTTTGTCAACGCACGTATCCAAATATTCATTAAATCGGTAAGTCGAAAAACATATTTCTTTTTAAAATGAATTAATGTAATTTTTTGCGATTCAGGAAAAGAATCAAGAGATTTTAAACAAAGATCTACATCATTATTGTAGTAACTATATTTCTTGATTTTCCAAATTCTAGCTAGTTTTGAAAATGAAAAATAATGTTTTTGTGCTTTTGAAAATAATTCCATATAAATTTTCTTTTGTTTTTCAGTAAAAAAATCGTTTTCTACTACGAAAGTATTAATATTTTCTAATTTATCTGGATCATCAGAAAAGAAATACATTGGGCAAACATTAAAAATTGGATATTCACATTTTTCAATATATGCCCGTAGAATATAAGTTATTAGTCCCATTAATAATAATTTATATTTTATATTTAGAATCCTGGATCGTACTCATCATCAATATCTCCAGTATCTTTTCCTGTTATAAACTCAGCAGTATTACTAATCTGAATATTTTGCAACGAACATGCATCACTTGGATTTTCACCATGCATCATCGCTTGAATATCAACATCTTCTTCCAATAATTTATTACCCTTCATTCTATTAATATCCAACATAACCTGGAAACTACCTGTACCAAAATAACCTTCTTGTCCACACATAATGTTAGATGAAACACCAGTCATTAAATCTAATTCTGCATGTCTGGCCGCTCTCAAGAACATTTCAGGTGTTTCTTCAAAACTCGCCTTCGCAATAGGACCAATATCATCATTATTGATACCATGTCTGAAAATCGACACCATTTTTGATGTTGCACACATTCTGTCACATAGAATAGACATATGATGATAATTAATATAAACGCCGGCATGATCCATTGCTTCCGAAAGCTCATTAAATATAGCTTGTCTTGCAGCTTCAAGACCTAATGTTCTGTACACTTCTTGAATATCATTACTGAAAGTTTTACTAGTATCAATAGAAGATAATGTCAAGATATCACGCAAATTAGTACCAACTGTGTCTAGCAACCAACCGTCTTTCTGTACATAGTTGCCATCATTAAGAACAACTTCTTTTACGCTTTTTCTGAGAAGTACTTTGGGGATATGTTTTACGCCTCTCAAAATGATATTGTTTAATAGATTATTTTGGAAATTTTTCAACTTATAAATTTCGTCTGATTGATCTAATGAATGTTTTTTACTTGTATAATTAGCCTTAGTCAACCTAATTCTGAATACCAATTTATCTGCATTCATATCTGCATAAACACACGATATGTCATCACTATAACTATTTGATACCGCAAAATGAATATCATCCATGGATATATGCTTATCTAACATTGATTCCTTATTTAACTCCATACGAATAATCCATTTTGATTTGTCATCACTTTCTTTCTCTTCAAATTCAACATCATTACACGAATCAAGTAGTTTTTGAAACTCATTATATTCTGCCATCAATGGCTTATCTTCTTCAATTAATGTAGTCATTTCATCCGGATCAAAGCAAATACTTACAGAATCAACAACATCTCGCAAACTAGTATATTCCAATGTGTACTTCAATTCCTGTGCTTTTTGAATATCATCACGTTCAGTTTCTTTAAGATGAATAGTAACAGATGGTTTTTTGGGATTTTCAGATAATGATAGAATTTCCTCTACCCTTGGTACACCACGAGTTGCATTCGATTTACTAGCTACACCTGCAAAGTGGAAAGTGTTAAGAGTCATTTGTGTAGTAGGCTCACCTATACTCTGAGCAGCAATCATACCTACCATTTCTCCTGGATGAATAATAGATTTGTTATAATTCGTAATAATGGTTTCTAGTAGAAATGTAACTGCTTTTCTATTAAAACGTTTGATCGTTAACAACGTTTTAGGTGATAGATAATAGTAAAACGCAATTTTAAATAACTCAGTAGGAGCTGCATAATGATTCTTCTTTAGTTTGTTAAAAGCATGATCCAACAATTCATACAGTTCATATGGTGTAATATTTACTAGTGAATTTGATTGAATTGATAATTGATTGTGAATATTATTTATAATTCTGTGAAAATGAACTGGGATATGAATATCTGTTTTATCCATGAATTTAAACACGTCAGCAACAATATCATCTCTGGATTTAATCATATAATTAACCATTTCAGCTGTTTTTGAAATGAGTTTTTGACTTTGTTTCTTAATTCTTTTAAGTGCAGCTTTTGTATAGTTAGTGGTAAGAATAGCATTGTTCGTCTCATCCATCGGAATTTGGAAATGAGCATAAATATCCTCACGAGTAGCATTAGCCAGAGGGAAATGTTGATTCTCAACCTTTGTAGGATCAATGTTATCATCACCATATGCAAACTGAACTATTTTATTTTTATTGTTACGCACAGTCATATCATAATGAACTCTTAAATCCTCTAGACCTTTAATAAGGCGCCTTTGAATATATCCTGTAGTACTAGTTTTTACAGCCGTATCAATTAAACCTGTACGACCACCCATAGCATGAAAGTAAAGTTCAGTAGGAGTCAGACCTTGAATGAACGATGATTCGACAAATCCACGGGCTTCTGGTGAATCATTATATTTTGTATAATGTGGTAAAGTTCTATCTTCAAAACCATAAGGTATGCGTTTTCCATCTACGTTTTGCTGCCCCAAGCATGAAATCATTTGTGCAATATTCAATGACTTACCTTTACTTCCAGAATTAACCATTATAACAAAACGATTGTCTGCTGCCAAGCTTTTTCTTCCAATTTTACCAGCTTCATCAGCTGCTTTTTGCAAAATAGAATTTACCTTTGATTCAAATTCAACTTCATTAGTTTTTCCCGTACTATTTTCAAATGTACCAAGATGTGTTTGATCAATTAGATTCTTAACCTCTTGTTTCTTTTTAAGCATGGCATCTGAAATTTTTTGATTTGTAGTAGAATCAGCAATCAAATCACTAATACCAACACTATATGCACTAAGTTTCATGTACTCTGTGATTAAATTTTGCAAATTGTCTATAAACTCACCAGCATCAACATAACTAAAGTCATTAAATATACTATGGATCAATCCTTTTGAACCTGCACCCAATGCCTTTTTATCAAGTTGACCACGTACATATTTTCCATTCATAATCTCAATAACATTGTTTGATGTCTTTGAATCTTCACCAGAACCATATTGTCCATTTTTAAAATGTGATGACATAGGCGGCAAAATCTGGGTTAGCAATTCAAAGTTCGTAATTCGTTGATTAGGTTTACTAAACAATTGTACATTAGTTTTATCAAAAGCCATCAACAAATTCATTGCTGTTCGCGAGTCAAAATTAATATCTTTTCTTGTGAATCTAAAAGAACCTAATAGCGAATCTTGGAAAATACCAATGATAGGCGAGTTATTCGCTGGCGAAATAATCTGTCTTGCAACTGCTGCCAGATTTGCTAATTCTGCTGCACTTTCGTAGTCTTGTGGCCCATGAAGATTCATCTCATCACCATCAAAATCCGCATTATATGGCTTCGTATCAGCTACATTAAGACGAAACGTATCACCCTTCTTCAAGATTTTTGCAAAGTGACACATCATCGACATACGATGTAGAGTAGGCTGTCTGTTAAATAGCACTGGATCCCCGTCCAAAAGATGACGATGAACAATATCTCCCTCAAATAATTCGATAGAATTTCTATCTACATATCGCAATGAAATAGAATCACCCGATTTTCGCTCGAGGATTTTCGCACCAGGATATTCATTAGGACCATTTAGCATGAGTTTTGTAAGGAACTTTTTATTTCTTTTGTTTACAATTTCAGGAAATGTAATGTTTTTTGCAACCTTGAGCGGAATACCCAATTGTGAGATTCCAATATTTGCATCTGGTGTAATTACACTTCTAGCAGAGAAGTCTACACGTTTTCCCATCAAATTACCTCTCACACGACCAGGTTTTCCAACAAGACGTTCTTTAATAGATTTCAATGGTCTTCCTGAACGCTGTGCCACAGACGCAACACCGGGAATTTTATTGTCAACCATAGTAGCACAATAGTATTGTAATACCATAGTCCAATCTTCAATTACCTTTTCGGATGCGTTACTTTGCAACTTTTCTTGAAGTGTTTTGTTTGCCTTAACAATATTTACGATAATGTGTGAAATATCATCTTCGCTTCGCTGCTGTGCATCATGTTTTACCGATGGCCTGACAGCTGGAGGTGGCACTGCCAAAACTTGACAAACCATCCAATCTGGTCTAGACCATGTTGGACTAAATCCTAAGAAATTCACGTCTTCATCTGAAATTCTTCTAAATATTTTAAGAACAATTTCTGGTGTCATGCGCATCGTTAACTTTTCTTTATTTTTACTTTCAATACCATCAATATTATCCCACTCTGCAATAAGTGTAGCCAAACCTTCCTTCATAATTTTTCTGGGCTGTTTACAACCACAACCTTCACAGGTTTCATCGCCGCATCTGGCAACCTTGGATGCTAATTTGAAAACCTTATCCCATCGTTTTTTGGATGATAGTTTAAGCAAATAATCATACTTTGTTTTATCAATAAGCAGTTTGCTACACTTTACACAAACACATCTAAGAATCTTAACGATAGTGTGAAGATATTGAATATAAAAGATGGGTCGTGCCAATTCAATATGTCCAAAATATCCAGGTGTTTTCATATAGTTTAATCCATCTGTAGGGCAAATAAGACCTGGGTCTAAAACACCCATGCGAGGATCAAATAATCCTCCAATGACTGGTTTGTTATTGACATAAGTATCACGCGAAACAATATTTGCTACAGAAGCTTTTCTAATTTCATCCGGAGATAAAATACTAAATTGTAAACCTATAATTCGAGATGGTGTAGTCCTTGATTTAGAGTCAGTCATTCTTATACTAGTGTTAGAAATATTTAGACTCTTTTTTCAATTTATTTTAAATAAGTTTTCAAATATTGAAAAAAAATTGATATTTTTAAAGATAATTTAAAAATTATCACATATTAGTTCATAATGGACAAACCTGATATCAACGAACGATTACCTAAATCTCCTAAAAAGAAATATAAATTTCGTAAATCTACAAAAGAAAAGTCTAAAAAAACGAAGGCTTCAAAAAAAACTCTTCAAACCGATAGTGACAGTGACAGTGATTATGATCCAGATGACGAAATTGAATTAATAATTGAAGATGAGGAAAATACTGGTACTTCTGAGGATGAAGTAGAAGAAGAAGTCACATCAGATGATGAAAACGATGCTGATGAAGAACCAGATGCGGATGAATTTAATGCAAGAGAATTCCAAAAATTCGTTCAAAAAATATTCCCTTCTAAAAGCGGTAAAGAAAGATTGCAACAACTAGATAAAATCGATCAAATGTTGGAGAAAAAAAAGAATAAGAAAGGTAAAACAAAAGCCAAAGCTAATAAATCTAGTTCAAAAAACAAAAAAGTTACGAAAACGAAAAAGAAAATTGTCAAGAAAGAAAAATCAAAAAAGAAAAAATATGTTTTAGGTGATACCAGTGATGAAGACTATGAAAAAGCCTTTGAAGAGGAAATGAAAAAAGAAGAAGCTAGATTATTGAGAAAAGATTTGGAAGATGAAGAAGAAATGGATGATGATGAAATTGAAGATATGCTTAAACAAAATATGAAATTTAATATAATCTTTACAGTTGGTCAACCTGGTATGGATGAGGAGGAAGAAGAAACATCGGACGAAGATGATGCAGACGATGATGAAGATGAGAATAATGAAGAGAAAAAGAACAAAAATAAGAAAAAGTACACACAATTTAAAAAAAATCAAGTGGTTCGCGTTGAACATAAAGAATGGGATAAAGCATACAACGGTACAATTAAAGAAGTTGTAGAGGTAAGAGAAAATCCTGCCTATAGTAGATATAATATTGAGTTGGAAGAAGAAGATGATGAAGAATGGGCTCTTCAAGAAAATATTAAAGGAAAGTATATTACTGCCATTAATAAAGAAGAAGAAGCTGAAGAAGATCAAATTATGGAGGAACTGAAACAACTAATTAAAACTAGGAAAACAAAAGGTAAAGATGCAATGTCAAAGAAATTTGATAAAATGGCGAAAGCTTACGAAAGAAAACAATCAAAAAATAAAAAGAAAAAAGAGCAAAAACAGAAAACTAAAAATGTCTCTACTTTGCGAAAACTATTGCGAACACCAAATATTATGAATGATTTTAAATATTTTAAAGACATGGATATTGATGCGCAAAGGAAAATTATTAACAGATTAAAAGAAGTTAATAAACTTTCCAGCGTTGAAAAACCATATCGTCTTCAATTACTGGATTCAGATATTCCTGCATGTTATCAAGCAGCAGCTCTCAAGAAAATTAATATTTTAAACTATATGGATCCTGGCTCAGGAGAATATTATAAAATTAAACAATGGGTAGATGCATTTATGTCTATTCCGTTTGGGAAAACCAAAAAACTTCCTCTTACTATGGATGATGGTATTGATAAATGCCAATCCTTTATGGAAGATGCTAAAAAGGTATTGGATGAATGTGTTTATGGATTAGATGATGCTAAAATGCAAATTTTACAATTGGTAGGTAACTGGATCAGTAATCCAAATTCTATTGGTACAGCAATTGCGATTAAAGGACCACCGGGTACAGGTAAAACGACACTTATTAAAGAAGGAATAAGTAAAATATTGCAAAGACCATTTGCCTTTCTAGCACTTGGTGGTGCTACAGATAGTAGTTTTCTAGAAGGTCATGGATATACATATGAAGGTAGTACATGGGGTAAAATCGTAAATATATTGATTCAAAGTAAGTGTATGAATCCAGTAATTTATTTCGATGAATTAGATAAAATATCGGATACACCTAAAGGTGAGGAGATTACCGGTATTCTTACACACTTGACAGATACAACACAAAATAGTTGCTTCCATGATAAATATTTTGCAAATATGGATTTTGATCTTAGTAAATCGTTGTTTATCTTTAGTTACAACGACGAAAACAAAGTTAATCCAATCTTGAAAGACAGAATGTACGTTATCAAAACAGATGGTTATGATGCTAAGGAAAAGATAATTATCGCAAAGAAATACTTGATTCCAAAGATTGAAAAAAATGTGAACTTTAAAGAGGGTGATGTTACAATTACTGACAGTGCCTTAAATAAAATTATTTCAAATTTAACAAAGAAAGAAAAGGGTGTCAGGAATCTTAAGCGTTGTCTAGAAATTACGTACACAAAGCTTAATTTATATAGATTAATGAAAGAGGATAGTACATTGTTTGATAAAAAAGATACCATCAAGGTTACATTTCCATTTACTGTTACACCAGAAATTATAGATAAACTTATTAAACAAAATGAAACTAGTAGTATTCCATATGGATTGTATATTTAAATTCTTCTAGCATTTTGTAAAAGTTCGTTTATTTTACTATGTTGTAAATTTTCACAAACCTTTTTAGCTGCTTTATTCTTTGGTTTAAAAATATAATATCGTCCTTTAATATGAATTTTTTTTTTAGAAAATCCACAAACCCTTTTAATTTTATATTGACTATCTGAAATAGTATGACTACAATCAAATAAAATAAATACTTCTACACCATCAACATCACTGGCCGATTTAACTTTTTTTTTATGATCTGTTGTTTTTGCAAAATTAAAAGTACTATTAAGTTGTAAATTTCCTACAACTTTTGCCATAGAAAGTATATCTCCTTGAGTTGCTAATAAAATTTGTTTTACCTTATTAATTATTGAACCTATTGATACCTCAAGTCTAACTTCTTTCACTTTTTCATCTATTGAATCTTCAGATGCTTCATACCATAATGGAGTTGGATTATTATCCCATTCCTGTTCTTCTTTTTCTAATTTATTTTTCATTTCAGATATTTTACCATTGATTGCTTCTATTGTCTTATGAGAAAACCCAGGCCATTTATTATTATTTAATAATCCTTCTTGATTATGCAAACCTGGAGACATCATAACCCATGATGAATAAGGCCAATTTTCGGGTTTTCCAAATTCGTCTAAATGTCTTTTTGTTTTGCATTTATAAACGTACCACTGTTTTTGGCCTTCTTCAGACCAAAGAGTATAATGAGTACGAATATCATTTAATGATATTTTTGAATAGGTCGCCTTAGTATTATTTATTTCATCATAGGATGTCATATATAATATATACGGTTTTTATCTTCGTCCTAAAATAAAAGTTCTATTTTTTGATACATTCAAAACTAAACCTCTTGGTCTTTTTACGATTGTTCGTTTTTGCATATTTTGACGTTGATTACCTAAAATCATGGTTGATGGTTTTTTAGAACCAACTACTAATCCTTTATTTCCACAAGCAGTACAAGGCATATTATATATTATATGTATATTTATTGCTTATCTAAATAATAACCAATTCCGTTGCTATCATTTTTGAAAATATAACCTTTTTTTGCTCCAACAAATGTATCGCTTGGTATAAATGATTCCACAACTTTCTCTATTGATTCTTTTGTTTTTGTTTTAGTTTTTTGCATATAAAAATATACACCAATTGCTAAAGCTACTCCTAACAAAATAATCATCATCATAGGTAGAAATATATTATATTAAATTTATATTTCTAACTTTTAATATCTCTTTTTGGTTTTTCTTTTACGATGTTTTCTTTTACGTGTTTTTCTTTTTGGCTTCTTTTTTCCCCCAATCGTTACTGTATCATCTTCGAAAAAATTCCCTTTTTTTTGTGCAACTGATAAGTCGCCACTACCCCATGCTTTGCTATCCTGATCCTCAATTTCTCCAAGACGATTCATCATTCTTTCGTGCCGTGCTCTATAACTAGGAGATTTTCTTAATAATTCTTGATGCTTTTCTTCTTGTCTTCTCTCTTTTTTATCACGCACTTTTATCATCCCATCTTCAACATGATTAGCACACCAGTCGTAAGCATCAGCAAATGTATCAGCCGATCTTATTCTATGTTCGCTAAACCCTTCTATTGCTCTTTGTAAAGTGTTTATATTACAGGTTTTGTCAAATCCTATAGTTTCATATGTACCCGCCGTACCCCCATCCAAAAACTGCTTTGATGTGCATCTTTCCTGGTTCATTAAAGCAATTGCTAAACAAGGATCTCTCATCGCAGCCACAGCTCTCTTCCCTATATTTCGTAGGGTATTCTTAATATTTTTTCTTTCATCTCTATTAAGACCTCTTCTCATAGCACCTCTTGCCCAGTTAGCGTCTTCAGCTTCTCTGAATCCCATATTGTATTGTTGTGAAGGATCTGTTTTTTCGTTGATAGGTTCTATTCTACCACTTGTTTCTGTTTTGTTAGGTAATTTAATTGTCTTATCACTATGTTTTTCTGTATAAGCCTTACCTTGTTCAGTTTGTAAAAATTTTGTCCAATCTTCGTTAGACATATAACCTCCAGAACCATCATAATTATCAACAGCGCCAGGTATTGTAATACTTCCACCTAATTTTTCTAATTCACTTTTATAATAATCAACCATACTACCTTT
>Ga0163109_10004510_pt1 | contig 10563 bp, 15 predicted proteins | sample CRUFie1St13metaG_FD_108704 | JGI IMG/M metagenome (GOLD analysis project Ga0163109, IMG submission 108704) | Marine microbial communities from the Costa Rica Dome - CRUD Field 142mm St13 metaG | ecosystem: Environmental > Aquatic > Marine > Oceanic > Photic zone | place: Costa Rica: the Eastern... | reverse complement strand
TTGATATCCAAGGACAAAGCTATACTGTTACAAGTAAAACAGGCACTGCTTATCATACTTGGTACGGAATGTATACATATGTTAGATTGGTTCATACGCCTGATGCTGGAAATACTGGAACGCTTGACAAAGTCACCTATAGAAGTTAATATATAAGAATGATAGTTTTAGACTTTATTCGGCAACACATGCCTGCTGGCTGGAAGCACACACCCAGTGGTTGGATCAGTGGCAACTGCCCAATGTGTCATAGACGTGGACACAATCCGGATAAACGTAAACGTGGTGGATTCTTGTTTGAAGATGATCATTTTCAATACAACTGTTTTAATTGTGGATTTAAAACAGGATGGAGTGAAGGAAGGCGTGTACAAGGCAAATTGCAAGAATTGCTTGTTACACTTGGTGTAGATCCTGCAGATATACAGAGAATCAACTTGGAACTACTCAGAGAAGAAGAGAGTAGTGATATTGCTAAACAGTACATTGAGAAGCAACAAGATCAAAAAATTAAAATTGATTGGGAAAAATCCAATCTACCCCCAGATAGTTTTCGTATAGGTGAGTATCCAACAGATGAACTAGATAAAAAACAACTTGAACAACTTGCAGTGGCTTGTACATATATTATGAAAAGAGGTATGGACTTTCATGAACATTGGTATTGGTCACCTTACATGCATTTTTCAAATAGGGTAATACTACCTTTTTACTATAAAGGTGTAGTTGTAGGTTATACTGCAAGATGGGTACCAGATCACAGACCTGAAAGTATGCCCAAGTACTTTAATAACATGCCAAAGAATTTTGTATACAATTTAGATTCACAGAAAACACATGATACTATTATTGTAACAGAAGGACAGTTTGATGCGTTACAAGTAGGTGGAGTTGCACTGGCTGGAAATACTCCAAATTCAACTCAATGTAAAATTATAGAAGACTTAGGAAAAGATATTGTCTTACTTCCAGACTTTGACAGAAGTGGAATGGATACAGTTCGTGTCGCAATCAAACATGGGTGGTCAGTAAGTTTTCCTGAATGGGAAGAAGATATAAAAGATGCTAGTGATGCAGTAATAAGATATGGAAGACTTTTTACTGTAAAAAGTATCTTAGAAAGTATTGAGACAAATGCAACGAAAATTAAAATACTTGCAAAAGCTAGATGTAGATAGTATAGTAAAGGGATATTATGAGTGAAGAATATAGCACAGATTTACAAAAGTTATACATAGAATTCTTGTTAGCAGACAAGGATCTATTTGTGCGGTGTAATGCTATACTTAAAAGCAGTTACTTTGATAGACAATTCAGAGATAGTGTAGAATTTATACAAAAACATGTTGATGAATACAGTGACGTTCCCATGTTGGAGCAGGTAAATGCAGTTAACAATATTGGTGTTACTGATGTAAAAGCAACTATGACAGACGAACATAAAAATTGGTTTATGGACGAGATTGAAAAGTTTTGTAGACACAAAGCATTAGAACAAGCAATACTTGCAAGTGCTGATAAACTTGAGAACAAAGAGTATGGCACAGTAGAAGGTATTATAAAAGAAGCAGTTGAGATTGGATTAGCAAAAGACTTTGGAACAAACTATTGGGAAGATCCAGCAGGGCGTATACAAGCAATAAAAGATAGCAGAGGACAAAACAGTACAGGCTGGTTAACCTTTGACAAGTATCTGTATGGTGGATTTAATTTAGGTGAACTTAATATATTTGCAGGCGGTTCGGGCAGTGGTAAAAGTTTGTTTATGCAAAATTTGGCATTGAACTGGGCATTGCAAGGCAAAAATGTTGTTTACATTACACTAGAACTTAGCGAAGAACTTTGTAGTATGCGATTAGATGCTATGCTTACTGGCATGGGCACAAAAGATGTAATGAAAAATGTTGATGATGTTACATTGCGTGTCAAGATGGCAAGTAAAAAAGCTGGCGGTTTACAGATTGTACAAATGAAAAATGGTTGTACAGTGAATGATATCAAAGCATATATGAAAGAGTTTCAAATACAAAACAACATCAAAGTAGATGCATTGTTGATTGACTATTTGGATCTTATGATGCCAGTTAGTGTGAAAGTAAATCCCAATGATCAATTTATTAAAGATAAGTTTGTAAGTGAAGAATTAAGAAATCTGGCCATTGAGTACAATATATTATTCGTAACAGCTAGTCAGTTGAATAGAAGTGCAGTAGATGAGATTGAATTTGACCACAGTCATATTGCTGGCGGGATAAGTAAGATTAATACTGCTGATAATTTAATTGGAATTTTTAGTAGTAGAGCTATGCGTGAGCGTGGCAGAGTACAAATACAGTTTATGAAAACTAGAAGTAGTAGCGGTGTTGGACAAAAACTTGATCTGAAATTTAACGTAGAAAGTTTACGGATTGAAGATTTAGATGAGGATGAACAAGAAGATACAAGTACTACAAGCATTTACCAAAAATTGAAAACAAAAACAACTGTGGCACCTGCAGGAGAGAGTGTTACAGAAAATAATATTCAAGCAGATCCACAAGTTGATATGACTGATAGATTAAAAAGTTTATTACGAAAGAGTGATTAATGATTAGATTAGCAACACAACAAGAGGTAGAAAAATTTATTAAAGATGACCCAGTAAGACCACACATTGGTTTAGATTGGAGAACACAAAAAAGAAGAGAAGTATATGTGTTAGAAAAAAACAAAAATATTGATGCTGTGGTTTGTGTAGCATATACAAGTAATGTACCAACACAAGAAGCCGATATGGAACATGTAGGTTTGTTATGTGCAGTATTTTATACAGTATGGAGTTATAAAAAAGGAGCAGGTAGAGAAATTGTAAATGGTGTAGCTGAAGAAATTAAGAAAACCAAACCTTGGGTTAAAAGGTTTGTTACATTAAGTCCATTGACTACAATGGCAGAACGTTTCCATATTAGAAACGGTGCTAAATTTTTAGCAAAACATGAAAAAACTCAGAACTTTGAATATGAAATCTGCTGAAGCAAAGGTGCTGTGTACCTTATCTTTTATTATTTGTTATTTTGAACTACAAACACGGTGTAAAAAAGAGGTGTCATTAATATGAGCCAAAGTAAAGCCTGTGTTTTGTGTTTGCATGCCATTGATGATATTGCTCTTATTGTTAATGGATCCTATGTTCATTATAATCTCCTTGCAACTGCCATAAGTGCTGATCACCAATGCTCCAGCATAGATATTTACTAAATACTACTAAGATGAAGCGTAAAACAAGATCAATTTTGGAAGAAATAAATGCAATGTCGCCCAAGCGTGATAAGAAGCATATTGTAGAATCCAACGGGCAACAAGTGATTGTTACTGCAATTAATCTTATCAATTTGATCAACGAGAGTTTTGATGTGGAAACCGCGGCAGATTTAAACAAACGTTTAATCAATGCAATAAGGACCAAAGATCCACGTAAGTTTCAAAGAGGTATTGGTAGAGTAGATGAAAATAAAAGACATTCTGGGCGGAACTAAGAAACGTAAAAGACGTGGTAGCCGTATTAAAAGAATAAAACAGCGTAGTTTGTTTGATAGTCAGCCTATCAAAGAAGGCGGTAATATTTTCCCTAATAGCAAGAGTTTTGATCACAAAATTATTCCTAATTTAATGAAGCAAATAAACAGTGTGCTATCTAAGACCAATACAAAAGCCATTCCCATAGGAAGTGGTGCTACTCCTACTCCAGGCAAAATGAGTGGAGATTTGGATATGATTGTAGACCTAGCAGATTTGCAATCTGCATATAACATGCCTGATGAAGAAGCAAAAGTAATTAGAAAGAAACTGAGACAGCAATTTGACTTAGCAGGCTTTAACACAGGTCAAAGTGGAACTAGTGTGCATGTTGAAGTACCAGTTGGAAATGATACACACCAAATTGATATTATGGTTGTTGCAAATGCAGAAACAGCAAGCAAGTTTCACACACATAATATTCCGCAAGGAAGCAAGTTTAAAGGTGTTAACAAAATGATTACTATTGCCAAATTAGCTAAAGATGCTGGCATGAAGTGGTCACCTTATAAAGGACTTGTAAACAGAGAAACAGATGAATTAATCAGCAGTAACTTAGATGACATTGCCAAAAGATTAATCAGCCCTAATGCCTCAGGAAAAGATTTGGGCAGTGTAGAAGCTATTATTTCTGCATTGGGCAAAGAAAAAGGTGATGCATTGTTGGCTGACTTGCGTAGCGATCCAAATTGGAAAGAGCTTGACTAATGAGAGCCAGCCAATTTCTAACTGAAGCTACACAAAAAGGTAGAGAGTACAATCACTTAGAAGACCTAGTTACATTTGAAGGTAGCAAAGGCGCACTCAAAGCCGCAGAGATACTAACACGACTAGGACAAGATTCTAAAGACGTGAGCATCAAATGGGACGGAAATCCAACACTGTTTTGGGGTCGTGAACCAAATGGTGAATTTGTAATGACTGGTAAAAACGGTTGGGGTAGACAAAAAGCTACAAGTAGTGGGCAACTCAAAGATTTTATTTTAAACACAGGTAAAGGTGAAGACTGGAGACAGGGCTTTGCTGACAGCATGGGCAACATATTTGATATACTAGAAGCAAATACACCTGCTGACATGAAAGGTTATGTGTACGGAGATTTGTTATACTATCCAAGCAGACCTTTCGCAAAAACAGATGCTGGTATACAGTTTACACCCAACAATGTAACATATACAGTTGATCCTAGTAGTAAACTAGGACAACGTATTTCTGGTAGTCAAGTAGGTATTGTCGCACATACATACCATGATGCTTTCGGGGACAAGAATGGAACACCAATAAAAGATACTAATAGTATTAACAGTAATGCCGTGGTAGTGCTAGGACAAACCTACGTGACACATCAACCAAAAGTAGATACAAGTGATGTTCAGGATATAGTTAGTACAGCAAATGCGAACGCACAAATAATAGACACATGGTTAGCGCCGGAGCAAGGACTGAGTAGAAAAGATGCAATTCTCTATAACTATGTTAATCAGATGACCAAACAAGGCAAGTTAGCTCAACTCAAAACAGGATTTATGGATTGGCTGAAAACTAGTAAGGTCAGCAAAGGACAACAAGCAAAACTTATGGCAGGTGATACAAAAGGATTAGATGCTATACTAGATTTGGTTGTAAAAATACAAACTATAAAAAACAATTTAATTGACCAACTAGACAACGCAGGTGCTGATGTCACAGCAAGCACAGATGGCGAAAGAGGTGGTGAAGGCTATGTGGCCACCAGAGATAAGATCAAATTAGTACCACGACATAGGTGGAGACCCAACTAGGTAAATATCAAACATGCATGTACAAGCAACATTTCCTTCCGGACATATTACTGTAGAGTTATTGCAAACTCCGGTTGTAAACAAATGGCTTGAAGTTTTTAACAACTATAAAGCACTCAACATACCCTCTATTCTACATACAAATTGGATAGCACTTTGGGGACACGATCATCTTAAACAAAATGCCCAAACTGACACTTTTATCAATAATAGAGCAAATGCGGTAAGAAAAATCAATGACGCTATAGATAATGCAAATTTACTAATAGACGGAGAAAAATTTCCATATAGGGCATATGAGGGTATGCCGTGGATGCACACTAATCGCATACACAGATGTTTTACTACTTCATCTTTCAAAAATGATGTTGATAGAATGTGGCTACACAGTTTAACACACGAACAGTTACTACAATGTAAAAAAATGGGAACTAACCAACTCAAAAATTTTATGTATGATAATTCAGTCAAGCAGTTTAAAGTTTTAGATTTGGAAAAATTTAATTGGGAAATACATGTAATCAATCATCAAGTACATCAGTATGAAGATAGTAGTCATAGTATTGTTGCAGAAGAGACTTTGAAAGATTTAAAAACAATAGATAATATCGAACACAAAAATCGTAGAAAACATATTATGTGGAATAAAGAATACACTTACACCGCAGATAAAACGTGTATCGATCCAAAATTTTGGAGTGAAGATTTTTTAGGAACTGTATCATATGAACAAATGATAGCTAGTTTTCCTGACAATTATGCAGATTACAATGTTGTTGTTCACAAATCCATTGGAGGCAAAGACTATGAAACATGTTATGCACAGTATGATGATGCTTTGGAAGCTGATATAAGAAACATGGAACATATCAATGGAAATATGACACTTAATTTTAACAATGATCATCATAAGTTTTATACAGGTACTAGATTTTATCAATGGGCAAAAAGTTATGGACTAAGAGATGAAATATTTTTACCTGTTCCCATTGGAAAAATTGTTGACTGTACCATTGATGTAGATAATATAGGAAATGACATATCTGTACAGTCAGTCGAATTGTTATGAACAAAAACCGTTGTCGACTCCATACTGGTGAACCTAATCTTGCACACCAGGATGTTTTTTGGGTTGCCCCAGACACAGAAAACAACTTTTACAAACATAAAAAAGATAGGGTCAAAGCCAAATTACTTGAACAAGCTGGATGGACTGCAACAAATGTGATATACAAATATAATGCACACGGGTTCAGAGGCGAAGAGTTAGAATATACTTCAGACAAGTCTATAATGTTTTTAGGTTGCAGTCATATTTTTGGCACAGGCATAAATCTTGAAGATACAATGGCATATCATGTTAGCAAATCCTTAGGATATAAATGCTACAATCTAAGCCTAGTTGGCAGTTCTATAAACACTCTTTTCAGTTATGCACGACATTGGATTCCAAAACTTAAACCTAATATAGTTGTTGTGATGCAACCAAGTATATTAAGAATTGGATGGTTTAATGGATTGAAATGGCCAGATGAAAACGATAAGTCAGAAGTTGGAGAATGGCTTAAAGTTACACCAAGCACTGTACACGGTGGTCCTTTTGATGGAGATGGTTATAACAAAGATATGTTTGAATTTTACATGAGTTGGACTAGTAGACGGATTAACACAACTCTAAATATGGAAAGTAACACTTTAGCCATCAAACAAATATGCAGTGAAAATGATGCAAAATTCTATAAATTTAGCGGTGAGGAATTGTTTGCAACCAAGAAAGTAGATGAGGCAAGAGATTTAGTACATGCTGGAAAACAAACTAACATAAATGCCGCAAACTTAATCTTAGATGCTATCAATAAAGACTAAATATGTATATAACGGAAGTAGTTTAATGGACGAACAACAATATAAACAAAACAACTATGCTTTTATAGGCGATATTATGGAAAGCAGAATGTTTAGAAGCAAATCCAAAGTTACAAGTGCTGATGCTAGAGATATGGCTGATTTTGCTATGTTGAACATGTTGGCATTATACATTTTGAGTAACGAAAATGATTTTGCAGTAGCCGCTCAAGACTATGCACAGAGAACAATGACGTACGGAAACTTTAATACTTTTAGAGCTGGAGGCACAGATTTGAATATTGCGTTGACAGCAATTAAAAACAGTATGGCTGACGACGGTGATAAAAATAAATTACAAAACCAAAGATTGAAATTCAATGATGTTAAAATAAAAGCCTTTCTCAATACACTCAAAATGGGCAGACCCCCAATGGGTGTAAACAGTTTCTTTATGAGAATAGAAAGAGACCTTGACATACAAAATTCAAACTATAGAAGTATTAGACGTTTGGTGCAAGATTGGCCTCGTCTTAATAAAATGCAAAAACAACTAGTAATTACAAGAATGCTACAATATTTTAGAGTCCATGCTTTGAGAAGTGAGTTGTACAGTTACATAAGAGATTTATCTAGAAGTCAAGGACTAGAAATGAAAAATGCACACAATGCAGAAGGTTCTCCAAAGATGCGTGGTGCTGATACTATTGCCAAGCTAGCAGTAGCAGGTGGTGCTATAGCAGGCGGATATGCATTAGGTAAAGCAATGACACGTGGACTTGGACTTGATGGATTCCAAGGCATGAAACAAAGACTATCCAGAAAGCAATATATGCGTTCTTCCAAATGACAAATTATATAGCTTATACCCTAGTAGATATTACAAACACAAAAGAAAACAAAATTGAAAGAGATAAGTTCAAGTTCTTTCAACAACAAAATTTAAATACACTCATACAAGCAATAGGACTTAGAAGTCAACCATTGGAACCTTCTGTAAGCCTATTAATGACACAAGATATAGCGAATTTAGGCTTTGCAAAACGGTATCAAGGACTACATAGTGTATGGAAGATGCAGTTTAGTATAGAACATGGTGGAATAAGTTTAGACAATCTTTTAAATGACTGTAATGGAATACCGATTTACACAAATTTAGAAGAAACTGCTGAAATACATTCCAAATGCTTTGAAACACAGACAGAAATTAACCTATGTGTTAAAAAAGCAACCGAGTAATAATAAATATTAACGTAGGCACAATATAGGCATAAACTTTGGCAAACATATAATAGACGCTAATAAAGAGTTGTAGTAGCAACAGGAAAAGCAGAACTATGTCAACCACAGAACTCGAACGAACGAATCTAGAAGCCCATGTTGATCTTTGTGCAGAAAGGTACAAGGGATTGGAGACACGTCTGGAAAACGTCGAAAAAGCAGTTAAGGATCTCCACCAAGAGATGCGAAGAATGCATGACGAAAGTATGAAAAATCATACATCCACTAATAGAATAATGCTGGGTGCCGCCGCAACTGTGGTTGCGGGTATTCTCTCAACAATCGTCGTATTGTTGATGTCCTAATTTCACATAAATAACTGTATGTATTTAGAAGAACTCGATAATAGTACTGTCGTTGAAGCACAGTTAGTTTGGGCAAGGAAAGGTAGTTCACTTACCCGGAAATACAGATGTGTTGTAGGTCAACGAGCTGGTAGATTGGTATCAAAACCAGGTCAGTGTAGTGCTCCTATCGATATTAAAAAACGTTTAGTACTTAAAAAGACCAAAGCTCGTATGGGCAAACGCATGGCTAAAAAGGCACAAAGAACAAAAAGATTTAATCCAGCAAGTAAAGCATTAAAAAGATTGAACAAGCCTCTGAGGAGAAAAAGATGAAGATAATGGATATCATCGACGACAAGTATACCAAAAAAGGAACTTGGATAAAAGATGGTGTATTAATGTGCAACAAAGATTGCTGTGGAGCACCAGTCAGCGAATGCTCTTGTGATTCAAGTTGTAAAAAATGTAACTGCTATAATCTAAAAGAACAAAATGTTGCAGAAAGATATGGAATGAGAGCTGGTAGTGCAGGTCAAAGGCAAGCTCAGTCGGATATAGTCAATATGAATAAACGTGCAAATAATAGAGCACAAGATCAAAATAGAGAAATGATGATCAGACAAAAAAGTGCAAATCGTAGAGCTGGAAGAATGCAAATAAAAACACCAACAGGATTACCTAGTAGATTGCTCAATCCACAGCAACCACAAGCACCGGAGGCACAAGGATGAGAGCAATGATTACCAAAGGTGGAATTTATACTTGGATCAATGTAAGAGAAAATAAGTTCATTGAAGAAAAATTTAATGAAAACAGTGAACTACTTAAAGATGACTTGAATGAGAGAGAACAATATATTGCACAGACACTAGTTGGCAGAGGTGTATTAGAAAGAGAAGTAGTAGAAAATTCTACTTCTTATAAACTTAACATTAACAAATATGCGAGGTAATTATGAATACAAATACACAAGATATGCTGAATATTTTAAAAAAACTACAGGGTGTAGATAAAACTACAAAAGTAGTTGCTGAACGTGCTGAACGAGATATTGATTTAAATTTAGCAATCAACCAAAAAGTTACAGAGGATAGTATCAGTGTATCCAAATATAGGATTGATATTGTTCCTCGAAGTTTTGCAAATAAAAAGAAAAGGTTCTACGACATTTATGAAAGTAACAAATTGTTACACAAAGATATTGCATTATTTGAAACTGCAATGGGTGTTGTCAAAAACCTAATGCTGAATAAAAATAAAAAAGTTGACGATTTAATTAAACTTGATTTGGAATACAACAATTCATTATATGAAGTGTATATGTATAAAAGTAAAGCAAAAAATGCGATCAATGAAGACATTATGCTCGCAAAAATGAGTCAAGCACAGAATAAACTTTATAGTGCTAAACAAAATATTTTACAAAAGCTATAAATATATAAAAGGAACGGGAATAAAAACATGTATCTAAACGATTTAAACTCAAGTCAACATAATGTAGAAAAGTTGAATCGTATTCTTGCTGATACTTTTAAACACGATGTTGATTTATCAGAAATGAGTACAGATTCGCTTAACAGAATGTTGACCACAACAAATTCTAAAAGAATGGAAATTAGAGAGAGCGATCTCAAGTATTGGGAAAATCCACAATACAACAAACTAGGATTAATTGCACATCAGATCAAAACTTATTTGAGTGAAATTGCACCAACTAGAAGCGATGGTAAAACAATGAAAAAAGAAAGCACAGTAATGGAAGCTGACTTGGATCAAGCAGAAGTATTGCTAGCCGCACAAGAACTAGTTGACGA
>Ga0163109_10004509_pt1 | contig 10563 bp, 8 predicted proteins | sample CRUFie1St13metaG_FD_108704 | JGI IMG/M metagenome (GOLD analysis project Ga0163109, IMG submission 108704) | Marine microbial communities from the Costa Rica Dome - CRUD Field 142mm St13 metaG | ecosystem: Environmental > Aquatic > Marine > Oceanic > Photic zone | place: Costa Rica: the Eastern... | reverse complement strand
CATAAAGTGCATCATCGTAACACTAATACAGGCGCTTGGTCCGGCATGTCTATGCATCCAATTGAACACATACTATATTTTTCTGGTATTCTTATTCACTGGATCATTCCTTCACATCCTCTAGTGGCAATGTATCATGTTTTTCATGCAGGCTTGGCACCTACACCTGGTCATACAGGATACGAAAAGATGACTTTTAAAAATGGTGTAACAATCCCAACTGGTGACTATATGCATTATATTCATCATAAGTATTTTGAATGTAATTACTCTGGTGGAAATACCAGCTTCCTAGATAAACTAATGGGAACTTTTCATGATGGGTCTGAGGAAGCAACTAAAGAAGTGATGGCTCGAATTAAAGATAAAGCACATTATCTTTAAACTTATCTTCATATATTTATTATTTTATTATATTGATCTTATCAATGAGCAAGGTTGAATTATTTAAAGACGTAAAAAATAGTTTAGGTGAAGGAATTACATGGTCGTCAGTTGATAGCTGTATATATTGGTTAGATATAATGCCAAAATCAGTTTTATTTAAAATGGATTTATATTCTAATAAATTAGAATCTTTTGATTTACCTGAATTTGTTACAGCTTCTTCGATAATATCTAATAATGAAATTGCTTTAGTATCAAATAATGGCGTAAACAAATTTAATTTTAATACACATAGTTATGAAAAAATTATTGATATAGAAAAAGATATTCCAACAAACAGGTCTAATGATGGTGCAGCTGATGCTAATGGGAGACTTTGGTTTGGAACAATGCAAAATAATTTTAATAAAGATGGAAGTGCTAAATCTTTAGATACTAAATCTGGGAGCTTATACTGTCTATCAGGTAATCAATTAAATATTGTTGAAAAAAATCTTGGTATACCTAATACGTTTGCATGGAGTCCAGATAATACAAAATTTTATTTTGCAGATACAGTAGACGGCTCATTACTTGAATATAAATTCAACCTAGATGATGGTATTTTATCAGACAAAAATTTTTTTTTTAATTTTGATAGAGGCGCTCCTGATGGATCAACTATTGATAGTGAAGGTTTTATTTGGAATTGTCGTTGGGGTGGATCGTGTGTTGTGAAAATTGATCCAAAAGGTAGGGTTGATCAAATTTACGAGCTACCTGTTGAAAATGTAACAAATTGTGTTTTTGGTGGAAATGATCTCAAAACTCTGTTTATTACTACTGCTAGTAATTCAGATAAAAATAAATATGATGGCAGTTTATTTGCATTAAATGTTAATACTCCAGGTATTGAAGATAATAAATTTAAAATTTGATTTTTTACTTTAATTAGCTAAAACTTTCATTCATGAATAAAAAAAATAAATTTAGATCTTCTGATTGGTACAATTCTAAGTCACATAGAAGAGATACATTTATTCATAGAGGCTGGATGAGAAATCAAGGTCATCCTAATCATTTATTTGATGGGCGTCCTGTAATTGGAATTTGTAATACCTGGTCAGAATTGACGCCTTGCAATGGTCATTTTAGAGAAATTGCTGAATCAGTTAAAAAAGGGGTTTATGAAGCAGGAGGTTTCCCTCTTGAATTTCCTGTTTTTTCAGCAAGTGAGTCTAATTTAAGACCTACTGCTATGTTATTTAGAAATTTAGCAAGTATGGATGTTGAAGAAGCAATAAGAGGCAATCCTATTGATGGAGTCGTGTTGTTAATGGGTTGTGATAAGACAACACCTTCATTAATGATGGGTGCTGCAAGTGTTGATCTGCCCACAATAGGAATTTCAGGTGGTCCAATGCTTAATGGTCATCATCAAGGTGAAATAATAGGTTCTGGAACTGGTGTATGGAAACTTGATGCTGATTTAAATGCAGGTGTAATTACAGAAGAAGATTTTATTAATGCAGAAATATCAATGAGCAGATCAAAAGGGAACTGTATGACAATGGGTACTGCATCAACAATGGGATCAATGGTCGAAGCACTTGGTATGTCATTACCTGGTAATGCAGCAATACCTGCTGTTGACTCTAGAAGATATGCTTTATCTCATATGTCCGGAAAAAGGATAGTTGAAATGGTCAAAGAAAATATAACAATGTCAAAAATTGTGACAAAAGAATCTTTTGAAAATGCAATAAAGGTGAATGGAGCTATTGGAGGATCAACAAATGCAGTTATACACTTAGCAGCTATAGCAGGCAGACTTGAAATAGATTTAGATTTAGATGATTGGAATAAATATGGAGATGGAATTCCAACTTTAGTTAATTTGCAACCATCTGGCAAGTATTTGATGGAGGATTTCTATTATGCTGGAGGAGTCCCAGTAGTTATTAAAAGGTTACTTGAAAAAAAATTATTAAAAGAAAATGAAATGACAGTTAATGGAAAAACTATTGGAGAAAACAATAAAGATGCTAAGTGTTGGAACAACGAAGTTATAAAAGAATTTGAAAATCCTTTAACTGCAAACGGCGGAATAAAAATTCTTCGAGGAAACATTGCTCCTAATGGAGCGATAATAAAGCCTTCCGCAGCATCACCTGAATTAATGAAACATATTGGCAAAGCAGTTGTTTTTGAGAGTGTTGAAGAATTTCATGAAAAAATTGATGATCCTAATTTAGATGTAGATGAAAATTGTATTTTGGTTCTAAAAAATTGTGGACCTAAAGGCTACCCAGGTATGGCTGAAGTTGGAAATATGAGATTGCCGCAAAAAGTTTTAAAAAAAGGTGTAAGAGATATGATTAGGATATCCGATGCTAGAATGAGTGGAACAGCATACGGTACTGTGATTTTGCATACAGCACCTGAGGCAGCTGTTAAGGGGCCTTTAGCTGCAGTTCAAAATGGTGATGAAATTGAAATTGATGTCAATAAAGGCACTATGAATTTGAAAGTTGACGAAAAGACTATAAAAAATCGTTTAGAAAATTACTCTCCAATTTTACCTAAGATTAAAGGAGGTTATCAAAAGATGTATGTTGATCACGTAATGCAAGCTGATAAGGGTGCAGACTTAGATTTTCTAATTGGTAAAAGAGGCTCAGATGTAAAAAGGCATAGTCATTAATTTTACACAATAAATGAATAGTAAATTTAATCCATTATCTGCTGAAGAATTAGTTGATAAAATAAATAAAATTCCAAGAATTTATTTAGCCCAGCTTCCAACTGCTCTTGAATATGCCCCTAATATTTCTAAAGAACTCAATATTAATTTATATATAAAAAGAGATGATTGTACTGCTCTTGCCTTTGGAGGTAACAAAACAAGACATTTAGAATTCATAATGGCTAAAACGTTATCAGATAATTATGATTGTATTCTTACGGGTGCTGCATCTCAATCTAATTTTTGCCGTCAAGCTGTAGCTGCTGCAAATAAGTTAAATTTAGATAGCTATTTAGTATTGATGCATGGAATAAAAGGAAAGTTAATGCAGGGTAATTTTTTATTATACAGTATCTTAGGAGCAAACGTTGATGTAGTTAGTGGTGAGGATTTAGAGGAAATTCCAAAACATTTAGATAAAAAATATGAACAGTTAATAAAACAAGGTAGAAAACCATTACTAATATATGGCGGATTTGGAAAAGAAGATACTACTCTTGCTGGAATAAGTTATGCAAATGCTATGGCTGAAATTGATTTGCAAATGAAAGAACAAAATTTTATGGCAGATCATTTATTTGTAACTGCTGCTAATATGACACAAGCCGGCTGTGTATTAGGAGCTAAAATATTAAATTGGCCTACGCGTATCCAAGGTATCTCTCCTGTTTATTGGGAAATGGATATTAAAAAGGATATAGCAAGAATTTGTAATGAAGGAGCTAAATTGCTTGATATTAATATAAAATTTACTGATGAAATGATTAACCATGATAATAATTATGTGGGTGAAAAATACGGTGCTACAACAAAAGCAGGAATAGAAGCTATGAAGCTTTTAGCCAAAAAAGAGTCAATTATTTTAGATCCAGTTTATACTTCAAAAGGTTTTGCAGCTCTTGTAGATTATGTTCAAAAAGGAATAATTAAAAAAGGTGAAAATATAATTTTTATATACACAGGAGGTAGCCCTGCAATTTTTGCATATAATGAAGATATAAAAATCTAGAATAATTAATTTAAAATTAATTAAAATGATAATAAATACAACCATTAAAAAAAATTTAATTACAAAAATTAATTTAATTTAACTTATAAAATTAATATAATTATAAAAATCTTTAAAACTTTAGACTCTAAATAAATTTATATTCCATTATAGAGTTTGATGGTAGTACTGTTAAAGGACTGTAAATTGCATGTGAAATTTTTTTATTATATGGACTATTTGATTTTGTATTAAAACAAACAATTAAAGTTCTTCTAGAATAATTTGAATCATTTCTTGCAGATGAATGTAAAAGATTACAATGAAAAAATAATACATCTCCCGGCTCTGCAGTTATGTAAACAGTTTCATGTCTTTTTTCTAATAGAGCTATTCGTTCTAAATCTGCTTGCTCATCAGTCTCAGAAACCGAGTCATGGTTGATTCTGCCAACTTTATGTGTTCCTCTAAGTACTTTTAAACAACCATTTTCTTTTGAGGCTTTATCCAACATTATGAAACAAGAACCCATATCAGAATATAAACATCCTTGTTTATACCAGTATCCATAATCTTGATGCCAATCAAATCCTCCATCACCTGGCTTTTTCCAAATAATTTTTGAATGATAATGATAAATTTCTTCTCCAAGAAGATTCTCCATAGGCCTTACAATTCTTTCATTAGTTGAAAATGTACCAACAAGATTATCAGGAGGTGAATTCCATAGAGTTAAACTTGCACTTCCAGTCGTACTTTCAGTTTTTTTTAAAGTACCTTCTTTTCCATAATTAGAATCAGCAAATTTATTTAGTTTGTCTATTTCTTCTTTAGAAAATAATTTTCTTTTTATAATAAAACCATTTTTATTAAAATCATTAAGATCAGACATAATTATTTTTATAAAACAAAATACAATTAAATTAAATAATTATTTATCTTGAAAGAAGTAATAAATGTTTATACGTCAAAAACTTTACCAGGATTTAATATATTGTTAGGATCAAAACTTTTCTTAATTAATTTCATTAAAGCAATATTATCTGGATGTTGTTTTAGTAAATACTCCTTTTTTTGAAGACCTATTCCGTGTTCACCTGTAATTGTTCCATCCATTTCTAGTGCTTTATCAATTAGTTTATTGCTAAACTCTCTTATGTATTGATATTCATTTTCTTTGCTTGGATCATACACAATAGTTACATGAAAATTTCCATCACCTACATGGCCAACCATAGGAGCTTTTAGTCCAGTGTCTTGCAATTCATTTTCTGCAAATTTAATACACTCAACAATATTTGAAATAGGCACACAAACATCAGTAGTGTAAACCCGAACATCATCACCTTGTGCTTTGACTGAATAATAAACATTATGCCTTGCTTTCCAAATTTTATTTCTCTCTTCTGTATTAACTGCCCATTTGAATTCACTACCATTATTATTTTTAGAAATATCTTCAACCACATCTATAGATTCTTTATTTGAAATTTCACTCCCATGAAATTCATAAAAAAGTGTTGGTAAAATTTCTAAATTTTCCAGTTTAGAATACTTTATACTAATATCCATTTGATCTTTATTTAATAACTCTACTCTTGCAATTGGTACACCGTATTGGATTATTTCTTGTGCAGTCAAAACAGCAGAGTCAATATCTGGAAATTGACATACAGCACTCATAATACTTTCAGGTATTGGTGATAATCTAAGATGAACTTCAGTAATAATTCCTAGTGTACCCTCAGAGCCAACAAAAAGATTGGTCAAATTATATCCTGCTGAAGTTTTTTTTGCTCTCGTTCCAGTTTTTATTATATCCCCATTAGCTAAAACTATAGTTAGGCCTAGAACCATCGTTTTCATTGTTCCATATCTAACAGCCATTGTGCCAGATGCAGAACAAGATGCCATACCGCCTAATGATGCATTCGCACCAGGATCAATAGGAAAAAAAACCCCTTTATCTTTAAGTGTTTCATTTAGTTGTTCACGAGATACATTAGCTTGAACGCGACAATCAAAATCTTGTTCATTAATTGATATAATTTTATTAAAATTTTCCATTGAAATTGTAAAACCTTCCTCATTGCCAACTACGTGACCTTCTAGGGATGTTCCTGTTCCATAGGCAGTTACAGGTACCTTGAATTCGTTACAAATTTTAAGTATTTGTGAAAGCTCCCGATTATTTTTTGGAAATAAAACTGCTCTAGGTAAGATAGGATCATAGGCATCCTCGCCTTTGGCATAATTATTACGAACACTTTTTGAAAATGATATTCTTTCTTGTAAAAGCTCTTTCAAATTGTCCAATAATCCTCTATCCATGCACTAATAATATTAATTATTTAAGAAAAGTAAATGAATACAATTCCTTTAAAATTAGAAAAAATATATGAATTAGCTTATGAAGCTCTTACAAAAAATGGCTGTGATCATCTAAATGCTGATTGTGTTGCTACAACTGTAACTCATGCAGAGAGAGATGGAAGTGTTTCTCATGGTTTATTTAGAATTCCAGGATATGTAGCTTCTTTAAAGAGTAAAAAAGTAAATGCTGTTTCTCGACCCTCAAGTAATTATCTCACACAAAATGCTATTCGCGTTGATGGAGATTATGGATTTGCCCCAGTAGGAATAAAAGTTGGGTTACCTGAATTAATAAAAACTTCAAGTAAGCATGGAGTTGGCATTTTAACAATTACAAACACTCATCATTTTGCCGCTTTGTGGCATGAGACTGAAGCTTTAGCTGAAAATAATTTAATTGGAATTGCTTGCACAGCATACAAGCCTAGTGTAGCTCCAGCGGGTGCAAAAAAACCATTATTTGGCACCAATCCCATATCATTTGCTTGGCCTAGAAAAAATAATACTCCTGTTGTTTATGATATGGCAACTTCTACAATGGCTATGGGTGAAGTTCAGGTTGCAGCTAGAGATGGACATAAAGTACCATTTGGAACAGGATTAAATAAAGATGGAGAGAAAACTGATGATCCAAATGAAATAGCAAATGGCGGTGTGCTTTTAACTTTTGGAGATTATAAGGGTTCTGCAATCGCAATGATGATTGAGTTATTGGCCGCAGGTCTTGTTGGTGACTTATTTAGTTTTGAAGCAAAAGAAGAAGACAATAATGATGGAGGTCCTGCACGAGGTGGTGAGTTTATAATGGCTTTATCTCCTGAGCTTATAGCGGGTAAAAACTGGAATGAACATGCCGATAAATTTTTTGATCAGATGACTTCATTAGATGGTGTTCGTTTACCTGGACAGCGTAGTCACACTAATAGAGAAGATAAAGGTCCAAGAAATATCAATTCAGATCTTATAGAAAAAATAAAGAGTTTAATTTAATCTATATATGGATAATATTAGATTAGATTTTCAAAAACATATTGATGCTGGAAGGTGTAATGGTGCTGAATGGATTATAAATTATAAAAATAATATTTATCATGAAGTAATTGGATTTAATGATTTAGCTCAAAAAAATAAACTTAATAAAAACTCTTTTTATAGAATTTGGTCTATGACTAAACCAATTGTTGGTTTTGCTGCAATGCAATTAATAGAAAAAAATTTTTTATCTCTTGATGATACTATTGATAAATATTTACCAAATTTTAAAAAATTAAAAAAACTAAAATCTTTAACAAGTAAATTAGATGATACTATTAAAGTTGATAATATTCCTACTATAAGACAACTTTTACAACATACAGCAGGCTTTACTTACAATAGTAGCAATAATTTTTTAGCAGCAGAATATGAAGATAAGCAGTTGTTTCATTCATCTTCAAGAAGTTTAGAAGAGGAGATTGATAGTATTTCTGGGTTACCACTTCTTTATGAGCCAGGTTCAGAATGGCATTATTCTATTTCTATAGATATTTTAGCAAGAATTCTCGAAGTTATAACTAAAGATAGTTTATTAAATATTTTAAAAGAGAATATATTTCATCCATTAGAAATGAATGAAACAAATTTTTTTATTAGTGATGATGAAAAAACAAACTTAATTGAAACATTTGAATATAATAGTGTTCAAAAAAAATTAACTGATATAACTTTAGGTACAAGAAAACTAATTTTATATGGATATCCTTCAAATTATAAAAATTACTCAAGAGGTGGACATGGATTATTTTCAACTGCTGCAGATTATATTAAATTTGCCACCATGCTAATAAATGGCGAGGATAAAAATTCTAAACCTTTAGTAAAAAAGGAGACTCTTCAATCTATGAGAATTAATACATTAAGTAGAAACTTGTTTCCTATTGAAATAACATCGACAAATACAGTTAAAGATGAAAATTATGAAAATGATTTAGCTGGTTATGGTTGGGGATTAGGATTTAGAGTTTTGATGAATAATACACCCCAAAACAAATATGGTGTTATTGGAGAATTTGGTTGGTCAGGTTATGCAGCGACATATTTCTTAGTTGATTCAACTAATAATTTATCAGCAGTTTTAATGATGCAAATTTTAGATGCAGATAAAAATATTAAAAAAGACTTCTATAATAATATTTTCAAGAATCTTTAATAAATAATTAATAAAACTCATATAGCTGCGGAATTATTTTAATATTTTTAATTTATTTATATTTAGGTATTTCTAAAAATAACTCTAATTTTTTTGTATAATTTAAATTATTAATGTTATAAATTTCACAATGTTTATTGGAATAGATCTTGGAACATCTTCAATTAAAATGATTTTAATTGATCGAAATCAAAACATCCTTGCTACCGCTAATTCAAGTCTTACTATGCAATCTCCAAAAGATGGTTTTATTGAGCAAAATCCAGAAGAATGGATTAATTCAACAATGGAATGCTTTGAAGCTTTAAAGTTAAAAAAACCAAAAGAATTTTCACAAACTATTTCTATTGGCATATCAGGCCATATGCATGGAGCTACTTTAATAGATAAGGATGGTAATGTTATTAGACCATGCATTCTTTGGAATGATACAAGATCACATCAAGAATGTGAAGAGTTTGAAAAACAAAACTTTGATGTACGATCAATTTCAGGAAATATTACCATGCCTGGTTTTACAGCACCAAAAATTAATTGGATAAAAAATAATGAAATAGATAATTTTAAAAAAATTTTCAAAGTTTTACTTCCTAAGGATTACTTACGATTTGTTCTAACTGGTGAATTTTTTTCTGAAATGTCAGATGCCTCAGGAACATTATGGCTGGATATAAAAAAAAGAAAATGGTCTAATCAACTTTTATCTTGCTCACATTTGGAAGAAAAACATATGCCAACTCTTGTAGAAGGAAATGAGGAGACTGGTATTTTAAAAAGAAATTTGAAAGATAGATTCAATTTTATTAATGATATTAAAGTTGTTGGTGGAGCAGGTGATAATGCAGCTGCAGCAACTGGAATGGGTATTATCAATGAAAATCAATCATTTATATCCCTAGGAACATCAGGAGTTTTTTTTACTCCTACAGAAAATTCTTTGAGTAACATTGGGGATGCAGTGCATTCATTTTGTCATTGTCTACCAAATAAATGGCATCTAATGTCTGTAATGTTAAGTGCTAGTAATTGTTTAGATTGGATTTGTTCTGTTACAAATACACCAATTACTGATACACTTAATAATATTGAAAATTTCTATTCAGACAATTTCTTAGTAAATAATTCTTCATACTTTTTACCATATTTATCAGGAGAAAGAACGCCCCATAACGATCCATATATTAGGGGGTCATTTCACTCAATAAACACATCTACTAATGCAACAGATTTACAGTATGCAGTAATTGAGGGAGTAAGTTTTGGAATTTTAGATGGAGTAAACTCAATATTGAAAGTAAATAAAAACTTTGAAAATATTATTATGGTTGGAGGAGGTTCAAAAAGTTCATTTTGGATAAAACTTTTATCTACATTATTAAAAAGAAAACTTAGTGTCTGTGATCAGAGTGAATACGGAGCAGCATTAGGAGTTTCAAGATTAGCAATGTATGTTGATAAAGATGTTCCTAATAAAAATATAATTAAAGATATTGTAGTTAGTAGAGAATTTGAACCACAAGAAGAAAAAATCGAATTACTTTTTAAGAGATATAAGATCTGGAAAGATATATATCACTCAAACAAAAAAATTGCTTCTAGTCTTCTAACATAATATCTGTTGCTTTATCTGCAATTGCCATTGCAGGAGCATTTGTATTTGCAGCAACTATGTTTGGCATCATAGATACGTCAAAAACCCTTAAATTTTTTACTCCTCTCACTTGAAGTCTAGAATTTAAAACTGCCATATTGTCATCATCACGGCCCATTTTACATGTTCCAACTGGATGCCAATTAGTCTTAATCATTTTCTTACAATATTTAATTAATTCGTTATCATTATCTATTTCCTTACCAGGTAAATATTCATTCATAATTATATCAGATAAAGGCTTTGTTTTT
>Ga0163109_10004507_pt1 | contig 10566 bp, 5 predicted proteins | sample CRUFie1St13metaG_FD_108704 | JGI IMG/M metagenome (GOLD analysis project Ga0163109, IMG submission 108704) | Marine microbial communities from the Costa Rica Dome - CRUD Field 142mm St13 metaG | ecosystem: Environmental > Aquatic > Marine > Oceanic > Photic zone | place: Costa Rica: the Eastern... | reverse complement strand
GCGTGTTGAGAAGTTGATTGCCTCCGGCAATCGATGGCTGGCAGGGGCTCAGCAACCTGGAGGTTGGTGGTCAACCCAGGATCATCCCGCGGTGACGGCATTTGCGCTCATGGCCCTGAAGGGCGACCCCTCAAAAACCTATGATGACTCTCAAGGTTCGGTGATGGATCAGGGATATGCTTTCTTGGATCGGCACATTCAACCTGATGGAGGAATCTACCATATTGGACTGGTGACCTACAATACCGCTATATGCATGATGGCTTTGTCCGTTTCCGGGCAGGATCATCATGAGGATCCTATTCGTAAGGCCAGACAGTACCTCATTGGTTTGCAGAGTGATTTTGGCCAATCCGGTGTGTTGGATCACCCCATGGATGGAGGGATTGGCTACGGCTCGAGTTACGACCACTCGGATATGGGAAATACCCTGCAGGCCCTGGAAGCCCTGTATCACACCCAGCAAGTGGGAGAATCGGCTGATGGGATTTCTCAGGGTAATTCACTGGATTATGCGGCAGCCATTCGGTTCCTTGAACATTGCCAGAATCTTTCCACGCACAATCCGGAGAGCTGGGTTTCAGACGACCCGGCCCAGAAGGGCGGATTCGTTTATTACCCGGGTTCCAGTAAGGCTGGAGAATTCAAGGATCCGAAAACCGGTCGAGTGGCACTGCGTTCCTACGGAAGCATCAGCTATGGAGGCATGCTTGCCTACGCCTATGCCAAGCTAGACAAGGCGGCGCCGCAGGTCCGGGCGGTCGTTCAGTGGCTGCAGGCAAACTACACCCTTGAAGAAAACCCGGCGATGGGACTCCAGGGTCTGTTCTATTATTACCATACCCTTACCAAGGCATTAACCCTCTATGAGATTGATCGACTGGCGCTTGAGGACGGCCTGATGATCGATTGGCGCTCCGAATTGGTGGATAAGCTTTCCGACATTCAGCTCGAAGATGGTTCGTGGCTTAATGACAATGGGCGCTGGTGGGAACGAGATCCTGCGTTGGTGACCAGTTATGTCGTTCTAACTCTGGAACGCATTCATCACAGTCTGAAATAGTCAGAGACCAAGGCTCTCTCTGAGATCTTCAGCGTCCGCTTTGCCTAATCTCCTTGCCAGTTAGTCGCCACATTCTTTAAAAGATCCTCGTGGGGCGCACAAAGGTTATTTCCATTGCAAATCAGAAGGGTGGAGTGGGCAAGACCACCACGACCGTCAACCTTGCAGCGTGTCTGGCTTCCAACGGACAGCGCGTACTCCTTATAGACGTCGACTCCCAGGCGAATGCCACCAGCGGACTAGGGTTAGAAAAAGAAGAGGGAGCCAGTGCTTATCAACCGCTGCTGGGGCATGGCAGCTTGAGTGACAAGATCAAGGCAACGGCTTATCAGCGGCTGGATCTCATCCCCTCTGAAGTTGATCTTTGTGGGGCAGAAATTGAGCTGGCACAACAGGAACGCCATCTTCACCGCTTTCGAGAAGCGCTGAATCCCATTCTTGAGAGTGGTCGCTACGATGTTGTTTTGATTGACTGTCCTCCATCCCTGGCGGTGATCACCCTTAATGCCTTTTGCGCTGCAGACTATCTTCTGGTTCCCTTGCAATGCGAGTATTACGCACTGGAGGGGGTCGCCATGTTGACTCGGGTGATGAATCAACTCAAGGAAGGGGGAGCCAATGCCGAACTCCAGCTGCTCGGGGTCGTGATGACCATGTTTGACGGTCGAACCAGGCTCTCTCACCAGGTTGTGGACGAGGTGCGAGGTTTTTTTAGTGACAAAGTGTTTGAGACGGTGATTCCGAGAACGACGCGTCTGGCTGAGGCACCCAGTCATGGGAAACCCATCATTGCCTACGATCCCTACAGCGCAGGAGCCGCCGCCTATGAAATTCTCGCTCAGGAAGTTGCTGAACGGCTGTCGCTAAGAACGGATCCAACACAGGCATTGCCTGCTTCTTTCGAAAAACCAGCTTTGGAAGCGGGATCTTCTGCAGAGGTAGAGTCTCCTTCTCAGGGGGGATTTATGGATGAGGATTTGGCTGCTGGCTGAGGCTGCCAATGAGCCCACATGGCAGCCTAGCCCTGAGTCAAATGCGTCAAGCCTATTTCTGCACCGGTTTCGAGGTGCTGCTTGTAAAGATTACTGATGCTCTTCCGGTGTCCACCTTAAAGGATCCAATGGCCATCGGTAGAGGGTTTCGGGTGGTAATGACTCTCTCCTCGAAGGGACTGCATCAGTTGTTTTTCTTCCTTTCCAGGGCTTATTTCAAGGAGCTCCAGGGCCTTTTTCCTTTGAGCTGTGAAAAAGGTGCTTTTGCCATCCATGGACCACACTGGCGTATCGCTGCTGCCCTCGTGAAAGTTATCCACGTCCAGAAATAAGGTGACACCCGCATAGCCGCCACGCTGGGCGACCGTTTGGATGTGCCCGCTCGTTACATGGGCAACGGTCGGGTGACAATTATAATGTTCTCTACTGACTAAGAGCAGTTCAGTGACATTTGGTGACCATGCAGGACCAAAGTCGAAGGGGTTTCCTGTATTCAGATGCCTTTTTTTAACCGTTTTTGTGGTCTGCGTAAATTTTACAATCCTCGTAATAGCAAATCCACTCACCATCCGGTGAGGCGTTGAAACCATAAGTAAACCCCTGTTCCTTGCTGGAAATATTGCGTTTTTGGGTGCTATTGATCGTCATCAGAAAAGGCAGGGAGACACCTTTCATCAGCGATGTCATGATCAAATGTCTGCCATCGATGTGCCTCAATATGGCTCTTGAGGTGCGGATGTTGGCTTGGCGACCACCTGCCTCACGAGTGGCCATTTACGTGTAGCCGATCCATTGTCCAGAGGTTCTGGTGGATGGGGAATCCGCGGCGCGAAGTGGTAAAACGGTTGCCAGGCAAACCCAAAGGCAAAACATGCCATGGATCGACCGAACCGACAGGGATGAAAGCGAAACGGGGATGACGGGCAACATGTCTTGACCAAAATCAGCCACATTACCTTTCGCAACACCCATCTTCTGGTTTCATGAGGGGCTTTTTTTGGTGGCAAGCTCCAGACTCTAAGGCAAGATTTCAGAGTCATGCATGTGATCTCATTCACCCATCACGTTTCTTTTTTTGCTGCCTGCCTGTTTTGGCTTCTTCCCCAGGGTGGATGGGGCGTCGGTATTAAGGTCCGTGCTCAGAATGAACAAGAAGAGAAGCCTTATCGCCCCTTGATTGAACGAGGTCTCGCGCAAACCCTTTGGGCCCGGGAGCCGATGCTGGCCAATCCTGTTGCCCTCAGTTTTGATGACCATGGTGCGCTTTATGTGGTGGAGACGTTACGACGAGGAAGCGTTGATATCGATATTCGGGCGCACAAATCCTGGGTGCTGGAGGACTTGGCTTCGGATACCTATCAAAGCCAGGTGGATGCTTTCAAACGTTGGATGGCCCCAGAAAAAAGTTCCGAGAATCGCTACTGGCTGAAGGATTACAATGGGGACGGAAGTCATGATTGGCGTGACCTGACCATGATTAAAGACAGGGTCTACCGGCTGCAGGATACTAATGGGGACGGGGTGGCCGATCAAAGTACGATTTTTGCTGAGGGGTTCAATGAATTGAATAACGGGGCTGCGGCAGGTATACTTCCGTTTCAAGATCGGGTTTATTTTACCATTTATCCGGATGTCTGGGCATTGAAGGATACCAATGCTGATGCTGTGGCGGACCAGCAAGAAATCCTTCATCGCGGCTTTGGGGTACACGCTGCCTACGATGGGCACGATATACATGGACTGACCGTGGGCCCCGACGGATACATTTATTTTTCGGTGGGTGACAACGGGATTTCCGTTCACACCAAGGAGGGACGGCGCCTTTACCACCCCAACACCGGTGGTGTCTTGCGTATGCTGCCCGACGGTTCTGACCTGCAGATTTTTGCAACGGGTCTGCGCAACGTCCAGGAGCTTGCTTTTGATGCCTATGGAAACCTGTTTTCGGTCGATAACGATGGGGATGTAAGGGGTGAGAGAGAGCGCTTGGTTTATATCGCTGAAGGATCGGATGCAGGTTGGCGTTTGAACTGGCAATTCCGCACCAAAGGTTGGGCACCCTACACTGGGGTTCCTATCTACAGTCCATGGATTGAGGAGCGGATGTGGGTGCCTCATCATCCGGAACAAGCAGCCTACATCACACCTGCTCTATCCAACTATTCAGTCGGGCCCGGCGGCTTTACCTTCAACCCAGGGACAGCCCTCAACGATGCGTATCGCGACACCTTTTTCCTGGCTCAATTTCCGGTTAAGAAAATAACTGCCTTCAAGTTAAGGCCCAAGGGAGCCTCTTTTGAAATGGTCGATGAGCATGTTTTTCACCAGGGATTGATGGCCAGTGCCATCAAATTTGGCACGGACGGTGCGGCCTACATTGCCGATTGGGATGGTATGTGGATGCCCAATGATAAGGGAGCTATCTACCGCGTAGATGATCCGAGGCAGGGGGGATCGCCCTTGCGTCAAGAGGTCCAGCAGCTCCTTGCGAGTGATTTTGAAAATGCCAGGGAGGAGTTGCTGTACCGGGCCTTGGAACATGCTGATCAGCGAGTGCGTCTGAAGGCGCAATTTGAGTGGGTGCGTCGCGATGCACTCGAAGCTCTGGTCGAGGTGGTTCAAGATCAAGCTCGATCCTCTTTGGGGCGGGTGCATGCCTTGTGGGGGATCGGTCAATTGAAACCTTCCTTCTCACGCGAAAGGTGGATGAAGCTGCCCATACAGGATTCCGATGCCGAACTCCGTGCACAGGTGGTCAAATTGATGGGGAACCTCAAGGCTACCACCATGAAAGATGTTTTGGAAAGGGCTCTGAAGGACCCGTCGCCCCGCGTCCGTTATCACGCCGCCATGTCCTTGGGGCAGTGTGGAGATGCCGAGGCCTTTAATGCGGTGCTTGAATTACTTGAATGGAATGCGGGAGAGGATCCGCTGCTGAGGCACGCTGGGGTCATGGCATGGGTGGGGATGGGCGAACCAACCCGTCTTGCTGACTGCGCTTCCCATGATGCTGTTGAAGTAAGACGAGCCGCGGTGGTGGCATTGCGACGATTGAAATCGCCCTTGGTAAGTCGCTTTTTACAGGATCCTCATCCGTGGGTTGTGCAAGAGGCTGCCAGGGCGGTTCACGATGATTTTTCGATCCCTCAAGCGCTACCGATGCTTGCGGAATGGAGTCAATTCTATCGCCCAGATATGGCCATGGACGAATCGGTAATGCGACGATCGATCAGTGCCAATATGCGTATTGGGGGAAGGAAAGAGGCAGCGCATCTCATGCAATTGGCAAGCGATGGAAGACGGAGCGATTCCATGCGGATCGAGGCGTTGATGAGTTTGGCTACATGGGGAAAGATACCGTTTGTCGATCGCGTCGTGGGGCGAATCAGACATCCTCTTCATCGAGATTCACTAGCCGGAAAAGAAATCCTCGATCATCAATTTCAGTCGCTTCTGGATGCTTCCGATGGATCCTTTCGCCGCAGCCTGATGGACTTAGCGTATGAATATCAACTTTCGGTCGATGCCGATGTGTTGATGGAGTGGGTTCGTTCCGATGATTATCCAGCACCCATGCGCTCCCATTCGCTAAAGCAGTTGATCCAGAGTGGAGATCAATCCGTCGGACCTCTGCTTCGTAACATTCTCAACGAAGGGGAGCCCTCGCTTCAATTTATAGCCCTAATGGGGATTGCTCCCCTGGATGTCGATGGTTTTACCCAAAGGTTCATCCAATCCTTTGACCAATGGACCCTTGAGCAAAAACAGGAAGGTCTCGCCATGCTGGGGCGATTCTCGACAGCCGAGGGAGTGGCTTTTCTGATGCAGCTTCAGAACGGATTATCGGGGATGCCACTTTCATCCGAATTGCAGTTGGATGTCTTGCAAGCTATCACGGCATGTAAGGAAAGCCTTTTTGAAGATGATATGCGAGTTCAGGTGCTGGCGGCGACCTCTTTGACGGATCCGAAGTACCGGCGCATGCTGATTAGCGGGGGAGATCCCGCCAAGGGGCAGGAAACTTATGAAGGGCATGTTTTGGCGCAATGTGGCCGATGTCACGAAGGGGGTGGTGAAGGGGTTCAGGCAGGCCCCGTGCTGGATGGGATAGGGGGGCGCCACGACCCGCTCTATTTGTTGGAATCGCTGATCGATCCATCGGCCAGCATGGCTCAAGGTTATGAGAACTGGCAGATCGTGACCGCAGAAGGAGATCAAATTTTTGGGCGCCTCATAAAAAAAACCTCCGAGTCATGGACGCTTCACTCAGCCGATGGCATGAAGCATGTTTTGCCCGTTCAAGACATAACGCAATCCAAACTTGCGTCAGTCTCATCCATGCCACCTATGGGGGGCGTGCTGAGTGCGTTCGAACTTCGCGACTTGGTGGCCTATCTCCAACAGAAAAAGTAAGTACGGCGCCACCATGTATCCACTTTCTACCGCCAATGCATCCTGCCCAACGATTTCCGCGGGTGCGGAATCAGAGCTGTGCACTCGTTGTGGGATGTGTTGCGATGGTACCCTTTTTGCGAGTGTTGCTCTTGATGAAAACGAGAAGTCGAGATTGGGCCGTGAGCTCCTCCCCCAGACTTGTGTGTTTCTCAACGTGGGGTGTTGCCAGATTTATGCCCAGCGCCCCAGCCGCTGTCACGTTTTTCAATGCCAGCTGCTGGAAGGTATGCATGCGTCGAAGGAGTCTCACCAAAATGCCTTGAAGATCGTTGCGGATACCAAAAAACTCCGAGATGACCTGCGTAGAGAACTTCTCCTAGCCTTGCCATCCCTCGAGGGCCTGCCTTTGGTAGAGGCCCTGAAAAGATTTCGAAAGCAATCCAAAAGCCTCATGGGAAATGCCCTGCAGCGGTATTTGTCCCGCAAGCGGGAGGTCTTGCGCTTGAAGAAGCTCTTGGATCAAAAGCTCGATGAATATTTTTATCCCGCAAAGCATGCATCAAGCCAGGAAGTTTGAAGGCTACCTCAACGATTCATTGACTTTAGCGTTTGAAAGGAAAAAGGACTTTTTTCATATCCCCTTGACCCTCCTTAAGGGCAAAGTTAGCTTGCTGATATAAAGGCACTGCTTTGCAGGCGGTTGATCGGACAATCAAGCTTAAAAGGCTCTTTCATCAGTGCTCGTGCTTGATCGTAAGCTACAATTGCATCATTGTCGTGAAACACTGATTCAGTGATACACCAACCATTCTCATGATAGCAAACAAGGAAGAAGCTCAATCCCCCAGTCGAGAATCACTGCCATGCTCCGCGCGAGTTTACCTGTCCGGATCCCAGTATCCGGATATCAAGGTGCCGATGAGGGAAATTGCGCTCCACGATACTCATTCTGTCAACGGCCAGGTGCATGCCAACGAACCGGTCCGTGTCTATGATACCAGCGGCCCATGGGGTGATCCCGAATTCACTGGCTTGGTGACTGAAGGTCTTCCTGCAACCAGAGACTCGTGGGTACACTCACGTGGCGATGTCGAAGCCTATGAGGCAAGGGAAGTGCGCCCGGGAGACAATGGCTATCTTTCTACCAAACATGCCGAATCGGCTGCCCGGTCCAGGGCGGATGCTGCGCTTAGACCGTTTCCTGGTCTCAAGCGAAAACCACTGCGTGCCTCAAAAGGGCACCCAGTGACCCAGTTGTGGTACGCCCGCCAGGGTATCGTTACACCAGAAATGGAATTCATTGCCATCCGGGAAAACATGGGGCGGGCCAAGATTGCTGAGGAATCCAGGACTTCCAACCAGACCAGTCTGGAGCATCAGCACCCTGGCCAACCGTGGGGGGCCAGCATTCCCGACCAGATCACCCCGGAATTTGTGCGCGATGAGGTCGCCCGCGGGCGAGCCATTATTCCATGTAATATCAACCATCCTGAGCTGGAACCGATGATTATCGGGCGCAATTTTCTGGTCAAGATCAATGCAAATATTGGGAATTCTGCCGTTGCTTCCAGTATTGAGGAAGAAGTTGAAAAAATGCGATGGGCCATCAAGTGGGGTGCGGATACCGTCATGGACCTCTCGACCGGTAAAAATATTCATGCCACCCGCGAATGGATTTTGAGGAACTCTCCCGTGCCAATCGGCACGGTGCCGATCTACCAGGCACTGGAGAAAGTCAACGGGCGAGCAGAGGATCTGACTTGGGAAATTTTCAGGGATACGCTCATTGAACAAGCTGAGCAGGGTGTGGATTATTTTACCATTCACGCAGGTGTATTGTTGCGATTCGTGCCCATGACGGCTCGTCGAGCAACGGGCATTGTTTCGCGTGGAGGTTCCATCATGGCCAAGTGGTGCCTGGCACACCATCAGGAGAACTTTCTCTACACTCACTGGGACAACATTTGCGACATCATGGCTGCCTATGACATTAGTTTTTCCATTGGTGATGGTTTGCGCCCGGGTTCTATTGCCGACGCCAATGATGAAGCGCAATTTGCCGAATTAAAGGTTCAGGGAGAACTCACGCAGAGGGCTTGGGATCGAGGTGTTCAGGTGATGAACGAGGGCCCGGGGCATGTTCCCATGCACAAGATTCAGGAAAACATGACCAAGCAGCTGGAATGGTGTCAGGAGGCCCCTTTTTACACATTGGGCCCCTTGACAACGGATGTGGCACCTGGATACGACCACATCACAAGTGGGATAGGTGCGGCCATGATCGGGTGGTACGGATGTGCCATGTTATGCTATGTGACTCCGAAAGAACATTTGGGGCTTCCCAATCGTGACGACGTCAAGGAAGGCGTCATTACCTACAAAATTGCAGCGCATGCAGCAGATTTGGCAAAAGGACATCCTGGCGCTCAATATCGGGATAATGCCCTGAGCAAGGCTCGATTTGAGTTTCGCTGGGAAGACCAATTCAACCTGGGACTGGATCCGGAACGTGCTCGGGAATTTCACGACGAAACACTTCCTCAGGATGGTGCCAAGACAGCTCACTTTTGTTCCATGTGTGGACCGCACTTCTGCGCCATGAAAATCACTGAAGATGTCCGCGAATACGCGCGCAAGCAGGGAGTCAGTGAGGAAGAAGCTTTTTCACAGGGCCTGGACGACAAGTCCAAGGAGTTTTTAGAGCAGGGTTCAGAGATTTATCAGAAAAGCTGAAACCTCATGCTGAAGCTAAGGTGAAGATGTCATGCCCCGATTTCTGCATAGTGCAACGAAGGACATGAGCTTCAATTTAGCATGCATTTCATCAAAAACCTCCAACATTTGCCAGGGCTTCACCTAGTGAATGGCTCGTGGTGGTGTTCTTGGAGGGTCAGCCATGGTGCCACCGATGCGTATGGCTGCTATGCCCTAAGAGGCAAAGTACGCGTTCATGATCTGCACGCGACAATTCTTCATCTGTTGGGGTTAGACCGCTAACGGCTTACTTACCGCTATGCAGGAAGAGATTTCAGGCTGACCGATGTGGATGGGAGAGTGGTGCAGTCGATACTCCGCCAAACTATCATGGGATCTCAATCTGTCGGCGGTGGGGTGAAGTCTGTGGGGTAAGTTGCGATGGCTTGATCGGTGAATACCGTATCCTCCACGGTTACCTCAGAAAGAATCAGTCGGTAAAATTGCATTTCCTGGCCTTCGACTCCGGCGTCCGATGCGTTCATAGGGCGTGTTGGAAAAGTAAAGGATAGGATGTTGCGCCATTGATCAAAGTCCGAAGTAGCCTGCAAGGTGAAAGGTTGCCCGCTGGGCCCAGTGATGACCATATTAGCCATGCCATTCGGCTGCATGTTCAGATTGTTGATCGACATGAGTGTGCTATTCGCAAAAGTGGCTCGGTAAAATCGTTGCACTCCGGGGTTAAAACCAGAGTCTCTTAAAGTAAGGGTAAGGCCGTTGAGTTGATCGTGAGCCAAAGGGATCCATGTCTTGAAATCATCCGATGCATAGATGATCACTGTTTGATCCCTTGGACCTTGAAGGGTGAGCGTGGGCGGCTCATCGCCATGGTCATAGCGCTCAATAAAAGCAAGGCTGATATCTTTCTCCCCGACAGCCAAGGCGGCGAAATTGGCCACTGGATTACCATTAAAACGAAAAGGTGCCCAACCATTGGCAGCCTTGACCCATATGTCGTCAAAGCTCAGCCCAATATTGGGAGGGTTTCTCAAGACCAAACCTGCTCGATCCGATGATATGCCTCGAAGCCCTCCAAATTCTACAGTCCACGTAAAACTGATCGGCAGGTCGACATTGATATCGGTGACGGTCGCAGTGTTATAGTCTGGAAAAATGGTGAAAGGATCGCTCTCGAATAACAATGTTCCAGGTGGTGAAGTCTCAACCTCATTTACAACAAGGGAATCGCCATCGTTTGCATAGAACCGTAAAATGCAGGTTTCGTCTCCTTCGCTTTCAAACTGACCTCGGTATTCAAATGAAAAGCTTAGAATGTGTCTGCTGTCGCCACCGAGTATGATTTGATCACCGTATTCTTGAGTCCGAGAATAGACCCCAGCAATATCACCGACCGCGTTCTGG
>Ga0163109_10004505_pt1 | contig 10569 bp, 9 predicted proteins | sample CRUFie1St13metaG_FD_108704 | JGI IMG/M metagenome (GOLD analysis project Ga0163109, IMG submission 108704) | Marine microbial communities from the Costa Rica Dome - CRUD Field 142mm St13 metaG | ecosystem: Environmental > Aquatic > Marine > Oceanic > Photic zone | place: Costa Rica: the Eastern... | reverse complement strand
GTCCTCCCACGCGCATTTTCAGTGAAAATGTGGAAAAGTGTCAGGCCGCGTGCAGCGCGGCCTGTCCGTTTGACTGCGCGGGGGAGATTTGTAAGCCGCGAAGCGGCGTCAAATCGAGCACGCAACCCTTAATCGATGTAAATTTCGCGCTTACCGGTCTTGTCCGGTGGACCGACCATGCCCTCCTGCTCCATCCGCTCGATCAGCCGGGCTGCACGGTTGTACCCGATCGACAGCTTGCGCTGGATGAAGGACGTGCTCGCGCGCTTATCATTGGTTACGACCTGTACGGCTTGCTGGTACAGGTCGCCGTCGGCATCGGCTTCCTCGCCACTGCCGAACATCTCAGCCTGGTCTTCGTCACCGATGAACCCGACCGGGTCGTTGGTCAGCGAGTCGACAAACTCGGGCTCACCCTGGTTGCGCAGGTGCTGGACCACGGACTGCACCTCCTCGGTACTGACAAAGGCCGAGTGCACCCGCGTCGGGCGACGACCCTCCGAGCTGAACAGCATGTCGCCAACCCGCAGCAGCTGCTCGGCCCCTGGCTCATCGAGAATGGTCCGCGAGTCGATCTTGGTGCGGACGTAGAGCGAAATCCGGCTTGGAATGTTGGCCTTGATCGTCCCGGTAATGACATCCACCGACGGCCGCTGGGTCGCGGTGATGACGTGAATGCCGGCGGCCCGGCCCATCTGGGTCAGGCGCTGCAGCGATGATTCGATGTCCTTCTTCGCCAGCTCCATCAAATCCGCCAGCTCGTCCACGATCAGCACGATGTAGGGCATGGGCTTGAGCGGCAGCTCGCGTTCTTCGTATTCGGGCTGGCCGGTATCGGGGTCAAAGCCCGTCTGCACCCGCTGGATAATCGCCTCGCCATCGGCCACGGCGCGGTCGATGCGCTCGTTGTAGTCGAGAATACCCCGCACCTCGAGCTTCATCATGGTCTCGTAGCGGTCCTCCATCTCCCGCACCGCCCACTTCAGCGCCACGATCGCCCGGCGCGGATCCGTCACCACCGGTGACAGCAGATGTGGGATACGATCATAGAGCGACAGTTCCAGCATCTTCGGATCAATCATGATCAGCTTCAGCCGCTCGGGCGGCAAGGCATAGAGCAGCGACAGAATCATGCCGTTGATCGACACCGACTTACCCGAGCCAGTCGTCCCGGCGATCAGCAGATGCGGTGCCCGGGCCAGGTCGGCCACGGTCGGATTGCCGGCAATATCGATGCCCAGCGCCAGCGGCAGACGCGCCTTGCTGTCGGCGAAGGCGTCGCTGTCGATAATCTGGCGCAGGTTGACCGGCGTGCGGGTCTCGTTGGGCAGCTCGATGCCGATCACCGATGTCCCTGGCACCACTGCAATCCGGGTAGAGTGCGCCGCCATGGCCCGTTTGATGTCGTCGGCCAGTGAGACCACGCGGGCGATGCGCTGCCCGGGCGCGGGCGCAAATTCGAACAGCGTCACCACCGGTCCCGGACGGGCGTTCACCACCCGGCCCTTGATCTTGAATTCGTCGAGTGCCTGCTCGAGCTGCTCGATCCGCTCTTCGAGTTCGTGCGCCTGCACGCCCTTTTGCTCGACGTCTTCGGGGTAGACCAGCAGGTCGACCTTGGGCGCCTGAAACGGTCCGGCGTAGGACGGCTGCGGCTTGGTCGCCGGCACACCGATGCGGGTGACACGGCGGGGGGCTTCTTTCAGCGCAGCCTGCACGTGGCGCTCGGCCGTCGAGCCGGACGTGGAAGCGGCATCAGCGCCGGCCGCCGACGCGATCGCTGCAGCAGAACCCGAAGCAGACCCCGAAGCAGCGGCCATCGAAGGCTCATCGAATTCATCATCCAGAACCCGGTCATAGAGGCCCGTATCACCGTCGGCGAAGGGATTGTCGGCCGTGTCGGGCGCAAGGTTTTCCAGCCATGGGTCGGCAACCTCGGCGCGCGGCGACGTCTTGGGCTTGAGGAAGGACCAAGCCGCCGTCACCGTCTCGGCCGCGTCCAGTTCGACGCCGTAGGTGGTCTGACCGTAGGGGCGACCGGCGTGGTCGATGCTGCCCTCGGCGCTGTCCTCGTCCTCATCGTAGAGCGATACCGACCCGCGCGGGGGCGTCGTCTCGATGGTGAAGTCGTCCCGCTCGGAATCGGGGATGTAAACCGTATCACTCTCGACCAACCGGACCCGGACCGCGTCAGGGTCGGAGTAGACCTCCTGCACCTCGTCCTCGCCGAAGCTGGGCTCCTGTGGGTCGGCCAGCGCGAACTGCCCGACCGGAGCCCGGTCCTCTGACGCGCCAAACCCAAGGCCGGTTTCATCGGCAGGACCAGCGGACGCCATGCCCGCCGCAGCGCTGTCGGTCCACGGTTGGGCCCCGAAGCCAGAGACGCCGTTCTCACTGGACCAGGCCGGGTCGGCGGAGAACCCACCATCGCCGCTCGGATCAAAGGCCCGATCGCGGTCACCCGCGCCGGTCGCTGCCCGGGCAGCCCCCACCCGCGACCGCTCACGGCCGGTTCGGTCGCCCAGTGCAGGCATCAGATTGCGTTCGAGTCCGAGGGCGAAGATCATCCCGACGGCACCACCAACAAAGCACAGCACCGTGCTCACCGCCTTGGGCAGGAACAGCCAGCGCTGCAGGTTCTCAAGCACCAGCAGGCCCCCGGCACCCCCGGCGCTGGACGGCTTGGTCCAGTCCGACTGGAACGGGAGGGAAGACAGCACGGCGGCCAGCATCAGCAGCGCCGGCAGCGCAATCAGTAAGCGCAGAACCACCAGCCCCCGTGCCAGCCGGAACAGGCACGCAGCCGCCCAGTTGAGCAGCAACAGCGGCACCAGATAGGCCGTTGCCCCGAAGCCCTGAAGCAGCAAATCCGCCCAGAACGCACCCGGCCGGCCGACCCAGTTCTCCGCCGCGCGGGCCGTGGCGGTGTTCAGAGACGGGTCATTGGCGTTGAAGGTCAGCAGCGCCAGCGTGGTCGCCAGCGCCAGCGCGCCCAGCGCCAGACCAGCGAGCTGGATCAGGCGGTCACGCGCCTGTACCCCGGTGCCAGAGGGCAGCAGGCCCTGCGGCAGCAAACGGCGATAGAAGCGGAACAAGCCCCGGCGGCGGCGGTTGGGACGGTGATCGGACGACAGCGAAAAAGACATCGGGCCTCTGAAATACCTGCGAAAAATAGCCACGGCGCAGGACAAGTCGGGTCAAAATCACCCGACACCCACGACGCATAAATCGAATTATTATGTTTTTACGCGACAGATTGAACTTTTTCAATGCCTTGGCGGCATTTCCTCGACCAAATCCTGCGTTTTTAACCCCGGAGCACAAAAAAGCCGGCGGCCCTCATGAGGCCACCGGCTTCGAATGCGGCTGATTTCAGCAACGGCAGGAGGCTCAGAGAGCCGCCGCGTCGGTCTCACCCGTGCGGATGCGCAGGGCCTGCTCGAGGTCAATGACAAAGACCTTGCCATCACCGATCGCACCAGTGTTGGCAGCGCTCTGGATGGCTTCGACAACGGCTTCGGCCTTGTCGCCGGGCACGGCCAGCTCGATCTTCACCTTGGGCAGGAAATTCACGGTGTACTCGGCGCCCCGGTAGATCTCCGTGTGTCCCTTCTGGCGGCCGTAGCCCTTCACTTCCGTAGCGGTGAGGCCTTCGATCCCGAGCTCTGTCAGCTTATCGCGGACAGGTTCCAGCTTGGACGGTTTAATTACGGCGACAACCCATTTCATAAGCTTTCCCAATCGTTCTTTTCTGTTGGTTATTGGTTGTTTGTTTCGGATCCTCCGGCGGCGACCCGTTGCCCGGCGATGGCCGGTGTCGCGCGAAACTGGGGAGGATCGTCACCCACGACACCGGATCCAAAGCCAAATGCACGTGCTGCTGCGGCCTGAGGAGGTGGCCAACAAGAACACGGCTTGCCACGATTTCTATTCCAAATAGCGTGCCAGTTTTTCAGAGGGAATACTTTTGTTTATTATCAACCATTTAACGGGTATTCATCTGCGCCGATACAAGAGCCAGGCGCGCCCGTGGCGCCCAATTATTGTTCAATGCCCAAAGCCTGTGCACAGCTGTGTGACGCCATGGCCCGCTGATTTCCCACCATTCGTGCCTATGTTAGGAGTGCCGCAGCTCCGACGCTCACACAGGATTACCACCGTCCATGCCCCCACGTTCCCGCACCTCTACTGGCAAGGCTGCCAAGGCCGGAAGCGCCGCCAAGGGCTCGAGGTCCCGCAAGCCTAAGGCACCCGACATCCACGACATTGTCGTGGTCGGCGCAGGGCTGGCCGGACTGGCGCAGGCGCGCATGCTGCAGCAGCGGGGCTTTGCGACCCACCTGATCGACCCACGCGAACGGGACAGCCTGCGGGCGCCGTCGGCCGACCGGCGCGCCACCGCCCTGACCCCGGCCTCTGTCCAGCTGCTCGACCTGCCCGCCGACTGGCTGGCGGCCAAGGGTCAGCGGATCGAGTCCATGGTGGTCGACGCGGGCCTTGCGCCAGCGCTCAGCGAGGACGAAGCCCTGCGCCTGAGCAGCGGCGCCTGGGTGGTCGGCAACGCCGACCTCCATGCCTTTCTGGTTGAACACACCGCTCTGGACGGCCGTTTCGGGCAAGCGGTCACCGGATCAAGGGTCGAGGCGGGCCGGCGCCGTCTCACGATGGCCAGTGGCGACCCGGTGGAGGCCCGCGTGGTAATCGCCGCTGACGGCCGGAACTCGATCCTGCGCCGTGAAGACGGCATCCAGCGACAGCAGCAGGACTTCGGGCAGATCGCCCTGACCGGGGTAATCCGGCACGAAGACCCGCACGCGGGCCGCGCCTTCCAGCGCTTCCTGCGCGGCGGCACCTTTGCCCTGCTGCCACTCCCGGCGGATGACGGGGGCGAGGGACACGCCAGCAGTTTCATCTGGGTCGAACCCAGCGCCAGCGCCAAGGGGCTGTTCGCGCTGGAGCCTTCGATCCTGACCGAGCGCATGCAGTCCCGCTTCGGCGATGCGCTGGGTCGGCTGTCAAAGACCGACAATGAGGACTGGGGCCAGTTCCCGCTGCTCGCCCACAGCTGCGACCGCATCATCGGCGAGCGGCTGGTGCTGATCGGAGAGGCTGCGCACAGCATCCACCCCCTGGCCGGGCAGGGCCTGAACCTGAGCATCAAGGACGCCGCCGCCCTGACCGATACCCTCATGGAACAGCGCCGCTACGGGCTCGACCCCGGCGACGCGCAGGCGCTCGAGCGCTACCAGCGGGCACGCCGCGCTGAAACCGCCCGCATGACCGGCCTGACCACCGGCCTGAACAGCCTGTTCAGCCGCCCGGGTGGACCGCTGCGCGCAGCGGCGGCCGTCGGCCTGCGGGCGCTGGACCGGATGGGGCCGATCAAGGCCCTGCTGGAGCGCGAAGCCCGGCGCTGAGGCCGGAAAGGAGCGGCTTCAGGCTCAGGCCTTGGGGAACATCTTTGACTCGGCAGCCAGAGCGCGCGGACGGATCCGGGCTTCGCGGCGGGCCATGTAGATCGCCGCCGCGGCAATCACCGCGCCACCGGCGAGGCTGGCCAGCTCCGGCACCACCCCCAGCACCGTCAGTTCCAGCAGCGCCACAAACGGCAGCCGCAGATAATCAAACGGCATAATCATCGACGCCTCGGCGTTCTTGGCCGCCAGCACCATCGCCCATTGTCCCGCCGTGGCGATGAAGCCCGCCCCGATCAGAATCAGCCACACCTGCAGGCTCGGCATCTGCCACACCAGCAGCGCCGGCACGACCATAAAGGCCGACATCCACAGGCCCTGAAAGGTCACGATGCGGATGGTGGTTTCGGTCCGGGTCAGATCCTTGATCAGCAGAAAGGCCGTCGCCATCAGCACCGCCGCCAACAGCGGCAACGCCTGCGCCCAGACCAGATCCTGCTTCCACGGCTCAGCGACGATCAGCACGCCGAGAAAGCCGACCACGGTCGCGGCGATGCGGCGGCCCCGGATGCGCTCACCCAAGAACATGACCGCCCCAAGGGTGACAAAGAACGGCACGGTGAAACTGAGCGCCACCGTCTCGGTCATGTTCAACCGTGAAAAGCCGAAGAACAGCAGCGTCATGGCGCTGACCCCGACCACCGACCGGATGAAATGGCGTCCGTGACGTTCGGTCCTGAACACCGACGGACCAGCAATCACCGTAAAGGGCAGGATCGCCACCAGCCCGAAGAAAATCCGCGCGAACACGTACTGGAACGGGTGAATACCGGCATTCGACGCCTGTTTGACGAACAGGCTCATCCCAGCAAAGCAAAGGACAGCCAGCACCATCCACAGGATGGCGCGCAGGTTGTTGGTCTGCTGCGGGGAAGCCTCTGTCATCGCCGGAGTGTGCGGCAGACAGGGCGGTTTGGCTCGCCTGTTCTGGGCAGAACTGCCCTGCCCTCCGCCAGACTGGAGCCCTGCCTTTCAGGCGCTGGAACCGCTAGCGCTTTGACAAGGTCGCTGCAGGGCGGCATGCAGGGGCGGGTTTGCATCGCAGGCAGGCAGGCAAGCAGACAAACCCGAGAGAAAGAGAGAAACAGGGGCAGGCAGGCACGGCCATGCGCGGATACTTCGCCGTCGGCGTTCTGGAAATTTCCAAATCACGCAACATGGGCGCGCTGATGCGCACGGCCCATGCCTTTGGTGCGGCCTATACCTTCAGCATCGGCTCGGAGGTCACGCGGCAGCAGGTTCGGCAGGCGGACACGTCGAAGGCGGAACTGCACCTACCCTACTTCGACTTTGCGAGCCTCGATGACATGACCCGGCCCCGCGGTATGGAGCTGGTCGGGGTCGAGCTGACCGACGACGCGATCGAGCTGCCGTCGTTCCACCACCCGCTGCGGGCGGCCTATATCCTCGGGCCGGAGAAAGGCTCCCTGACCCCGGACGTGCTCGAGGCCTGCGATCACGTGCTGAAAATTCCGACCAAGTTTTGTGTGAACGTCGCCTTGGCGGCCGGGATCGTACTCTACGACCGCCACCTGCAGCACGGGGCCTACCCGCCGCGTCCGGTGCGTCCCGGCGGCCCATCCGAAGGGCGGGCGGCGCACGTTCACGGCGGCCGCTTCAGCCGCACGGGCAAGTTCAGCTGAGCCGCAGGCTGGGCTGCTCAGGCGAAGTAGAGCTGCCAGAGCAGCGCCGTAGCGGCGATACAGCCGAAGAGCGCAACGGTCTGTACAAAGCCCTGAAAGAACTTCAGCCAGCCTGAAGGGCGCTCGATCGGCAAGTCGGAAAGATTGGGGGAGAAGGCTTCGCGCGCCGAGGGCCGGAGCGCGATCGTCGGTTGGTGCTGTGGCATGATCGAAACTCGTTTTTGTCCGTTGCCACAAACATGTATGATTTAAATCAATTTATATAGAAGTCCTGGCATTATGGGGCGAGTCGACTCTTGCGTCGTTTGGAGGGCCAAGGCTGGACATTTGGTGTATCGCGGGCTTCATAAGGCAACGTTTTTCGGCTGATGCCCTCGGTGGGGCCGCGGACGCAGCCTTTTTGACTGGCGAACTCCAATGCTTTCACAGCTTCTGTTGTCCCTCTTGCCGCCTGTGATTTACCGGGCTCCCTTGTGGCTGTTCCGCCGCCTAAGGCACGGGGGCTTGCCAACACTCCCGACCGAGTTCCGCAAGGTCCGACGCGGCCATCACGGCCTGTACAAGCTGATCAACGACTACAGCTTTGACACCGTGCTGGACGTCGGCGCCGGGGCCGGCGCACACGCCGCCGTCCTGCACGCGAACCAGAAAACCGTCACGGCGATTGACTTCGGGACGTCCGTCTACGCAGAGCATCGGTCGTCGTCCGTGCCGTGGCGGCGGGTCGATGTCGACTTTTTTGATTTTACCCCGGAGACGGCTTTCGACTGCGTCTGGGCCTGCCACGTGCTGGAGCATCAGACCGATCCGGGCGCCTTCATCAGGCGCTGCATCGCCCTGACCAAGCCAGACGGGATCATCGCGATTACGGTGCCCCCGCTCAAGCACCGGATTGTCGGGGGCCATCTGTCGCTCTGGAACGCCGGACTGCTGCTCTACCAACTGACCTTCAACGGCCTCGACACGCGTGACGCAGCAATTTGCAGCTATGGGTATAACGTGTCTGTCATCGTCAGAAACACGGCGCGGCCGCCGGTAACGCTGGATCATGACAAGGGCGATCTGCTCAGGCTCAAGCCGTTTATGCCGGCCTTCGTTGACGAGCCTTTCGAGGGTCGCATCCACCGTTGGAACTGGTGACGGCCCACGCGTGAAAAGCCGCAGCATGCGCGGCCAACCCTCGGGGTGCCGGGGGCTGTCAGATCGCCGATATGAGAGAAAATGGAGCGGGTGATGAGATTCGAACTCACGACACCTAGCATGGCAAGCTAGTGCTCTACCCCTGAGCTACACCCGCGCCGTTGGTGAGAGGCTGTCTATCGTCCCGCCGGGCATAGATCAAGCGCTTATTGCCAAAACCAGCGGCCTTTAGGCCATGGTGGGTTCTGGGTTGCGAAAGTTGCGGTCAGGAGTCGCCGTAATCAGCCATCGACGCCATCATTCAAGGGCGGTCGATCGAGAATACTGACGATATCGCGCAGGATCTTTTCGGCCCCGGGACCGGTGCAGCTGACATCGAGGTCCACGCCGCGCCGCCAACCCAGCTGGGCGATGGAATCGGCGCTGTCACCACTGACTTCCAAGTCTCCACTGCGCAGTCGGATAGAGACGGCAGGATAGGCTGCAGCAATACGGGCCACACGACGCGCCACTTCGCGCCGCGGGACGGGTCCATTCTGCATAATAAATCGTGATTCAGCGAACTCTGCCACTGCTGTCATCCTGCCAGTGTATGGATCAGCACAAGACAAGAGCGACCTTAGTACATTTTCACTGCGGGAAAACGGGGCAGGAGATAAATGGCCGGGATAAGTCGAACTGTCCGGTCTCCGGCCTGTGCGTTACCGGGGCCATCAATCAGGTTTTGGCGATGATGGTATCCCGGTGCACGACTTTGGCTGGGTGGCCCGTTTCCGCCAACCACTGCCCCAGCCGTTCCGCCATGAAAACCGACCGGTGGCGGCCGCCGGTGCAGCCCATGGCAATCGTGAAGTAGGCCCGGCCTTCGTCGGCCTGACGGCGCACAATCAGGGTCAGAAGCTGCTGCAGGTCGTTGAAAAATGCGGGAAAATCCGGATCAGCGGCCACGTAGGCCGCCACGCCCGCATCCACGCCGGTTTGCTCCCGCAGGGCCGGATCATAGTAGGGGTTGCGCAGCCAGCGCAGGTCGATCACCAGGTCGGCCTCGGGCGGCAGGCCATTGCGGTAGCCGAACGACATGACGCGCAGGGTCGGCCCCCGGCCGCCCCCTTCGACCAGGTTCGCCATGCTCTCCCGGAGCTCGGGCAACCGAAGCGCCGTGGTGTCGATCACCTTGTCCGCCATGCTTCGACGTGCGCGCGCCTTGCTGCGCTCTTGCCGCAGCGCATCGGTCAGGCCCTCGCCCCGGTCAAAGGGGTGCACCCGGCGTGCCTCGCTGTAACGGCGCAGGAGCGTGGCTTCATCAGCTTCAAGAAACACGTGGGTCAGGGTCCAGTCCGCCGGCAGCTCTGGCAGGGCTTCTTCGCCCTCCGCGGACGATGTCGGCCAGCCGACGGCAACACGGGTCACGCCCTCAGCCTGCAGCAACAGGGGCCAGACCGAGGTCGGCACGGCGTCGCTGGCCTGAAACCCCAGATCGGACAGGGCGGCGAGCGCGGTGCTGCGGCCTGCGCCAGAGAGGCCGGAGACGAGGATGAGGCGTTTTTGAGCCATGGGTTCAGAGCCTGAAGTCGGCGGGCATTTCCGGCAGTCTTACCACAAGCCGGGCGCCGGTGACTTTGCCGTCACGTTCTGCGTTTTCGGCGCGGATGACGCCACCGTGGGCGTCGATGATCTGTTGCGAGATCGACAGACCCAGCCCGGAGTAGCGGCCAAAGCTGTCTTGCTCCGGGCGGTCGGTGTAGAAACGGCTGAAGATCTTGGTCAGGCGGTCCTCGGGGATGCCCGGCCCCTGATCCTCGACCACCAGCGTGATCCAGCCCTTCTCCCGCATCAGGCTGACGCGAATGATCCCGCCATCGGGCGAGAATGACTGCGCGTTGGTGATCAGGTTGACCAGCACCTGCCCCAACCGGGTTTCGGCGCCCAGCACGGCAAAGCCGACCCTCGGCGCCTCCTTCGGCTCCAGCACAAAGGTCACGAGGGTGTCTTCGACCTGCTCCTGCAAAGCGATCACGTCAGCGGCGAGGCTGCGCAGGTCAAGCTCCTCCCAATGCGAGCGCGCCAGTTCGGCGTCGAGCCGCGAGCTGTCCGAGATATCGGTGATCAACCGGTCCATGCGATCGACATCGTGGGTTAGAATGCCGAGCAGCACTTCCTGCTGCTTGGGATCCTTGACCATGGACAGGGTTTCAAAGGCCGAGCGTAGCGAAGTCAGCGGGTTCTTGAGTTCGTGGGCAACGTCGGCGGCAAAACTCTCCATGGAATCGATGCGGTCCCACAGGGTTTCGGTCATATCGCGCAGGGACAGC
>Ga0163109_10004503_pt1 | contig 10570 bp, 16 predicted proteins | sample CRUFie1St13metaG_FD_108704 | JGI IMG/M metagenome (GOLD analysis project Ga0163109, IMG submission 108704) | Marine microbial communities from the Costa Rica Dome - CRUD Field 142mm St13 metaG | ecosystem: Environmental > Aquatic > Marine > Oceanic > Photic zone | place: Costa Rica: the Eastern... | reverse complement strand
CTGATCTTGCCATCTGTACTTCATGGTCTTGTTCTACTTTTTGTGCCATTTGTGCTAGATCTTCTTGTACAGATTCTTTTTTCTTTTTGTTGTGCTGATCTTTAATTTTTCCTATTTCTTCTGCACTTGCACCTTTACCTGCCGCACTTTGAATTTTTTTCATACCATCTTTTCCATATTTTTTTACACCTGCTTTGTACATGATTCCACTTTCATCTGTGTCTTGATCTACTGATTCGAAAGGTGCACCGTTTTTCTTTAAGATGTCCACGATTTCTTTTGTAGTGACATCAGGTATTAGGTCTGATATAGCCTTGACCGCATCGTCCGGGTCAAGCACACTTTGTATGCCACCTGAATAAAGTTGTGTAATAATTTTATCCTTGTTTGCCATTAGCCAACCAGCACCTTCTTTGTCTGAGTAGTATGGTGATTGTTTTTCCTGCATTGATTCGTCCATTGATAGGTCGTCTTCAACTTGTCCTAGTGCTGTCAATGCCGATGTTTTTCTGTCATCGTCTATAGGCAACTCTGCTATCTTGTCTTTCATTGCAGAAATTTGCAACATTAATTTTGTGTAATCTATGTCGCTATCTTTAGGTGCTTCGTTAGTGGGTGCATTTAACCCATCAATTCTGTTTAGTATATTTCTTATATCTTGATAATTGCTCATATATTGTATTTATTTTGTACTGTCGCCTCTCAATGTTATTACACCACAGGCCAATCTATCGCCTGCATTACCCGTTTTAAGCGATTCTGCGTCCTCTCCTTGCCCTAGATCATCAGGATCTTTATGCACCACAATACCTCTTCCGATCACTGATCTGTCTCCCATAAGATCGATACGTTTAGAAACTTTGTATACTTCAGCCACGCCATCTTCACCTGCGTTTATGTTACCAAGATCTCCCACGTGTCCGCTATCTTCATTTCCGTGATCAGCACCGTCTGGATTGTAATGGCCTCCCATTGACTCACAACCTTTACTCATATCACCAAACTCGTGGATATGAAATCCGTGATCTCCTGGAGTCAATCCTGTCACTTTGCCTTTAATTAAAGTATCTGTTCCTGGTGCTTGAATGAATAGTATAGTGCCTTTTACGGTGTCCGAATGCTGTAAATCGCATTGTGCTATCACTGTTTCTTTAGATTCAGTAATACTTTTTACCTTGCTACAAGAACACTCTTTTGCTCTTGTACGTGGACAACTTCTTTCTGTGAATTGTTTGGCTCGCATTATGCGAGTATTTATTATTTTTTTGGCATCGGGTTTTCACCAGTGAGTCTTGGTTTTGCGAACCATAACTGGAACCATTCTGGTGTGCCCGGTTGTATGTTGTGCTTTTTTTGATATTGTGATTTTGCAGTGCCCACATATGACAGGTTTTCTCCCATTGACGAATCGGTGTTCTTGTCAATTCCTGCTAATTTTTTCAGGTCCTCTATGTTCATTATATTTTCCAGGACCTTAATTGTTCTTTTGTGGGTTTGTGTGCTTTAACTTTTTCTACTTTGCCACCTTTAGCCAAAAACTTTTTCATTTTATCATCTAATTCTCGTTGTTTTTCGTATGGTGTTTTTTCAATCTCACCTGATGCGTATGCTCTATTAATACCTGAATATTTTGGCATTACATATCCTCCGGAAATCCTCCCCATCTGTCGTAGTATGGGTCATTGTGGTTAGGGTCGTCTTCTCCTTCTATGGCTAACACTTCAGGAACATAATGTTTCATCATATTCTCCACACCATATTTCAATGTCTGTTGGCTACCTGCACAACCTGAACAAGCACCAGACATTTGTAGAGTCAATAAACCTTCTTTGAACTCAACAAAATTCACTTCTCCACCGTGTGAAGCAACTGCCGGAGCAACGTGAGTTTTTAATACTGCTTTTATGTTAGCAACTATTTCTTCGTGTGATCTATTGTTCGTCTCTGTTTTGTTTTCCATAATTTTCTAATGCGTCTTTTACTTTAGTTAGCGAATCTCTGTTGGCCTGATACAAAATTCCGTAACCACCTGCACCTTGCCAACGTTCTATATTAACTGGTCTGTCGTCAATCAATATGTTTGGTGTGCCTGATGCTTTATCTTTTGCATAGGATTCTTTACGTCCTGTTACAACAATCTCGTCTGGTCTCTCAATGTTGTTTGAGATCCAAATCTTTTTATACTTTGCCGAGTTTTCGTGATCACCTCGCAACGGTGATGTGTTAATACTGAATTTGCCTCCGGTGAATTTTTTGACCATATCAATCAATGCATCCGCTGTGGGAAATTTTGGAAGTGTTGCGAAAAAGTCTGAACCTGTGATCCTGTCTATGACTTCTTTTTTAAGATCCTTTGTCTTGTCATTTGTAAGTTGTTTCCAGTGTTCCACACCATACATCTTTTCAACACCGCCGAAGAAGTCTGCAAGGACTCCGTCCATATCTAGATATACTGTTGGTTTACCGTCTGCCATATTTTCATTATACAACTTTTTGTTGTTTTCCGCAACCTCTACTCCAAGAGCATCTTGTATCTTATTGTAAACTAATTTACTTTCATCTCCACCCATAGCAATTTTGGAAAATTCGTGCCATTGCCCTTTGTTCGCAAGTTCTCTGGCTTTTGATGCCGAAGCACCAGATACGCCTTCTGCGTCTGGATCTCTCTGTCCAGCATTTACCACATCAATTGAATCAAACTTGTAAAGATCATTTCCTGCTTTGTCTGGTTTACCATTGTATTGATTTAAAAGTTTTTTAAATTCTTCGACTCTATCCGAACCAGCAACCATTATGATTCTTGTTCTACCTTCTGTTTGTATTTTTTGTAGTGCTTTGATTATTGTGTTTGCACCGGCATCACCTACTGCAAGTTTTGGATAAAATTGTTGTATGTAGGCCTGCTTCTCTGCAAAGTTTAAAGGATCAGTTTTGTTGTTCTGTTTGTGAGATAAAAAAAGATATGCCTTACCGTTGGCTTTTTCAGCCGTCTGTAAAACAGTTTCAATTAATTTTTGGTGTCCTATTGTGGGTGGATTGAATCGGCCAAAGGCAAAAACTGCTGTGGAACGATCGTCCTCCCTAAGAAACAGTTCCCTTAATTGCATCGTATTCGCCTTGTTCTAAATTTTCTTTTTCTCTGTCTGCTAAATCTTGAGCCACTTTTTCTCTTGTTTCTTTTGGAAACATATCTTTAACGTCTTCTGATTGTCCACCAAATTCTTTTACATATTCTTTTGCGGCGTCATCAACCAGATACATCCATAGTTTTACTGCTTTTTCATGATCATAAATGCCTTTAGCCATCTTTCTTTTTAAGTTTAAGATGATAGGCATAAATCTTCTTCTGTAGAGCTCTTCACTGTTCATAATGTAAAGATCGAGCTCTCTCGAAGCCTCTGTGTCTATGGTTTCGGTTATAAATTCGTTTGCTTTCATTTAATACTATTTACCGAGTAGTGTATTCTTAGAACGTGCTTATTCTGGTTCGTATTCAAACTCTAAACCTGCTTTAAAACCAGTGTAGGGTTCTGAAATATCTTTTCTAAATAATTCAATGATCATATCAGTACCCTCAAACACTACCTTTAGGTATTTGTCTGAATGATTCAATACTTCTGCTATTTTAGATTTTCCGTTATTTGTGCAAATAACTTTAATTGATTCCATTGAAATAACCCATAATATAGGCACCTAATAAAAATGCTACTGCCAATTGTGTTAATCTGTATAATCCTTTTTGCACTGAATACCCGTTTGCCCTCAATACACCGACGTGGACATCCATTGTTTCTGCTGTCACAGTAACATCAACAGTTTCGATTTTTTCTAGTTCTTTATCGTCCATATCTTACTATAACATATATAGAAAAACTGTCAACCTGCTAGAAATGTTGTGTATTAAGAGTTTAAAAGGATCGAATTGATCATCGATCTGTTGCCGTCGCTATTTGTAGTGGTTACTTTTGCTCTTACCCAAACAAAGTTACCTGTAAAATTAACTGATGAGGTAGTTGTACTTTGGTCTGAAGTTACTGTTGTACCTGCTATATCAAACCAATCTTCTTCAGTTGGTGTTGTTGCTAATGAACCTTGCATTTTGCAAGTACCTGTAAAGTCGTCAGTTGAATCACCTAAGTTAACCATTCTATATGTCACTGTGTGTACACCATCTGCTTGAGAATAGTATCCGTCACCTTTTGCTTTATCTGTATTAAATCCTGTATGATCCAATGTTGTAGTCGTTGAACTATCAGATGCTTCCGTTTCCGTTTTTTCTTCTACAGTAAATGATGTAGATGATACAATAGATTTAACTGTAAATGTTTTATTATTGTTTGTCGTTCCTGTTACAGTTACTAGATCTCGAACTGCAAATTTTCCATCACCTGTCAGTGTTGTTGAAGTTGAACTAATTGTATATACACCGCCTGATGAAGTGAAACTGATATCAGTTCCTGTTACATCTGAAACGTGATCTTTTGATCCTGATAATGTTGTACTTGTTTGTGCCATCGTTGTATTTATTCGGCTTTACGTCTCTTGAATCGTTGTGTTTTTGGACCTAATCCATACACAGCGGCCAGTTCATTTGGTTCCATTCCGTCTATCGCTGTTATATCCACGTACCTAATTTTGTATGATTTGCCGTCTGCTTCATTGTACTCTTGGCATAGGCAGTGATCGTCCTCAACTTTTTTAACAATCAAAGTACCGTTGATCTCTACAGGAGAACCCATCCAATCTTTTGTTATCATTGAATCTACCAGTGTGTTTTCTTTCAGTATTTTTCTATCTTTTAATCTTTTAAATATATCTGTCATATTATACCTTAATGTATTTTTGTATTTTCTCGATTACTTTATCAAGCAAAATTATTAATGCAGAAAGATATTTTTCTTCCTTCACAAAGAAGTATCCGTTCCAACAATATTCAGTATGCTTTTGCAAGTAGTTTAGAACGTGTGTGCTTGTTATTTTAACATTTTCTCTGTTTGCTTGATAAAACCTATAGAATGCATCTCTATCTGCACCAGATAGTAATTTATGTGCATCTTTCTTTAAATGTATTTGGTATTTAAAATTCCTGTGTGGATATTTTTTACACAATATTGTATTCTTTTTTAATTTTGTTATGTGTGTAAGATCCACACTAAACACATCATTAAGTTCATCCCAATATTTTGTTGCTAACATTTTTGAAGTTTCTTCATCAGAATAAAATGATGTGTATTTTTTTTGTACTCTAAATTTTACTTTGTCTCTGTTATTCAATATAAAGTCTGCTATACTAACAATAGAAGCACTAAATTTACCGTACACTTGACCTTTGTGTTTAATAAAATTAATTAAATTTTCGTCAGTTGTAGGATATAGTTTATGTGCCCACGGAAAATTAAAAGTAGTCTTGTGAGTATATTTTCCGTAGAAAAGTTTATTGTGGTGCTTTCGCATCTTTTTCTTCTTTAGGTTTTAAATCTTTTACTTTTCTTTTAAAATCAAGTACAAGTTTTGGAATAACATCGGTGCTTAATCCTACTTCAATCATTCCTCCATCTTTAAGTTCACCAAATAACATCATTTTAGATAAAGGCTTCTTAATCTCTTCATCAATAACCCTTTGCAAAGGTCTTGCACCCAGTTTAGAATCAAATCCTTTTTTAATTAAAAAATTAACTGCATCATCTGTTGTGTTAACTTCTACATCTTTTTCGATAGTCATTGTGTTCAATTCAAGTATAAATTTCTTAACAATAGATTTCATAGTTTCTTCTGCAAGTTTATCAAATTTAATCACAGCATCTAGTCTGTTTCTAAACTCTGGTGGAAAGAATTTCTTAAGTGCATTATCGTCCTCACCTTCTCTTTCAAAGGAACCAAAACCGATATTGTTTCTTTCCATTGCCTCTGCACCCAAGTTAGAAGTTAAAATAAGTGTAATGTTTCTGCAATCTGCTTTCTTACCATTTGAACCAGTCACAGTTCCATAGTCCATAACTTGTAATAACATATTGGATACATCACGATGTGCTTTTTCAATCTCATCAAATAAGACAACTGCGTGTGGATTTTTCTCAACTTCGTTTACAAACATTCCACCACCCATATGAGAATCTTCATATCCTACATAACCCGGAGGCGATCCTATTAGTTTTGCAATACTATGTTTCTCTTGATATTCAGACATATCAAATCTTAATAGTTCAACACCTAATGTTTTTGCTAATTGTCTCGCAGTTTCAGTCTTACCACATCCTGTTGGTCCTAAGAATAAGAATGATCCAACTGGCTTGTTTAATGATTTAAGACCTGCTCTTGCAACCAATATTTTATCTGTAATAGTGTTGATTGCTTTGTCCTGTCCAAACACTTGTAATTTCATTTTTTCTTCTAGTGTTTTTAAATTACTTGTTTGTTTTTGAGATAATTGTTCAATGCTTATACCTGTCATTACTGATATTTCGTGTATAATTTCATCGTGATCTATTTTACCATCTTTTACGTTGTTCAGTTTTAATCTTGCACAGGCAGAATCCATAACATCTATTGCTTTATCTGGAAGTTTTTTATCTGCAATAAATTTTGATGAATAGTCTACAGCATCTTCACAAGCCTCGTCTGTGATTGTACACTTGTGAAACTTTTCATAGTAGTGTTTTATGCCCTTTAATATCTTGATAGCAGTATCGTTAGATGGCTCTCCCACTTGTAATCTTTGGAATCTTCTCATTAATGCTCTGTCTTTTTCAAAGAACTTTCTATATTCTTCCCAAGTAGTAGACGCAATAACTTTTATGTTACCTTTTGTTAGTATAGGCTTCATTAAGTTTGCAAGATCAACAGATCCTCCCTGCGTAGTTCCTGCACCAACAATCATATGTGCTTCGTCGATGAATAATATACATTTTGTTTTTTGATCTAATGCGTTCAATATCATTTTAAATCTTTCTTCAAAATCTCCTCTATACTTCGAACCTGCTAATAAACTTCCTACATCTAGTGAAAAAATTATATGATCTTTCAAATATTCTGGAACATCTGATTTATTTTTTGCAATTCTTCTAGCAAGTCCTTCTACCACTGCTGTCTTACCAACACCTGGATCACCAACTAGTAGTACATTGTTTTTGTTTCTACGAGCAAGTATTTGTTTTAATACGTCGGTTTCATCATCTCTACCTATTACAGGATCAATCTTTTTGTCAAAATACTTTTGATTTAAGTTTTCTGTATAACTTCTTAATATTCTATCTGCTTGATTTGGTCTTAATTTTTGTTCTGGGCCACCAACCATACCTGGCATAGGAGCCAAATTCTCATCTATAATTGCTTCTGCAGACATTAAGTCTTGTAAATCATCTCTATTAACTTTGTGTGTTTTTAAAAAGTACACACCATAACTTTTCTTTTCTGAAAAGATGCTTATTAATACATCTAAAGCATTGACATCTTGTCTGCCTTGGAACAATGCTTGGGTAAATGCTCTGTTCATTAATCTTTCTAATGATGCAGTTTTTCTCGGAGTGACAGGTTCTTTACCTTTAGTGATAATGTCTGCACACTTTGTATCTAAATAATTTTCAATATCTCTTATAAGTGCGGGAACATTTATTTTAAAATCGTGCAATATAGTGCCAATGTCTTTGTTTTTAATCAAAGCAAGTAGTAAGTGTTCAATAGTAACGTATTCGTGTTTTCTTTTTTCAGCCTCTTTAACTGAATTTTCAAATATACTTTCTAGATTTTCATTTGCATCAAGCATTCTGTTTCTCCGATCTTTTTGTTGCCATTTCCCATTTTAGTTTAGATACTTTTTTATTAAATGTAATACCTTCAAGGTGATCAAGTTCATGTTGAAAGCATTTTGATTCCATTCCGTTGAGTTTTGCGAATTTTGTTTTTCCTTGTGTTGTTTCATATTGTACTTCTATTTCTTTTGGTCTTTCTATTTTTACAAAGATGCCTGGAAAACTTAAACATCCTTCCACATCAATAACTTTTTCTTCACTTGCGTTTAATATCCGTGGATTCCATATTATAGCAGGTTTTTGAAATGTGTCAAATGAACCGTGACCTATCGCAAAAAATCTTTTGGTAATGCCTATTTGGTTTGCCGCCAGTCCCAATCCTTGTTCGTTTATCATCAACGCAATCATATCTTGTTCAAAATTTTCTAGGTTGTCATAGTTAAGAATGGAGTCTTTATCGAAATCAAAAGGTGTGCTTACAGTTTCTAAATATTCATCTGGGTATGTGTAAACTTTTAAACTCATAAATCTTTTATTTTATTTAAATCCTTTTGCGAAAGTTGAGGGATAATAATTACTACTTTTACATATAAATTTCCTCTCATTCCTCCCGGTATTGGCATTCCTTGTCCTTTGCATACAATTAATGTATTAGGTTGTGTGCCTGCAGGTACTTTTACTTTTATTATAGTATCGGTCAATGTTTTGAGTTGTAGTTCACAACCTCTTACTGCATCAAAACAACTAATAGTTTTATCAGTGTATAAATCATTTGCTTTTCTTGTGTATCCGTCGGAATCCAACACAGTGAGTTGTACCATTAAATCTCCCCGAGGTGCATTTTTTAAAGTATCATCACCCATTCCTCGATATCTAAAAGTTATACCATTTTGACATCCTGCTGGAATTTTGATTGTTGCAAATTCTTCTTTACCTGAAGGAAGTTTGTAGTTTATTGTTTTTTCAAGATTGTTCATGGCTTCTTTTATTGATATAGCCATTCTAACATTTACACTTTTATTGGTAGGTCCTCTTCTTCTAGATCTAAATCCTGGATTTATATTGATATTTCCTCTGCCTTGGAAATCCATATCGCTGTTTTGAAATCCAAATCCTGAGAAAAAGTTCTCAAATATATCTTCACCAAAGAAATCGCTAGATCTAAAATTAAAGTTTCCGCCTTGTCCACCTTGTCCGTATTTTCTTAATGTATCGTATTCTTGTCTTTTTCTAGTATCTTTTAATGTGTCGTATGCCTCATTGGCTTCTTTGAATACTGTTTCATTTCCACCACGATCTGGATGTTCTTTTTTAGCAATATTCTTGAATGCTTTTTTAATTTGGTCATGAGAAGCGTCTTCGGAGACACCTAGAATGTCGTAATAATTTTTCATTTATTACATTGTATAACAGATTGACAATTTGTCAATATGTGGTAATTATTTTGATTTTCTACTTGATCCTGTGTAAAGACCGAACCAGGCCGCACCAGCACCAACAACAATAGATATCAATCCTGACTGTTCCATACTTGGACTTGGTAAATTCATATACCATATCACACATTTGTATAATAGTACGATGTATGTTGTAATGAATATTCTCGGAAAGATTCTCCAACTGTCTATCGCTCTTGCAAGATGAATTAATCTTGCATAAGGATTTGGTCCTAAGTCTTTTGCACTTGTATCAACTTCTAACTCTACTTTAACTTTCTTGTTTGCAGTAGATTTATCTGCTGGTACAACTAATTTGTCTTCTCTTAATTCTTCAGCCATTATTTCACACCTTTGATTTTAGCGTTTCTTTTTCTGTGTCCATTCCAAGCAACAAAGCCACCTATTCTCAATGACCAATATGCTAGTCTGTTCATTGTGTAGAAACCATTCACTATAATGTTGATGTCTCTGAAAATCTCATCTGCTCTTTTTTGTGTAAGTTCACCCATTGTGTCTTTTTTGTTTTTCTTTAATAATGTTTTATACTTGTATGCATAATCATGAACAAGTCCACCCATCAATAATACACCAACTGGTGAAAAGAAAGTTCTTAAAAATTTTGGAATACTAGCACCATCGAATTGGAAACCAGCCGGTATCACATATTCGGTACCGTCTATGTTGTACTTCCAGTCCTCAGTAAGTATCCAGTTTCTTGTTGATAGCAACCACATAACAATACCTTTCCAGAAACCTTTGCCTTTTGTTTTTATTGGCACAGGTTGTAGGGTTGGCATTCCTTTGTAATAGAATTTTAATTTTGTTTTTGCTCTTTTGTCTGTAAAGTTTATTATTGCGGCAATTATTACGACAGCGATTAATACTGTCCATTGCCAAAATTTCATTGCTAGTGCTACGATTATTTCCATATTTTGTTCCTCTAATTAAAGTAGTATTTATTGAATTGCTCCTTTAACAACACCTTGTTTAACAAGTTTTTGTCTATTCTTTATGTGTTGCTTCTGTACATCCGCTTTAGCACCACCAAAGTAAGCAACTGCGTGTCCTGTTTCACACATTATTTTTGCTACAGATTTATCATTCTGTAAAAAATCACCAAGCACTCTGCCAAACTTACCTTTCATATCAACACCTTTTTTATTGATAGTAGTTTGTAGTACTGTCTGTTTACCTAATAATGATTTTAATTTTGCCTTTGCGGCCAATCCAAATTTCTTTTCTATCTTATTTCTCGTTCTTGATTCTGGAGTGTCAATGCCCATGATTCTCACACGTTCGTTCTTCTGCCATATGCCAAAACCCAAATCAATATCAACGTCTACAGTATCACCATCTACAACTTTGATAACTTTTGCTCTATAT
>Ga0163109_10004502_pt1 | contig 10573 bp, 9 predicted proteins | sample CRUFie1St13metaG_FD_108704 | JGI IMG/M metagenome (GOLD analysis project Ga0163109, IMG submission 108704) | Marine microbial communities from the Costa Rica Dome - CRUD Field 142mm St13 metaG | ecosystem: Environmental > Aquatic > Marine > Oceanic > Photic zone | place: Costa Rica: the Eastern... | reverse complement strand
TGAATGATATTGCCTGGATCATTCTCAGCAATTAACGTCAGGCTCTTTGGACCTATGGCACCATCCTGGGTAGCACCAATGTACTTTTGCATAACTTTTGCCGGACGTCCGGTTCCGCTGTTAACTCCCCAATCAAATGCTGCGAAGTCCAGGCCACCAGGTAAATCATCACCCCTTAACTTATCCCAATAATTTTTCTTGTAAATTGGAGCTACATCCTCATGTGTCAGATCTTTCATCTCTTCGATCGATACTTCCCGACCAACCCATTTCTCATAAACTGCTTTCGTAACGCCCAGGTTGGTTACGCCTCCTGGATCTTTTGGGTGATTTACGAAGCCTCCTTCGTGATGCAATAACATCTCAAGTGATTTTTCAAAATTCTCTTTCATCGTTTCATCTCCAGGTACAAACGCCAACAATTAACCAGGGTGTTTAAACTTACAGCTGAGAACAGCATTATCCATTGCCACATTTCCATTACTTTTTACTATCCGTTTTGTTGAGTTTATCAAATGATCTCATGCCACCTATGCCAAGCATACCAAGCAACAGCGGCATCATTACAGACATATCTGCTTGCGGTATTTCAACACCAAACCCCATAGCTATTGGTGCAATCATATAGTTTATGCCGAGAGAGATACCACATATCCATCCAATCAGTGGCCTCCAGGACGCCTGGAACCAGTTGCCTTTAGCATCGGCTTTCAATATCTCTAGCTGCGCCATGACTTGTTCCTGGGCGTGCTTCTCGCCCATCGTTGCTATCTCATGCGCTAACTTTGCAGCCTGGTCTTTGTCAGTGATTACCTTATCGAGTAGGCCGCTTACCGGACCGATCAGCTTGTCAAGCATTATTGCACCCTATCTGTCTTAGCTTCTTTACCTAACCATAATGCAAACGATGCACTGAGCATAGCAGTGACCAGGGAAACAAAAGCACTTTGTTGAGTTGTGGGATCTTCGAGCGTCATAAACCAAAGACAAACCTTCCAGGTCAAAACGATCTGGCATAGAAAGGCTAGTCTAGGAAGTATCTTCAGCTGATCGATCGCGCTTGCTGTCAGTTGAACCATTTAAAAATCCTTTCGCTATGCGACTTTCACTTGTTTGTATAACAACTTTTCCATCATCTGTATATACAATCCATCTATTGTACTTAACTTCAACTAACCTCACCTAAACCAATCTCTAACGTCAATCCAATCCATATAATGCATATACGCCATAGAGCCAACAGCAGAGAACAGGAGCAGCACTATTATACCTACTATGGTAATCATCATCTCTTGCCGTTCTATAGCGTCACGCCTCGCCTGAGCCTCTGCTTCGCGCTTTTCTGCTAAAACCTCTCTTCTTATCTTCAGAAGCTCCAAGTATTTTGAACGTCCATAGGTTTGAGTAATCCATTCTTTGAGTTCTTCTTCAGCTTCAGCAGCCTGACGCAATTTAGCCCATCGATCTAATGCTGTAGAGTTTGTGCTTTTTGCAGATACACCTTTTTGCTGAAGTGTTTTCTTTGCTGCATCTGTTGCATCGAAAAACTTACCAATGTCTTTTGACAAAGAAGCAATAGTTTTACCTGCCGCAAGACCTGTTTTTAATCCTGCAAGAATTGTCAATGGGTCCATAGCTACATCCCATCTTTACGCGTAAACTCTACAGTCTTTTCTAGTATTGCTATTCGAGATTGCAGCTTAACAATCTCCATCATATGTTGAGTCATTCCTTCAAGATCATCCCAAGCCATCTCAAGATCATCCCAAACGTCATTTATATCAAGCTCAATATCATCTAACCTATCAGCATTGGCTAATATATCGCGCTGCATATTAACTTTGTCCTGTACCTCAGACTGTGCAGACAGCTGAGATACAGTTTTTTCTAATGAGGATATGGTGCTTGCTTGTTGAGCAGTCCACCAAATAAAACCACCAACTTGTGCAACAATAACAGCAATAATACCTATTGAAACCTTTGGCAGTTTATCCACTAATTAACCTTTTCAGTTTTTTCTTCCAATGAATCAGAAAGCATCTTCATAAAACCTTCTCGACCAACTTGCAGTTGCGCTAAGTTAAACTGAGCCGATGCAATCTTCTGGTCCAAAGAGCTAATATGATTTATGCAAACCTTTGACTCGTCTGATAGTTCACTTTCTTTGTATTCAACGTCATCAATCACGACCTTTTTTTCTTCAGTCATTCTTGAACTCCTTCTAAGTTATTACCAAGGCGTTCCTGTGCCAGTGGTAGGGGTTTTGGATGTTTCAATCTGAGCAGCAATACTACTCTCAACATCACTTTTATTTGCTTCGGCTTGCGCCCAAGCAATACAGTTAGCTTCAGTTACACTGTCGTATGCAATGAAGCCTTCAGCACTAGCGTCAGGTGTATGGCTTGTTGTGCCATAGCTCGATGCTGAGTGTTCACCGTCAACGCCAGTGCATCTCCAATGAATAACAGTAATACCGCCATCAGATAGATTTCGTTCTACAGTAGGTATTGTCCAAGTATATGTAATTGCCATTATGTTTCTCCTAAATTGCTGCAATAATAAAGGCTAAGAGTTCACTGTATCTTACGCCCATTCTAGTTTTTTCTTCGCCAGTATCTTCGTCAGTCCAAGTTGTAGAGGTAAACATAGCGTACTTCCCTGCGTCTAATCCTTCGGCTGCAAATGCAGCTTGTAAGTCTTGAGCAATAATACCGAAGTGAGTTCTAGCCTCGTCACCCTTTTCAGCCACTTTATCTTTCCAACGAAACTTACGCAGTAAACCTTTAGCAGCTACAGCTACTCTTTGTTCTGCATCTGTAAGCTCTTCTATGTCTTGCTTATCGTTGCGGTCACTTGTTTGGATGGTTCCGTTTGTTGCGTAGATGTCGTCAAACCTTGTAGCACTACGTCCTAAATCTATTGCATTGTCTCTTTGAGTATTATCAGTGTTCCAAGGCAACCAAGCATTTGCATTAGAAGCAAAAAGAATAGCAGTGTCACCAGTGCCAATACCCATTTGGACACCACCAGAAGTAAAAATGTTTCCTACCACACCGCCGTCTTGGCGAAGCTGCATAATGCTTCCATCATTACCACTACCAGTGCGGTTTATGTCAAAGACATTATTATTACGAGTTGCTACAACTTCACCAGTGTTACGAAGTTCTACACCAGAGTTAGTAACGCCAAGTGAAGACTTGCCCACCAACAGATTACTACTGCTATCGATACGCATACTTTCTGTGTAGCTTTCAGAACCTACAGCACCAGTAAAAGTAAAAAATCTTGCTCCCCCACCTTGAATAGCGTCTACAACAGCACCACCATTATTATTTCTAGTTACTTGGAGGCCGCCACCACCAGAACTATTAAGAACCATTCGAACAGAACCACCAGAAGAAGCAGTTGATGTTCCTACTAAAACATTACCTGCAAAAATTAACTTACCTGAGCTATCTATTCTTAAAAGATTACCACTGTTGACAATAGACATATTATTGTTTGTATGGTCATATTCAATATAACCTTGATATTCGCCAGTGCCAGAAGTTGCGTCACTAAAATATATGCTCCCACGATGAGTTGAAGGGGAGCGAATAGTTATACCAGCGTGATTAGTAGCATCCTCGACTAGTAAATTGTCGGCATGATGTGAATAACCCTCAGTCGTTCCACCTATTAAAACATTTCCACTGCTATTGATACGCATACGTTCTGTGCCGTTAGTAAATGCAACTAAATTAGAACCATCTGCGCCTATCTGTACATTATTGCCTGTTTCAGTGGTATTTCTAAACACCATTTTTACAGCAGAGTTATCTGTGTCAAGTATAGCTGTGATTGCGCTATTGCTAGGATTATCAATATGTAACCCTGCACTAGGCGAACTCGTCCCAATCCCGACATTACCGCTGCTATCGATACGCATGGCTTCTGAGCCACTAACCGCAATACTTAAATTATCAGTATTATGATTATAATCTATGTAACCTCTACCATTATCATTAACATCACCAAAACGAATTTGATTGCTTACATTATTAGGCGTTAAGAATTGAAGAATACCATGTGTGCTGTTTTCTAATGTAATAACTGCATTTGTGGTACTATCAACAGACCCTGCGCTTCCTTTATGAACATGCAAAGTTTGGTCTGGAGTTACACCAATTCCTACATTGCCAGTAACATTTACATTACCGTCAAGCTGACCTGTTGTACCATCTGAATATATACTTAAATCTGACCCTGCCCCAAAGACCAACCTATCATCAGAAGCCCCAGAGCTGTCACCAAAAACAATATTATTCCCTGAGGTAGTATTACCTATACCAAGAACAGTAGACAGGTTCCCTGCGCCACCCCCTGCAACCTGAGCATCAACATACGCCTTGATAGATTGCTGAGTAGCTAAGTGACTAGCACTATTAGAAACTAAATCATCTTCGTCTTTAATAGCCGTTCCACTTACACTAGTGTTTAAAACTGGTGATGTTAAAGTCTTATTAGTTAACGTGTGTGAGCCTGTTTTTGTTACAACAGTTGAATCAATAGAAAGAGTTGACGAAGTAGCAGTAAGACCAGTTGTGGCGTTAATGTTTAAGCTTACAGTGCCACTTGTACCGCCACCAGTCATACCTGTTCCTGCAATAACTCCAGTAATATCTCCACTAGCTGCTATCGAATTGTCAACATATGCTTTAATTGATTGCTGTGTTGCTAGATGATTTGGAGAATTAGAAGACATTGTATCTTCATCTTTGATAGCCGATCCAGATACGCTACTGTTTAACACCGCACTTGTAAGAGTTTTATTTGTAAGCGTATCTGTAGTCGCTTTACCAACCAAAGTATCAGTCGCATCAGGCAAGGTAAGTGTTCGAGTAGATGAAAGTGTGGCAACAGCCAAACTTAGATTATTGCTATTTTGAAAGTATTGAATAGTAGGAGTAGCATCGTTGTTTAAGTTTATGCGCTGCTCGCCGCCTGTTCCAAGTAAAGTTACCTGACCTCCTTGAGGTCTTAGAGATATGTCTCCACTTCCATCAGCTTGAATTGTTAATCCATCATTAGATAATATTCTATTTCCTGCCGCACTTACTCTAAAGGTAAACTTAGTTGTACCGCCATCTTTTAAAAATACCTCACCACCATCAGCATCTAAGATAATGTCACCAGGAGCATCTACGGTAAAATCGCTATCAGGAGTCATTGTGGCTTGATTTGTTAATGCTACTGTACCACTAGCATCAGGTAAATTTACCGTTCTTGATCCTGTTGGATTAATAACTCCAAGTTGAGTAGTATTGCTATTTTGATAAAATAGCATCTCTGGAGTTGAGTCGTTATTAAATTGTATTCTTTGATCGCCACTAGGTGAAAGAATATTTACCTGACCACCAGAGGGTTTTAGATCTAAATCACTTGTTGATAAAATAGTTCCAATAGTAACCGTACCCAATACCAATTCAAGATTGGTAGAAGAGTCTACTAATAAATCTCCATTGGAATCAAAAGACACTAACTTAGAAGCTCGATTAGCAGCAAGCGGCAGCGTCAAAGATGATATCCTGGTATCGCCTGGATTGGCTATTATAGTTCTGTCAATTCTTTCGTTTAATTGCTGAGACATAATAACCAGGCTATCAAGCTGCTCATTTAAGCTTGATGCCAAAAGATCTCCGGCTGTAACGAAGTCCGTTGTTCGAGCAATCGCCCGACCGCCTATGATTGTAAGAACATCAGACGAAACTAGAGCTGATGTCAGAGTAACTGACCCAGTTCCATTTGCATTTATCGAAACAGTGTAATGTGTCGTTAAGGTTTGCAAAGTATTGTTCTTGTAAACCTGGATATCGGCAGCTGTTAAAATTTCAAACGTAAAAGCAAACGGTCCAGTTGTGGTATTACCAGTGAACTGAACTCTACGAGTTACGTCATTTATGGGAATATCAGTCATCTATATACTCCATTGATTTGTGTTCCTTGTACCATATATTGATTTACATTCCAAATAGTCTATTAACATTTGCTTCGGTAATATCCGGTCTACGATCCGGTATCGTTTTACCTTGTTGCCACCAGAAATCTTGTCCGTACTCTCTTTGATACTTTCTTTGAATACGCCTCATTTTTGTTCTGGCTTCTGGATCAGCCCATAATTTAGCCTGGTCAAATATTAATCTCTCTAGCCCTAATCGCATATACCAGATACTTGCACCAGGCGTATATCGTTGAGCAAACGAGATTAACTCACTTGCTGCTTTTGTATCTTCTCCCTGGATAGCTTCGAAGATATTACCTACTGTTAACTTTCTAACGTCATCAGCAAACCCGACTACTGGTCCTGCTATAGTTGTTCCTAAACCTCGATCAAATCTATTGAGATCTGCAAAAAGAAAATCTCCGTAAATACCTAAACCACCGCCTTGAAGAAAAGCAGCTCCCCAAAACTCTCCGGTATCCATTGACCTGGGATCTCTACCTTTAGACATTTCTTTAAGCTGAAGGGCCAAAGCACCCATCAAGGTCGTGCTTATAATTAAATTTGCGAAAGCTTTACCCTTGCCCATACTTCCAGGCGTAGCAGCTGATCTGAGAATATGAGTATTAACCAGGGTAACACCAAAGTTTTTATACATTGCAAACGATCGAACAAGTTCACCGCCAATAGTACCAGGAGGCAAATCACCAGTTAGTGCAGCTCGACCTCTGATAGAAGTAGAAGGAACAGCAAAGTTTGTTTCGGTTTCTACCATCGCCATAAGATTAGTAGCTAATTCCCTGGCAAGTTTTGGATCTATATCATCTCTAAACTCAATGTCTTCAGCTCTTAAAAACTTTGCGCCTTTATGATCGTACAGTTCTGTCGATCGCATAATATCCCATTTCTCAGATCCTATTCCATATCTTTCCATAGATTGCTTTAATCTAGGATCTATCTCATCAATGGTTTTCCCTACATTGTCAGCCAATGTTCCCAGGAGTTCCATACCAAATGACCACCTTCCGGCTTGTGTCATTGGAGACAGCAAAGAAGCCCTCATAACAAAATCAGCTACTCTCCTGGTAACTTCTGGTCCTGATATATCTCCAGTGTATCTCATTTGCGCTGAAGCAATCGATGACCAACCTTCGGCAGTTAATCCCAGGCGTATCGCTAATCTTCCTTTTTCCTCAGCTCCTAACGGAGATAACGCTTTTAAATATGCTCTGAGCGTGTTGGTTTGTGGCAAACCGTTCATCGCCCTGGCAATACGCTGAAAGTTTACGTCAGTAATTGCTGAGATCGATGCAGCTCCTAATTGAGCTGACTGTAATAGTTGCCTGGTTCCGGCAAAGGCTGTCGCAACAAAACCATGTACTGGTGTGTTATGAGTTCCTCGAAGGATGTTGTAAAGCTCATCTATTTTTTTTCCGGCTACTCTTGCACGATCTGCAATCTTGGGATCAGCTGCCCCTTCTTTAAGCAAAGTATCTTTTATAAAGTTTTTGGTTGCCATTGGGTTAGGACCAAGGCGTTCCATAAATGCAATATCCCTGGACATATTACTGATATGACCAATCATAACGTCAAAAGGATTGCTGTTACCAAACTCATCATTATATTTCATCCAGGAATCAGCATCTTTAAATACCAGGAATCGATGTTCTGCGTGTTGATTAGCCATTGCCTTTTGCCCAGACGGTCTACCACTTGGCTTAATCTTACTCATACCGTCAGTGCTTATTGTTTCGTAAACATCTCTTAACGCTACTTCTAGCTTTTGCGGAGAAAACGTCAGACCTGTTTGCTGATCAACCATTTTTTCCAGGTTAAGCATTGGTGTAATTTTGTTTCTCCAGGCTTCATATCCTGCCTGGCGTACTTTCAAAGAATGGTGTTGTTGCGGCAATCCCCAATCGGATCTTTTAGGGATAGCACCTCCGGCAGCGTTAAAGCGTTTACGCAAATACTCAGCTGCCTCTTGCCAACCCTGGGCAAGTTCCCTAGCTGAAGCATCTCTTGTGCTTCCAGGAACAAATGTTTCTCGTATCATGTTTTCGAGCTTGGCTTTGTTTCTTACTCGACCAGTCAGATCTCTTCTGAAAGTTGCCAGGACTTTATCCATTTTCCTGGTTGCACTTCTTTCAATAGTTTTCTCTAACTGTGCTATGCTGAGAAACCTAGATCCTTCGTCCTGTTCAAATAATGCCAGGGCAGCTTTATCTTTTCTTGGCTGTTTAGTTGCAGCTGTTCTGTAGTTTTCTAAATCTAGTGTTATTCTTTTCCAGGTTTGTGCCTGGAGCATCATTCTACGTTTGCGCTCCAAGACCTGTTTTTTCATTACGTTAGCTGCATCAATACTCGCCCTGGATGTTGCCGGACCAGGACCAAGTTGCCTGTTGTATTGCTCAAACAATTCATCAAAAAGATTTAAAACTTCATCAGCTTTTTCCTGGGTAATCTCTCCGGCTGTTACACCATCGCTTATACACTTCTTAAACGTCATATTGAGCAAACCCCTAATCTATTAATCAAAGCGTCTTCTGCATCGAGTTCAGCCTTAACATCTCGTAAAGTTCTTGTTTGAGTAACTATGTTCTCACCTTCAACTCTAAGATCAACAGGAATCTCTATATCAAAGTCCTCTGGCTTGATATCTAACTCAGGATCTGCTATATCTCTAGTAGGAGGTCGTGCAATGTCAGATCGAATACTGGTTGATTGGGATGGTCGCCCTGCAATCTCTTTTTCTCCAACAGAAGCCCTAGCTATAGTTGAGCCAGGTGGTTCCTGGATATCTGTAGACGGCCTGGATGTTTTTAACACTGGTCGAGTTATACCAGATGAAAAAGCATTTATGTCACTGTTCGAGCGAAACTTTGGAAGTTTTCCTTTACCGGCAACCTTTAGGAAAGAAACATCTTCTTCAGATAACGCTTTCTCGTAAAGTACTCTTTGCTTTTCACTTAATTCTTCTGCTCTTTTTGGATTTGTTTTTTCTATAGATCTTGATTCTTGGTACATTTTATGACCACCTTTTTTAGTTTTTGCATTGAGCAATTTAGGTGACCATATCTGAACTTCAGATACAATTCCGTTTGGAGTTCTTACAAGTAGTTTTCTATCAAAATAACCAGAAGGAGTGACCATCCATCCCTCATCTAATATTTCAGCCTCTCTTGCAAATCTTTCTGCTATTTCGTCAGCCTGTTCTGCTTTGTTAATAACAAATCCGGCTCTTGAAATATCTGTCATTTCATTTGAACTTTTGTAATTTTTTCTTCCCATCTTTTCCCTGGCTGTTTCAATTAATTTTAAACCAGGATTTTTTAGTTTTACGCCTAGATCTTTCTCAATAGTGCGACCAATATTTACAACAAAATCTTGAGACTCCTGTGCTATCTTGTAAATGTCATCGACCGTTTGCACTGGCTGTCTATCTTTAAAAGATTTCTCAATTACTTTTGCATTTGTTTCACCAGGGATTTCTTCCCCAACAGTTTCAGTTACATCCTCAAGTTCTCTAAACGTATTTAGTATAAGTTGATTTGTTTGATCTTCAGCTGCTTTACCAGATGGCTCATCGAAGCCCTCTAAGCTTGGCTCGTTTTCAATCGCGTCCTGGCGGCTTTTCGGCGTATCATCGAAAGTGCGTCTAACATCGCCAACTTCTGCCCGATCAAAATCGCCTCGTTCAATTCCTCTTCTGACAGATTCGGCGAATCCTCTTGCTGCGTTTGCATAGTTGTTTGTTTCTCTGGCTGTTCTTGCTGCCGCTGAGAGTTCATCGCTAAGCTCTCCTTTTCTCGTTGCGAGAGCTTGGAGGAGCGTGATCGCTTTGCCATTTTGATTTGCCCTTTCCTGGTTTCTAGTTTTCTCTAGTTTGTTTCCTTCAGCCTCAATACGATCTGCATTTTTGCTCAAGTTTTCAAATGCTGTCTTATCTTCTCTCAGTATTTTATACGTTCTATCTAATACCCTGGCACGTTCCAGGAATAAACTTTCAGCAAGTACCTCATCACCAAACAGACCAGATTGCACTTCCTTAACTAAATCTTGTTCGTTTACCTGACGAACAATAGTTTCTGCCTGGAAAGAGTTTGCAGCATCAGACTTTGCTAAGACCTGGATAGCTGCTTGTTGCTTGTCAGGATCATCAATTAATCTGCCAACTATAGCACCATAGTTTGGGGGTATTACACCATTAACGATAGATCCAAAAGCATCGTCACTTAGTTTTACAAGATCCCTTGCCTGTCTTACTAATGTTGATCGAGGAGGTAGCTCAGATAATCTGCCAGGCTCAACCCTAAGTATTTTTGCTGCATCGATAGCTGTGCCTGTTCCCTGGGCAATGTTTGCTGTAGCTGCTATCACTCGCGCTTTTTCTGCGGTTATGTCATCAACTTCACGCAACTTATAACCAACCAGGTTGATCTCCTGGCTAGGATCTTGATCCATTATTCTCTTGGCTAGTCCTGCTCTTTGATGTCCATCTGCAATGAATATCTTACCATCAACATCTTCCCATAAAATAACTGTTCCGGCTTTTATATTATCCCATTCTGTAACGTCTTGCAGTCTTTCGGT
>Ga0163109_10004501_pt1 | contig 10574 bp, 11 predicted proteins | sample CRUFie1St13metaG_FD_108704 | JGI IMG/M metagenome (GOLD analysis project Ga0163109, IMG submission 108704) | Marine microbial communities from the Costa Rica Dome - CRUD Field 142mm St13 metaG | ecosystem: Environmental > Aquatic > Marine > Oceanic > Photic zone | place: Costa Rica: the Eastern... | reverse complement strand
TTTTTACTTATATCTGGTAAGCCAATTGGTGAAAAGATTGCTAGAGGAGGGCCTTTCGTAATGAATACAAAAGCAGAGATCTTAGAAGCAATAAATGATTACCATAATGGCACATTCGTAAAATAACTATGAAAGTAATAGAAATTAAGAAATTTGGTGGACCAGAGGTATTAGAACTTAAAGATGTCGAAATTGGTAAGCCAGGACCTAAAGAAGTTTTGATTAAAAATTTATCAATAGGTCTTAATTATATCGATGTTTATCATCGTACTGGTTTATATCCCATACCATTACCAAGTGGAATTGGCCTAGAAGCATGTGGCGTTATTGAAGAAGTCGGATCTGAGGTAAATTTATTTAAAATTGGAGATAGAGTAAGTCATGCATCAATGCCTATAGGTGCTTACTCGGAAAAACAAATTATGCCTCAGGAAAAACTTGTAAGTGTGCCAGATGGCATATCTGATGAAGTAGCATCATGTATTGTATTAAAGGGTATGACTGCTGAATATTTGCTTCATAGAAGTTATATTGCAAAAAAAGGCGATAAAGTTCTATTTCATGCTGCAGCTGGTGGAGTTGGACAAATTTTATGTCAATGGGCAAACTCCATAGGTTGCGAAGTAATAGGTACAGTTGGATCAAAAGAAAAAGAAGAAATTGCAAAAAAAAATGGTTGTCACCATGTAATTAATTATGCTGAAAAAAATTTTGTTGAAGAAGTCGAGAAATTATTTGGAAAGAATGCAGTGGATGTAGTGTACGATGGTGTAGGACAAAAAACTTTTGAAGGCTCAATTGAATGCTTAAAAATAAGAGGTATGATGGTAGCATTTGGAAACGCTTCAGGATATGTAAATACAATTGATGTGAAAAAGCACATAAATACAAAAGGACTTTTTTTTACTAGACCTTCAATTGCTCACTATACTGTAACTAGGAAAGAGCTAGAAGATTCTGCCAAAAAGGTATTTGATGCTGTAATTTCTAAAAAAATAAAAATAGATATTTCAAAAAAATATACTCTTGATCAGGCTAAAAATGCTCATGAAGATTTAGAAGCAAGAAAATTAATTGGTCCTGCAGTAATAATACCTAACTAATCTATATGAACGTCCATATCGGACATATGTAAATTTAATGCACTTGTTGAAATTTGAATCTCTCTTATAAAAAACGCTATAGATATAATCATTGATAAGCAGCAAGATCCAAATATGACTCTAGCAACAAATAAAGTGTCTAGATACAGTGCAAATACAGTTAACATATTAAATAAAAATCCAAAAGCTGCGAACATAATTGTCCATCTTAAAATTGATATCCGTTTACTTAAATTTATAAATTGTTTTTTCCATTCAGGGGGAATATGTTTCTCGTAAACATGTTCATCGTGAAGCTCCCTAATTAATTTACTCAAAGTATGAAATCGATTACTATACACACCCATAAGTAATGGTATTGCAGGAAACATTAATGCGGTTACTGTATAATCAATATTCATAACGAATCAGTTTGATTATGAATCTAGCCTTTGCTATTTACAAGTAAATTATAATGAATCAACTATACTATTTTATTGAATTGACTAGATTAAAACGTCCAATTGGTTACCTACTATTATTTTGGCCATGTATTTGGGGGTTAGTTCTTGGCTATGATTTTTCAAACGATATCAAAAATTTTATAAAATTAGGTTTATTTTTTCTTATTGGATCAATTCTAATGAGATCAGCCGGATGCATTGTAAATGATATTGTCGATAGAGATTTAGATAAGGATGTGGAGAGAACGAAAAACCGCCCAATAGCATCTGGTAAAGTATCTGTAAAATTAGCATCTTTTTACTCAGCGTTATTATGTATTTTAGCTTTTTTTATTTTAATTCAATTTAATTTTTTCACTATAGTTATTGCAATGTTATCTATGCCGCTTGCCTTCGCTTATCCTTTTATGAAGAGACTGACTTACTGGCCACAATTATTCTTAGGAATTACTTTTAATTATGGTCTAATATTGGGTTGGACAGCAACAAATTCAGAAATATCTATAATACCAATAATTTTTTATATTGGAGCCATATTTTGGACATTAGGCTACGACACTATATATGGATTTCAAGATATTAGAGATGATGAAATAATTGGAGTGAAGTCAACATCAATTAAATTTAAAAAAAATCCAAAATTTTTTATTTCATTATGTTACTCAATATTTTGTTTATGTTTGTTGTTAACAGGTTTTATGATGAATTTAAGTTCTTTATTTTATATTTTTATAATTATGGTTTTATTACATTTATTCTTATATCAAATTAAAAGTTTAAATATTAATTCTTCAATAAAATGTTTAAGTATATTTAAATCAAATAATTTCATAGGTATGCTTGTATTTATAGGCTTATTGTTTGGTAAAATAATATGATGAAAAGTAACTTTCAAATTATAAAAAGATTGTATGTTGATTATTCAAAAAATTATATTTGGAAAATAATTTTATCAGGTATTTTTTCTCTTGTAGTTGCTGGAGCGACATCAGGGATTGCATATTTATTAGATCCAGCAATAAAAAAAATATTTGTAGAAAAAGATCAAACTTTAATTTTAATAATTCCTGGTTTAATAATTTTAGCTTTTTTCGCAAAAGGTGTTTCTTTATATCTGGCAAGACATTTGATGATATCTGTCGGTAATGATATAAAAAAAGATATGCAGGATGATATGTTATCCTCATTAATTAACGCAGATACAATTGTGATTGATGATAAGCATAGTGGTAAATATTTAAATCATGTACTAAATGATACTTCACATATTGTGAATCTTGTTAGCACAACAATACTTAATGCTTTTAAAGATAGCTTAACTTTGATTGGTCTATTATTTGTGATGTTTTATCAAAATTGGAAACTTTCGCTAATAGCTATTATGATGATACCTCTGGCAACTCTTGCTGCTAAAAGCTTAGGAAAAAGAATTGGAAAAGTAACTACGGAAGCTCAAGAAAAATCAGGTGAAGTAACGCAATATTTAATGGAATTATTTAAAAACCATAGACTTATAAAAATTTTTCAAAAAGAGGACTATGAGAAAAAAAGATCAAGTAAATTTTTGTATGTCGTGAAAGAAAAGGGGAAAAAAATAGCAATAGTATTTACTAGAGCCACAGTCATAATGGAACCGTTAACAGGAATAATGATTGCCATATTAATTTTTATAACAGGTAAATTAATTATTAGTGGTGAGATTGATATTAATAATTTTTTTTCATTTCTGGCTGCTATGATGCTGTCTTATCAACCAGTGAGATCCCTAGCAACTTTAAACGTAGGAATTAATCAAGGGCTATCTGCAGCTCGAAGAATATTACCTATAATAGATATGAAAAATAAAATTATAGATGATGATAAGTCTATGAACCTTAATATAAAAAATTGTGACATAGACTTTATAAATTGTAATTTTAAGTATAACGAAAAGCAGGATTTAATTTTAAAAAATATAAATTTAAAAATTTCAGGTGGAAAAATGACTGCTTTGGTTGGTCATAGTGGAGCTGGTAAATCCTCATTACTAAATTTAATTCCACGTTTCTACGATAGTGTATCCGGAGATATAAAAATAGACGGGCAATCAATTTATAATACTAAAATTAAAGACCTAAGGAAAAATATCTCTATAGTTACACAAGATACAACCCTATTTGATGATACAATAAAAAATAATATACTTTATGCTAATTCTAACGCTACTGATGATGAGCTAAAGGAGGTTGCTGAAAAATCTTTTGCTTACAATTTTATAAAAGATTTACCTGATAAATTTGAGACCGTAATAGGTGAAAATGGATTAAGACTTTCTGGAGGAGAAAAACAAAGATTATCAATTGCTAGAGCAATGCTAAAGAAGGCACCAATAATATTATTGGACGAGGCAACTTCATCATTAGATGCAGAAACAGAAAGTAAGATACAGGAGGCGATGAGTCTTTTAACAAAAGATAAAACCACGATTGTAATAGCACATCGACTCTCTACAATATTAAATTCTCATAAAATTTTTGTTATTGATAAGGGTGAAGTATCAGCTCAAGGTTCTCATGAAGAGTTAATGAATAATTCTAAAATTTATAAAAATTTCTATGAAAAACAAGTCAGAAGAGATTAATGATATTATTCATTTATAGAATATTAATAAATACAGTACTTTTATTTTCACCAATTATAATTTTAGTCAGATTATTAAAGAGAAAAGAAGATGTAAAAAGATTTCAAGAAAAATTAGGTTTTTTTTCAAAAAATAAAATTGGAAAAAAACTTATCTGGTTTCATGGTGCAAGTGTTGGTGAATTATTAAGTGTAATTCCTTTAGTTGAAAACTTAGAAAAAGATAAAAATGTAGATCAAATATTAGTTACAAGTTCAACTATTAGCTCAGCTAAGGTTTTTAATAAATTTAAATTTAAAAAAACTGTTCATCAGTTTTTTCCAATAGATGCAAATATAATTTCAAAAAAATTTCTTAATTATTGGAAACCGTGTATGGCAATTTTTATAGATTCTGAAATTTGGCCAAATACAATACACAACTTGAATAAAAGGAAAGTTCCTACAATATTATTAAATGCAAGAATAACTAAAAAATCTTTTAAAAGATGGCGCTATCTGGGAAATTTTGGAAAAAAAATCTTTCATAGTTTTGCATATGCATTCCCTTGTAATAAAGAAACTCTTAATTATTTGAAATTTCTAGGAGTGGTAAAAATCAAACTGATTGGAAATTTAAAATTTAGTCAAAAAAGATTTAAAAAAGATATTGCTCCATCTAAATTAATTAAATTTTTAAGTAAAAAAGTTTTTTGGTGTGCATCTAGTACCCATAAAGGTGAGGAGGAGTTTTGCATTGAAATACATAAAAGGTTAAAAAAACTTCATAAAAATATTGTTACAATTATTATTCCTAGACATGTGAATAGAAAAGATGAAATAATTCAAATTATAAAAGAAAAAAACTTAAATTTTTATTGTCATAGTTCAAATAAAATAATTCCACTTAATACTGATATATATTTAGTTGATACTTATGGTGAAACTGAGATTTTTTATAATCTTAATAAAATTGTTTTTATGGGTGGATCAATTGTAAAGCATGGTGGTCAGAATCCATTAGAGCCTGTTAGATATGGATGTAAAATCATACACGGACCAAATGTAGAAAATTTTAATGATGTTTATAAATTATTAAATATAAATAATTTATCAAAAAAAATTTTGCTAAAAAAAAATTTTATAAGTGAAATAGAAAAATCTTTTAAAACAAAAAAAAGTTCAAGTTTGATTGTTAAAAAAATAGAGGATATAGGTATAAAAATACTTAAAAATACTACAAAGGAATTAAAAGCATTTATTAAATGAAATTTTATAAGCCGAAATTTTGGGATAAAAAAAAACCAAATCTTCTTGCTTTAATTCTTCTTCCATTAACTATTCCACTTTTAGCTAATAATTTACTTAGAAATTTTTTTAAAGCAAAAAAAAGTATGGATATCATAAAAATATGTATGGGAAATATTTATGTTGGAGGCACGGGAAAAACTCCTTTAGCAATAAAATCTGAAAATATAATGAATGCTGCAAAATTAAATTCTGTGATAATTAAAAAATTTTATAAAAATCAACTTGATGAACAGTTGCTTATTAAAAAATATTCAAAACTTATTTGTAAAAAAAAAAGATTAGATGCTGTCAAAGAGGCTAAAGTCAAAAATTTTAAATACGCTATATTTGATGATGGATTGCAGGATAATTCAATTGATTATGATATAAAAATTGTTTGTTTTAATAATATTCAATGGATAGGAAATGGATTTCTTATTCCTGCAGGGCCTTTAAGGGAAAAATTAGACTCAATAAAAAAATACGATGCAATTGTTATTAATGGTGATCCAAGACTCAATGGTGACTTAGTTAATGAGATAAATAAAATAAAAACAGATTTGCAGATTTTCGAAACTAAGTATGAAATATCTAACCTGGAAGAATTTGATAAGAAAATTAACTATGTTATCTTCTCTGGAATTGGAAATCCGAAAAACTTTTTGAAAACTTTAAAAGAAAACAACCTAAATATATCAAAAGAATTTATTTTTCCAGATCATCACAATTATACTGATAATGATTTGGGGAATATTATAAATTATTCTAAAACAAACAATCTAAAAATAATCACCACAGAAAAAGATTATTTTAAAATTAATGAAAAGTTTCAAAAAGAAATGTTGTATTTGAAACTCAAACTTAAAATATTAAATGAAAAAAAATTTCTAGAATTTTTAACCCACAAAAAATGAAAATTATTCTTTATTTTTTACAATATATTTTTATTAAATTATTTTTTTTAATTTGTAAAATTATTGGTTTTAAAAAAGCATCTAACTTTGGAAAATTTGTTGGTGAAAAAATTGGTCCTATATTCAAATCAAAAGCGATTATTAAAAAAAACATAAATTTAATTTTACCTAACACAAGCCAAGAGAATATAGATATAATTACAAAAAAAATGTGGGGAAACTATGGAAGAATATTATCAGAATATGTTTTTTTAGAAGGTTTTAGAAAAGGCAGCTTGGAAAAATATCTTAATATTACTGGACTAGAGTATTTGAATGAAATAAAGAAAAAAAATATCCCTGTTGTTTTTATATCTGGTCATTTTAATAACTTTGAGTTAATGGCAATGCAAATTGAGAAATCTGGTCTAGAACTTGGGGCAATATACAGACCTCTAAATAATTTTTTCTTGAACAGTACTATGGAGAATATTAGAAAAAAATTTATTTGTAGAAATCAAATTAAAAAAGGGTTGTCTGGTATTAGAGAAATTTTAAATTTATTTAAAAAAAATATTTCGATAGCATTAATGATTGATCAAAGAGTTACTGAAGGTATAAAGTCTAGCTTTTTTAAAAAAGAAGCTTTCACTACTACAATACCTGCTCAATTAGTCAAAAAATTTGGTTGTCCAGTAGTTAGTATTTATATCGAAAGAATTGATGGGCATAATTTTAGAATGATTATAGAAAAACCAATATATTTTTCTAAAGATAAAAGCACAGAGGATATTACTCAACATTTAAATTATTTACTTGAAAAGATGATTTTAAGAAATCCTGAACAGTGGATTTTAACTCACAATAGATGGAAAATTTGAAAACTTATTTACTTTCCTTTTTTTTTGATGCCTCCACATAAGAGTAATAAGCTTCCTGATCTTCAACATTCCAATAAGTCAAGTTTTCTATAGGTATTTTTTTATTTGAAATAGCGCATAATACGTAATCACCAGGCTCAATAATTTCAAAATTATTGGGCAAATATCTCAATTTAGCTAATTTATTTTCCATACTTAAGTTATATAAAATATATATATATGAATATTGGAATTATTGGAAGTGGTGGACGAGAACATGCGCTGTGTTTGAAATTGAAAGAGTCAGACCTTGTTAACAAAATTTATTGTTTTCCTGGAAACGCTGGAACAGAATTACTAGCAGAGAATATTGATATAAATATTGACGACTTTAACGAGATTAAAAAGAAATCTCTGGAAAAAAATATTAGCTTATTGGTTGTTGGCCCTGAAAAACAACTCGTTGATGGAATAGTAGATTTTTTTAAAAATACTGGTATTCAAGTGTTCGGTCCAAATAAAGCTTCATCTCAACTTGAAGGTTCAAAAATTTTTACAAAAAAACTTTGTAAAAAGTTTAATATCCCAACTTCAAAATTTGAGATATTTATAAATAAAAGTGATGCTATTAATTATTTAGAAAATTCAAAATACCCTATAGTGATCAAGGCCGATGGCCTGGCATCAGGAAAGGGCGTTTATATTTGCAAATCAAAAAATAACGCAGAGGAAGCCGTAAATGAAATATTTAATGGAAAATTCGGTAAAGCTGACTCAATTTTAATAGAGGATTTTTTAGAAGGAGAGGAGATGAGTTATTTTGTTATATGTGATGGAAAAGATTATAAATTTTTTCAAACTGCACAAGATCATAAGAGAGTTGGTGAGGGAGATACAGGTCCTAATACTGGTGGAATGGGAGCATACTCACCATCTAGATTGAATAATGATAGTCTTCAAAACAAAATCAATAAAAAAATTATAGAACCAACCATGGCTGGGTTAAAAGAAATTAACACAAATTATATCGGCTTCTTGTATGTTGGACTTATGATATGTGAAAATGAACCATACCTAATTGAATTTAATGTTAGAATGGGAGATCCAGAATGCCAAACAATTCTCCCACTACTAAAATCAGATTTAGCAAAAATCATTCTATCATGTTGTAAACAAGAGCTAGGGGCGGAAAATATTGAATGGCTAGAAAAAAAAAGTTTGTGTATCGTCTTATGTTCGAATGGATATCCAGGTGATTATAAAAAAAAAGTAATTATAAATAATGTAAAAAATTTAAGAGTTAAGGAGGGTCAATTTATTATTCATGCTGGTACTAAACTTATTAAAAAGGATTTATATTCTTATGGAGGTAGAGTATTAAATATAGTGGTAACCTCAGATAGTTTTGAGAGTAGCAAAAAAGATGCTCTAAAAATTCTTGAAACAATTAATTGGAAAAATGGATTTTATAGAAAAGATATTGGATACAAAGTTACATAATATATGAGAATAATATCTGGAAAATTTAAAGGTAAAAAATTGCATCAACCTTTAGATGATTTAACTCGACCATTGAGAGACATGGTAAAAGAGGCGATCTTTAATTTTCTAGCTCACTCAGAACATATAAAAATCAATATCAAAGAAGCTTGTATTTTAGATCTTTTTTCTGGTTCAGGATCTTTTGGTCTTGAGTGTATTTCAAGACAGGCAAAAAAGGTTGTTTTCTGTGAAAATTATGAGCCAGCATTACGTGTATTAAAAAAAAATATTAAATCTCTTAAAGAAGTAAAAAAAATTGAAATAAATACACAAGATATTTATGAAATGCTGGATTCTCAAAATTTTAAAAATAGATTTAATTTAATTTTTTTAGATCCGCCATTTAAAGAACAAAAAGTCAATGAGCTTTTGTCATTAATAAATAAATCTAATATTTTGGAAAAAAATGGTCTAATTATTTTGCATAGAAACAAAAAAAGTAAAGATACATTAGATATGAAATATAATATTTTATTAGAAAAGATATATGGAATATCAAAGATATATTTTATTAAATTTTAGATATTTAATATTTTTTTAGTTTCAATTTTTATTAATTCGACTGCTGGCTGATTAAAAGGATCTAGATTTAAAGCTTCTCCTATCAAAATTGTCTCCAACATAAAGAAGGTAAACATCTCTCCTAAAGAACTCTCAGATCTGTCTAATAAATCAAAAGATCTAAAAGGTATTTTTTTTCTCTTAAAGATAGTTTGTGTTGCATATTTTTGTGCTAATTTTATATTTGCTAAATGATTATTTTTTGAATGATCTAGAACATCAAAAAAAGTATAAAAATTTGTGCTTGGTCCATCCAAATATAGTTGCATCATACTGTGGTTGTCTCTTGGTAAATTTGAGACCACTGGTAAAAGTCCTTTTGATTTTTTTCCTAAACTCTCTGCTATTAGTTGCTGATACCAATTAAATAAACCTTCTGAGTTTTCATCAAAATTAAGAATGATTGAGTTATATTTTTTTTTTCTAATCAAAGCGACAGTTGAAATTACATTGCTAATTAATGAATTAATAAATCTTTTATTTTTAATTAAATTATCAAATCTTTTAAATTTTTTTGGATTAAGACCCATTAATAATGCTGGAAGCATACCAACTTCAGACAAAACTGAATATCTTCCTCCAATATAATTTCTATGATCGATTATATCGCTTTTAAGTTTTTTTGCTAAATTTCTAATTTGATTGTTTGAATTTTCACAAATAAATAAATTATTCTTTTTATTTTTTAAAGACTTGAAGTTAGAAATTGTCTCTAGTGTATTTCCAGATTTTGAAATTACTAAATTTAATGATTTTAAGTTTTGATTGTAGTTTTTTTTTAGATTTATATTATCAATAAAAGTAAATTTTTTTTTTATTTTGGGGCTAAAGAAATTATAAATTGCTTTAGCACCAAGCACTGAACCACCCATTCCGACTAAATTAATATTTTTAAAATTATTATATTTTTTAAAGTTAATATTTTTGTATGAATATTTATATTTTTGAGAAAAGCTTTTTATAAGTTTTTCTTGAACATAAATATTAAGCTTTTTTTTAAGCTTTATTTCGAGATTTCTGTTTTTTTTTATGTCTACAAAGTTTTTAAAATTTACAAAATGCTTTTGCATTAATCCTTATTTATTTGATCTATTACAAACTCCTCAGCAGATCTGTTACTTGTCTGCTTACTCTTCGCACTTTTCGAATTAATAGATTTAATTAAATCTTTAATTTCTTCATCAACTAACTCGGATTGATCATTTATTTTCTCTGATTGTGGAACTGGTAGCTCATCAAAATTTGGAGGAATTTCTAATGGATTTTTTTTTATTACTAAAAATT
>Ga0163109_10004499_pt1 | contig 10576 bp, 8 predicted proteins | sample CRUFie1St13metaG_FD_108704 | JGI IMG/M metagenome (GOLD analysis project Ga0163109, IMG submission 108704) | Marine microbial communities from the Costa Rica Dome - CRUD Field 142mm St13 metaG | ecosystem: Environmental > Aquatic > Marine > Oceanic > Photic zone | place: Costa Rica: the Eastern... | reverse complement strand
CGTAATGGCTGATCTTATCCTTCCGGCACTTAGGGGCATTGCTAATGACGAGCTAAATATCGAGACTTTCAATGCGATAGCAAGAACCACATGGTCAGACACTGTAGCGGCAGCAGATCAACACAATGATCCGGGGTCCTTCACAACTTTCGCCGGGTTTGAATACACCACGACCGCTCTAGATGGCGGCAATCTGCATCGTAATGTCATCTTTCGAGGTACTGACAAATTACCGTCCATACCATTTTCGAGGTTTAACAGTCGGAACCCTGAAGATCTCTGGAATTGGATGGATGACCTAAGGACACAAGGCATTGAAGCAATGGCGATACCGCATAACTCCAACGGCTCCAATGGGCAAATGTTTAGCCTAGTCGACTGGGCTGGCGACCCCGTGGATGACGACTACGCGAGTCAAAGGCTTCGCAACGAACCTCTAGTCGAAATCACACAAATTAAAGGGACGTCAGAGACTCACCCAGCCATATCGCCCTATGACGAATGGGCCGATTTCGAGATCATGCCTTTTATGGTCTCTATCGATCAAACCCCAGACAGCAAAGCCAAGGGTTCGTACGTCAGGGATGCCATGCTTTCGGGACTAAAATTCCAACAGGACATCAAGGTCAATCCCTACCGATTTGGCCTGATAGGCTCATCTGATACGCACAATGCGGCAATATCGGACGACGAGTCGAGTTACTTCATGAAGATGGGATTAAGGGATTCGACTCCTGAGTTGCGAGGCTCAGTGCCGCTCACCGGAGAGTCACTCGCGAAAGCAAGAAATTTGATGAATGAGAAGCGAGAAGGCCAACAGTGGCAACGCTTTATTGACATCGATGGTGAGATTTACACCAACGGGCCACAGATTCACTGGGGAGCATCTGGTCTTACTGGTGTATGGGCGGCTGGCAACGATCGACACGCAATCTATGATGCTTTCCGCCGCAAGGAAACATTCGCAACTTCCGGCTCTCGAATCAAATTGCGGTTTTTCGCAAGCTTCGATTTTGCCAAACTGAATATTGAGGATCCCGATCTCCTCACCAAGGCGTACGGTAGCGGGATCACCATGGGTTCGAATCTTTACGGTAAGTCATGGGGCGAGCCGGGCTTTATTGCCTGGGCTATTCAGGATCCGAATTCTGCTCCATTGCAACGCTTACAGATCATAAAGGGGTGGGTAGATGCTGATGGTGAACATGAGCGCGTTTACGACGTTGCGTGTTCTGATGATCTTAAAGTCGACCCAATCAATCACCGTTGCCCGAACAACGCCGCAAAGGTGAATGTTACTGACTGCTCAATCTCGGCAAGTAAAGGTGGCGCCGAGTTGAAGACGATCTGGCACGATCCGGATTTCGATTCGAAGCATCAGGCATTTTATTATCTGCGGGTACTGGAAAATCCAACCTGTCGCTGGTCCACATGGGACGCGCTTCGTCGTGGTGTCAGTCCACGCAAGGGGGTCACCGCAACAATACAGGAGCGCGCCTGGTCGTCACCTGTCTGGTACATTCCAAATGACCCTGAATAACAGGAATAGCATTTGGTCTACTGACGGCCTATCAACTACCGTGAATCCGAGACGACTTTGGCCGGTAATATCTATTGGAAGAGTGGCCAAGAGGTTTAGTGCTAGAAAATGAGGCAGAAGATGCACTCCGTAGCAAGACAGGAGATTATTCAAGTCGTTGGGTTACGCAATATCCTGAGACGAGGTTATCCCAGTATGTGGCGGCAGCCAGCAAAAGCCAGGAGGAAGTACGAGGGACTCAATAACCTTCAGCGAGCCCTAGACCCGATTCCGATCGAATATCACGACCGTACTAAGCAAACCTACTTCACAATCCCAAGGGGCCTATAGCCCGTGGCGGTTATCACCCCATTCACTCTGGAAAACTCAGCGGGCAAAAAAATCAGCTTCCCCAGCACGCGCCGAGCTCTTGTCTGCTTTATTAAAGAGGATTGCCCTACTTGCAGGCTCGTCTTACCTGTACTAGCCGCCATACACGAGTCGCTAGCCAGTGAACTCGACTTTTTTATTATCGGTCAGACCCATAGCGGTAACTCCCAATTAATGAGTGAGTTTACGCCCCCCTTCAATCTTCTCGATGACAGCGCGTTAAAAGTATCGTTTACAAATGACGTTGAAATCGTACCTCAGGTATTTCTAACAGATTCCCGTGGCCATGTACTGCTCGAACGAAGCGGTTTTATCCGTGAGGAATGGCAAGAGATGGTAACTGAGCTGTTGGAACCACACCCTAATGCTGCGTGCACAGTTGAATGGGACTTACTCCCCAGCTGGCGCCCGGGTTGTGGTTCACTTTCAGTCGATCCGCTACGTGCGGAGCGGCTTCAGGCTGAAGCCGAAAACAGTCCGATAAGAGCGCGGCGAATAGAGATGGGAAGCCAGGACGACGAATTCGAATTCATGTTCGACCAAGGATTCACCGACGGCCTGCCGGTTATCCCACCAACGCCTGAGAGAGTGCTCCGCATGTTGCAGGGTACAAGTCTAGATCCGCAGGACGTCATCGCTGTCATGCCGCCAAACATGGCGAACGTCACTGTCGAGAAAATCGCCATCAACGCTGTCATGGCTGGATGCAGACCCGAGTACCTGCCAGTCGTCATGGCGGCAGTCGACGCTGTGTGCACCGACGAATTTAATATCCACGGCGTCATGGCAACGACTATGGGCGCTAGCCCAGTCATGGTTGTCAACGGTCCAATTCGCCATCACCTGAAGATGAACATGGGGCTAGGAGCGCTGGGACAGGGAAATCGCGCCAACGCAACGATCGGTCGTGCACTCAGACTAGTCATTCGCAACGTTGGTGGCGCAAAGCCCGGTGGTACAGAGCGTTCGACATTTTCAAACCCCATGAAATTCACCATGTGTTTTGCCGAGTGGGAAGAGAGGTCTTGCTGGGATCCGCTTCATGTTGATCGCGGTTTTGACGCCGACGATTCGGTGGTAACAACGCTTGCCATGTCGGCAGGCCCAACTTTAATTCTTGATGAAACAACCACCGAAGCACCTGTTCTGGCAGCAACCATCGGCGAGGCAACCAAGGGTATGTTTAATGCCAACTGGTACGATTCCTCAAACTGCCTGATGGTTGTTTCTCCTGAGCACAGCGATGTTTTTCAACGGGGTAATATGAGCAAAGCTGCCTTGCGCAGAGATATTCAGAAAGCCAGTGAAAAGTCCGTCCAGGAGCTAATGCAAGGGCCTAGTGCGTCGCCGGAGCAACTTGCTGGCCTGGCTCAGCTACCAGCCGACAGGCGAATAGGGAAATTTGGTGCGGAAGATCACATAGAAATTGTTGTCGCGGGTAGCGAGGCCGGAAAGTGCACCGCATTCTTCCACGGCTGGATCCCGAGAAGCATGGGCTCTATTCCCGTCTCCCGAAAAATAAACGACTATATGTAAGAAAAGTAAAGGAGGCTGATATGTCAGTGACATTGCTAGATCCAACCAACGAAGAGGTGCCGGTTGCTAGGAAGATCACGCCAAGACCGGAGGCGATCGTAGGCAAGATTGCGCTGCTGGATATTGGTAAACGGCGGAGCGACGAGTTTTTAGACCGTCTTCAAGAAGCTATGGAGCGGCGACTTCCTCAAGTTAAAGTTAATCGGTATCACAAACCCACATTTTCAAAACCGGCTCCAGCTGATCTGCGCAGAGAGATCAAAAAAATCAATGACTTTGTTGTCATAGGTCTTGCGGACTGAGGTTCGTGTACGTCGTGCAGTTTGCATGACACGGTTTACTTTGAAATCGAGCAAAAGCCTGCTGTGGCCATTGCCTCGACGGAATTTGGGGACGCCGCAAAAACTCAGGCAAAGGCGCTGGGTATGGCTGATGCGAGGTACTTGCTAGTACCACATCCCATTCAGGACGCGACAGATGACCAGATTCGCAAGAAAGCTGACGGGATTGTCGATGACGTAATAGCGGCACTTAGCAACAAAGGGTGATTCCGCACCTTCACCAAACTGAAGCCAACCAATATGCGGCTGGCTCGAGCAATCCCCGACTCGTCGGGGCTTCTGCATATAACTTCTCCGTGACTGCATATCAGCCGGTGTATGGGTCTCACATACCAAAGAGAAGCCATGAACGATGTTGCGCTTTTAAAAAGGTAAAGACAGTAGCAAGCCAGCTATCAGGACGATTAGTCAAGGCTGCGACTTCAACTACTGCTACTGCCGCTTTAGGGTAACCAGTCTGACTTTCAGCACTTTAGCGGCGAAGACTCCAAAGTCATCCTAACCCACCAAAAAAAGCGGGTCCTAAGAGCGCTGTGAGAAGCACCCACAATATCCGGTCACATTCCGATGAGATGCAAGACCTAACGCTCAATGTCATCCCCTATCCTAACCACCTTTTGGAAAGCTGGTCGGGCACACATATTTGCCAAATAATCCCTGACCTCGGGTTTGTAGTGTTCGTCAAGGCCTAACTCTGTTCCCAGAAAAAGCGCGTACGCAATGTCGATATCCGCAATGGTAAAACGATTATCGACTAGATATTGACGTCCATCGCTGAGACGGCTGTTAAGACGTCGTAGCCGCGCGTGAAACCATCTCGCATAGTCCGCTGCCGCTTCTTGAAGACCGCGCTCCGGCGGCTCTTGGATTGCATATCGAATGTACACAGTTTGGGGAAAGGTTAAGGTAGCGTCACTATGAAACAGCCAGTTGAGGTACTCTCCGTACTCAGGGTTGTCTGGCTTGAGGCCGAACTCATAGCGCTTATAACGTTCAACCAAATATAGCGGGATACCCGACGACTCAGTCATGTGCACTGACCCATCAATCATGTATGGGATGGTCCCCAATTCATTAATATCGAGGAACTCGGGCTGAGTAAATCGCGGAGGAAATGGCATTGAAACTACCTCGTACTCCATGCCCATCTCTTCAAGTGCCCACAAGGCTCTGAGGGAGCGAGCGTTTTTACAATGCCAAATTTTAATGGTCACTAGTTTTCTCTCCTTAACTGACCAACAAAATAGCGCGCAACCAATTCACGCGTGTTTTCTTTGCCTTCGTACATACGAAATATAGTTGAGCATGTGCTCTTTATAAACCACTGTGTTGTAACGTACGCAGATAACTTATAACGGTCTCAGACATTACCGTTGATCGTCGTATGTTCTGGTAAATTGCGCGCTATAACGCGTCGGGATATTTTTCTATACACCGCCTAGCGGTGCTATACCGTCATATATGAGTTTATCGAGGATGTAGTCCTAGTAGTTGAGCAGGCGCTGAGTGTTGACTAAATAATTTGGATTAAAAAAAGGAGGCTTACAAGTAAGTTTTTTGTAAAAAGTCACCATAGGGAATACCAGTCGCAAATTTGAGGTCTATCGGGAAAAGCGAAGAATCAAACTCCCGCTGCCTCTACCAAAAACAGAAAAAGGGCCGCAGCGACGCCGCCCGTTTTGATTTACGCTGTTATGTTCGCTGAACCCACATCCGAAGGAAAGAGTGGCCGCAGACACATCGCTTTGCGGTCGGATGCTCCCCAAATGCCCGCAGAGTATTCAGTAACCAGTCAATTCCAAATAACCCACACCCTGATGGCTCCCCTCTACGGCAACAGGCCCTTCCCAATAAGGAAAGGCGGTGGCGAGCCAGTTGTTTGGTTTATCCGCCGTGACTGAGATATCAATGCCAAGATTGGGTACTTTTAAACGCCACTCAAGTGGTATCACTTTAGTACTGCTTTGCGAATTATCGCCCTCAGCGCTTTGGATCGATAGGCGGGTTTCGCTTTTCGGAGTCATTGTCACATCGCCAGCTCCTAGTATAGTTACGTCGCCAGACTCACTGACCCAGCTTCCACTGATGTAATGCTCACCTGAATCATGGCGGAGCTGATAAACCATCAGTGCACTGCCATCGCCTAAGTGGAGCGATACCCAATCCCAACCGTCCTGGTTGTCAGCTAGGGGTTGCGAGCTCCATTCGCGATCGAGCCAACCCTGCCCTGCCACCTCAACAGGCTCATCGCCAACCCAGATCGTCCCTGTAATGTCGATAAAAGGCTGACTGTAGTAATAACTTGCTTGACCAAGTTCACTCTTCTGACTAAATCCGTTCTTTCCTTGCAACACCCAGTTATCAGATGCGCTAAGCGCGAGCTTGAAGCTTTGATTATCGGTGCTGGCTGTCAACTCACCTGGAAAGGGCGTCAAAGACTCCGACTGCCAGAGCCAGTCGTCCATCCAAGCTTCAAAGGTGTTTTGCTCTGTAATCGCGACTCCGGCTTGTCCAATACCACCACGTGCAAACCGTTGCAAAAATTCAAAGTGATGCGGTGTTGAAATTGCAGTATGTGCCATCCAGGTTTGGTTCGACTGCCATCCTCGCGGATTGGGGGCTGCATTCATCGCCTGGCGAAAGAGCGTCCAGTGAACGCCGTAGTCCTGTCCGTCGCTTCCTCTCAGATTGGCAGTGAGGTACCACCACTCAATCTTAAAGCGCTCATGCGGGTAATGATCTTTTGGAAAAACAAATGTCCGGCCGGGCTCCACCTGAGCGAAACCTTCTCCCGATTGACGCAACAGCTGATAAGGGTCTTGCGCTTTAACTCGTTCGCTGCTGGTGCCACTCATTATGACGAGCAAAATAAGAAGCCATTGGCGCCATAGAGCCTTGTTCATCATCATTCACCTGCGAGGCTTTTTAACGCCGAGTTGACCGCAGTTCGCTGTCTAACTGATGCTAAAACAAAGGCGGCCAATACAACGGAGGAGACAACAAAAAACAAGAGGATAATAGGTTCTCTCGCGACAATCACGGGCATGGTCCAGCCAAATGAAATCACGTTGATCTTATGAATCAGGAGCCAAGAGAGGGCCATACCCAATGGTAAAGCCAGCACCATTACCACAACCGTCATCAAAACAATCGGAAACCCCGACACCACAAAAAAGGCGGTCCAACTCATGCCCAAAGACCGCCACAGCGCGTACTCAGGCCGTCTAAATTGATAAATCGCGAGCAATGACGCAAAAATTGCGACAGCGGCCACCAGCAATGTCAACGTGTTCAAGGCGCGAGTAATCGCAAATGTACGATCGAAAATAGCCAGCGATAACGCCAATACATCTCGCTGTGAGACCCATTGGGTTGGCTTAAGGCCAAGTTGTGATAACCGCAACTCCGCCGTTTCTTGCTCATCATCTTTTATCCAGAGACCCCACCCTTGAGGCTTTGCACTTGAGTAGAGTTTATTGAAACGGTGACTGGGCAAATGAAGCGAGAAGTTGACGTTCCCATAATCGTGGAAAAAGCCAAGTACTTCGAAAGATCGCGCACCGAGCTCGGTCTCCAACACGATGGTATCACCCACCTCGATGCCAGCGAGGTACCTTAACTGTTCATTAGCGAACACCCGTTCGATCTCATCATCGCCAGCGGCCCAATCCATAAAGGCATCCGACGCACCATCGATCACATTGTCAGGCCCGAAGTCGGGTGCATCGACATCAATACCAACTACCGTCATGGTTCGACTAGCGAACGATGTCTCCGCGAGCACCCGGCGGTGAGCCGCACGCACCCATGCTTCGCGCGCTATAGATTCAGCGTCCATGACCCCGGCAGTAACGTAAAAATCGGCCGATAAACGAGTCTCGAGCCAATCGGTGAGCGCCAGTCGGAAACTACCCACCAACGACGTCACACCGATATTAGCGATGAGGGTCAATAATAAAGCCATCATCGCCAGCCGCAAATGCGGGAACTGTTGGCTAACGTCGGCAATGGCCCAGCGCGCGCGCCAATGATCCTGTGCGACTGCCCTCCCCATTGCTACCACCAACAACACGGCGACGGGCAGCAATGCGATCCCCGCAAACAGAACCAAGGCGAGGAGAGCAAATCCTTGCGTTACCGACGACGCCAACGGATAGCAGAGATAGGTAATTAGAAGAAGCACCATGCCGACACTAGCCGAGGCTTTATCGCATCGAGAGATCAGGGTCGAAGCCTGTGCGCTCGATTCATCCGAACTAACCACAGTGGCCCGCAATAGCGGTAAGACGAGCGCCAGGATCAATCCCGCGAGCGCGAGTAATAAGGACTCCCAAAACAGTCCCAAGTTGAAAACGGGAAGACTGGATACCGAGGCCCCATAAACATTTTGCATGGTCGCCGCCACTGCGGGCATTAATGCCGCACTCAAGGGCTGCGCGAGCAGTGTCCCGAGTAACGCACCTATCACCGCCCAAATAAGCGATTCGATCACAATCGCCGCGATAATAGCCTGACTGACGGCGCCCAGATCTCTTAACACGCGTAAAGTTTGCTGTCTCGCATGCAGCGAAAAATTCACCGCGTTGAAAACAATAAACGTGCCCACTACAAACGATAAAAGCCCTAAGGCAGTGAGGTTGGTATGCAAGCTTTGAGTGAGCTGAGTAAGGTCCAGTGCCTCAGATTGATTAGACAACACCAAGCGATCTCCGAACTGATCGACAAAGCGGGCCTGCTCGCTCGGCGTTAGGGGAGGCGCCGCCAGATACGACACCCTGTCGGTCTCGAATATCGAGAGCGCGGCCCCCAAGTCGATAAATATTTGATCGCGCTGCTGTGGCTGGGATCTGATGACCGCAGGCGGCAATAACGTGCCCTCACGGAGCTGGACTTGTTGACCCTGGCTCACGCCCAGGCGCCGGGCTGTCTGAGCGGGGACCCACGCTTCGTAAGGGGGTTGCGTCAAGCGACTCCAGCCGCTGCCGCCGAAAGGACTCTCGTCAGAGGTAGTCCCATCAAAGGTACTGTCATCGACGCTACCAACCCTTGTCAACGGCAATGCCAGCAAGTCCGTCGAAATGATCGAAATGAGCGCTCCATCGCGACCGGCCAAGCGCTTTTCCATCACTGGATACACCTCGGTAAAGCCCGCTCGCCGAAGCTGAATATAATCCTCAACGGCGACATTAGTACTGATCCGATCAGTAATCCGCCACTGGGCCGATGCCCCTAAAATTTCATCTGCTTGCGCGTAACTCGCCTTCGCGCTCGCGTTGATCTGAGCAACTGCTGTATAAAGTCCGCAGCCCAGCACCAGCCCTGCTAAAACAAAGAGCGCCTGCAGCAGATTTTGACGATAAAAGGCCAGCGTAGTCGCCAGTGTCACCAACGTAGCGCGAGTCATTAGGCAGGTGTCAAAGTGCCGGAGCCCAAGCGCACAACATGACTTAGGTGACTGGCGATCGCTGAACTATGCGTGACAACCACCAGCGTTGCACCCACGTCTGATGCAGCACCCACCAACAGTTCAATTACGGCATTACTGGTTGCCTCATCCAGATTTCCCGTGGGCTCATCCGCCAGGACCAGTTTGGGTCGGTGTAAAAGTGCCCTCGCGATCGCGACCCGCTGTTGTTGGCCGCCTGACAACTGACTTGGGCGTCGATGCGCTAGGTGATCGATGCCCAACATATCAAACAGGTTGAGCGCAAAACGCTTGTCGAAAACGCCTGCCAGCCGGGCTTGTAGCGACGCGTTGTCCCAGGCGGATAGCGAAGAAACAAGGTGAAACTTTTGAAAGATCAAACCAATGTGGTCTCGGCGAAACGCAGTCAGCTCTGATTGACTGAGGTCCGCGATTTGCACTCCGTCGACCCATACCTCGCCCTCATCGACCATATCGAGGCCCGCAATAATATTCATCAGGGTGGTTTTACCAGCACCGCTTTCTCCCATGAGCGCGACACTATCGCCGGACCCCACACACCACGACAAATCCCGCGCAACGCAAATTATCTCGTCTCGGTCACGAAATGACTTTTCGATGTGAATGAGCTCGATCATGGCAGCCTTGAAGATGTCAGCAAAAAAATATTTGTTGACCGCGGACCTATCGCGGTTCGTCTTAGTGAATACGCAAAGTCGGCTGACCGGAGTGCGGCTAATCTGATATTGGCATCGACACAAGTCGGGCGGCACGGATTTGAAAGCCACTAGTAAAATCAGATTGCTGATATTAGAACGGGTAAAAAACTGAAATCGGAGCGAAGCGGAGGTCTGTCGAGCGTAGCTAAGACACGAGCCTCCGCAGCGTAATCCGGGATCATTCCCGACAGGTCGCCCATCACAAAGCTGTGACAAAAATGAGCGGTCGACAAGCCGTCTTTTGTAAACTTTTTGATTGAGGCGATAACTATCTGATACCCCTCTATACGTTTACTCTACGACACCCCGAAAGATTCTACATACGAGCGGTGTATCCCCGATACGGAAGACGTGGAAATAAAGACTCGACCTTCCGCCACAACGACCAAAGAGCCACAACCTTATGGTTGCGTCACACATCGATAGCCTGACTTAGCCAGACATAAGCGACCACACTTGCCATTGGCCGGTGATACGTTAGATTTAGGAAATTAATATGAAGCAAATGTCACTTCGACGTGATAGGGAGTCATTGTGTCCAAGTTGAAACTCCAGCTATTTTTCTTACTACTCCTAGGCATAACACTAGCAACACCCTCTCAGGCCAAGGATATCATCGACACTGCGCTATATGAGGGTCTTGAAT
>Ga0163109_10004498_pt1 | contig 10580 bp, 3 predicted proteins | sample CRUFie1St13metaG_FD_108704 | JGI IMG/M metagenome (GOLD analysis project Ga0163109, IMG submission 108704) | Marine microbial communities from the Costa Rica Dome - CRUD Field 142mm St13 metaG | ecosystem: Environmental > Aquatic > Marine > Oceanic > Photic zone | place: Costa Rica: the Eastern... | reverse complement strand
TATGTTAGTGTTCCACATTATTCTTCTGTATGTCACAGTTTACTCACTACACAACAAATTGTTATTTATGAGTCAACTAATGTAATTGAAGTATATATAGACCAAAAACCAACATGTACATCATGGAATAGTGGTAATGCTGTAATTGGAATTCAGAATTTAAATGGAACACAAGGAATATGTCCTCCTGGAAGAAATACAGGCCCCTGGAGTTCTTCACAAGAAGCATGGCGATTTACTCCTGATGGCAATCAAAATTATATTGTAGAATGGTTTGATAATAATGGTGTTTCGCTTGGATTTGGAGATACATTAAATGTATGTACACAAACTCAAGCAAATTATACTGCTCAAATTTCATATACAAGTTGTAATGGAAATATAATTAATGAATCATCTACAAACACTGTATTTGTAACTGGGGGTTTTCAAAATATTCCAAATATTACGAATGTTGATTGTAATGGAAATAATAATGGAATAATTTCAGTATCTTCAATTGGATCTGCTGGACCTTAAAGTTATTCATGGACAGGTCCTAATGGTTTTTCTAGTACTACACAAACTATAAATAATTTAGCTCCTGGTAATTATGATGTTCAAATTACTGACGCATCTGGTTGTTCTGTTAATGAAACTTATTCAATTATTGAACCAACTGGAATAAATATTACAACAAGTTCAGTTAATACTAATTGCTCAAACACTAGTAATGGTTCTATTTTTGCTAATGCAAATGGCGGGATACCTCCGTATCAATTTTCTTTAAATTCAACTTTTACATGGCAAAATTCAAGTATTTTTAATAATCTACCATCAGGAACATACTCAGTTGATGTATTAGATTCTGATGGATGTATTTTTAGCTCAAATACTAATGTTGGAATTGATCCACCTTACACTGCCAATATTTCATCAGTTGATGCAACATGTGGTGGAGGTGATGGATTAGCTTATGTTACATTGCAAGCACCTACATCAGGAATTTCTACTTTATCATATTGTGACTCTAGGCAATGAGAAGTGATTATTCTAATATTGAATTAGTCCATCTTGTAGGAAATTCCGATAGTATTTATAATAATACCACAGGCTTGTGTGACTCTATTCATAACTACACTAATATGTCTGCAGATTTAACTATTGGTAATACTTATGTAGTAAATCTAAATCTAGGTAGTTGTGGTTTATCTATGAGTTCTGGAGCTAAGGTGTTTATAGATTGGAATATTGATGGTGATTTTTTAGATAATAATGAAGAAATAGGGATGATATCCCTCTCAAATAGTCCTTCTGTTCATTCTTTAAACTTTACCGTTCCTAATTTTGCTAACCAAGGTATTACAAGAATGAGAGTAGTTGCTCAATATGATGAAGATATAAATATTGGTTCTTGTGATGTAGGGTTGTTAACACTTTCAACATCTACTCCTCCTTGGTTTGGAGCAACAGAAGATTATTCAATAGTTATTGATGGTAACGTAAATGGAAATTATTTATGGTCAAATGGTCAAAGTAATGATACTATTTTTGGACTTTCACAAGGAACTTATTCTGTTAGTGTAGTTGACCCTCTAGGTTGTTCTAGTAATTTATCTATAAATGTCAATGGAAGTTCTTCTGGAATGACTGTTCAAGAGTTAATTAATGACGTTACTTGTAATGGGGGAAGTGATGGTAGTGTAACACTGAATATTTCTGGTGGTGTTCCACCGTTTTCAATAAGTGCATTTGGATATAATCTGATTTTACCATCTGGTATGAATACTTTTACAACTCCAGTTGGAGTACCAGCTGGAATTTATCCATACGATATAATTGATGCTGCACAGTGTACAGTAAGTTCTGTAATAACAGTTAACCAACCAGCACAGATAACATCCAATACAAGCCAGTCAACTTGTGGATTATTTAATTGGAATGGAAATATATATACATCATCAGGTATTTATCAGCATTTTATGCCAAATGCAAGTATTGATGGATGTGATTCCACAGCAATATTAGATTTAACAGTCAACCCTTCTTCTTCAGGATCAAGTTTAATTAGCGCCTGTGATTCTTATTTATGGGATGGTGTTGTTTATACTGTAAGTGGAATTTATGCTAATGTTTATAACAACGCACTAGGTTGTGACTCTATTCATTCATTAAATTTAACTATAGACAATAGTAATAGTGGTACAAGTGCAGTTAATACTTGTGATAGTTACTCTTGGAATGGTATTAATTATACACAAAGTGGAATTTACACACAAATATTAACTAATGATGTTGGATGCGATAGTACTCATACATTAAACTTAATAATTAATTCTTCTTCAAATGGTGTGAGTAATGTGACTAATTGTGGTTCAAATCTGTGGAATGGATTAGTTTATACAACCAGTGGCACTTATACAAATACATATACTAATACTGTTGGTTGTGATAGTATTCATACATTAAATTTAGTAGTTAATGATATTTATAATTATAATTTAATAGATACTGCATGTGGGCAATATATTTTTAATTCAAATACTTATGTTAGTTCTGGAGTATACATTGATTCTTTAATTTCTACATCAGGTTGTGATAGTATTATTACATTAATTTTAACTGTATTTCAAGATAGTTCAGTGAGTTATTTAACAGCATGTGATAGTGTAGAATGGGGTGGTGTATGGTATTTTAGTTCTGATACAGTCTCAATTACAGGATTAACAACTAATAATTCATTTAGCTGTGATAGTGTTGCTACAGCTATAATTACTATCAACAATAGTACCTCAAATACTACTATTGTGTCAGCATGTGATAACTATCAATGGACATTAAATGGTGTTAATTATTCAACTAGTGGTTTGTATACTGAAGTAAGTATAAATTCTTCAGGATGTACACATACTGAAATTTTAGATTTAACAATTAATAATAGTACTTCTAGTAATATTAATGTTACTGAGTGTGATAGTTTTCTATGGATAGAAAATGGAATTACATATTATTCTTCAGGAACATATACACATGTGACAACAAATTCAGTAGGATGTACTAATACAGCTACCCTTAATTTAACAATTAATAACTCTTCCAGTACACTAACAACGGTTACTACATGTGATAGTTATGTTTGGTCTAATACTCCAAATGTTAATTATATTTCTAGTGGTATATATATATCAACATATATTAATCCTATTTCAGGTTGTCTACACACAGATAGTTTAGATTTGACGATTTTAAACAGTTCATACAGTGTTGATAATGTAGGGTCTCACTGTGATAGTTATACTTGGATTGATGGAAATACATATACTTCTTCAAATAATACAGCCAGTTTTGTTATTTCTAATTCTGTTGGATGTGATAGTACAATTACATTAGATTTGGTTATTTACCCAAGTATTAATGTTAATGCCTCTATAACTGATGAATTGTGTTTAAATTATGATGATGGAAGAATAGATTTAACGGTTAGCGGAGGTTTAGGTAATTTTTCTTTTAATTGGATAGGACCTAATTCTTTCTCATCTTTAAATGAAGATATTTATAATTTATCTCCTGGTTATTATGCTGTAAGTATTATTGATTTAGTGACCTCTTGTTCAATTAGTAATAGTTTTTTAGTAGATACTGGATTTAATATGGTGTATTCAAAATCTCATTCTAATATTTCATGTTATGGTTTGAATGATGGTTTAATAGATATATCACCAATTAATTTAATTAGTCCATCTTATTCTTGGTCAGACACCCTAATATCTGTCGAAGACAGGATAAATTTATCTGCAGGAGTTTATACACTAAGAATTGATGATAATAATTGTTTTTCCATCGATACATTTTTAATTAATGAACCAGATAGTATGTTTTTAATTGCTCAACATCCTGTTGCGTCATGCATTGGTTCAAATAATGCTCAAATATCTCTTTCCGTTTATGGAGGTATTCAAAATACAAGTGGATTAACATATTCATACATGTGGAATAATTGGAATATCACTTCTGTAAATTCAAATTTATCTGCTGGTACTTATTCGGTTATTGTAAACGATGCTAATAATTGTGAACTAAGAGATACCTTTGAAATACTTCCTTACACAGTTGATATTGTAGCACTTGTTACTAATATTGATTGTTTTGGAAATACTAATGGTTCTATAGATTTAGAGGTCTTAAGTGGTTATCCTATATTTTCATATTCATGGGATAATGGAAATAATACTCAAGATTTATATAACATATCTGCAGGAACATATTCTTGTAACATTGTAGATGCTTTGGGTTGTATTGTTGATACTACTTTTGAAATAACAGAACCAAATCCTTTATTAGCTTCACCTTTGTTGAGTCATGTGACATGTTACGCAGGAAATGATGGGAGTGTATCTTTGGAAATCAATGGAGGTACATATCCATATAATTTAGATTGGGGTAATATAGATACCAATTATTTATTTTCGGGTAATTATAATTATGAAATTATTGATTCTAACGGTTGTGTTATCAACGGTTCTGTTTTTATTGATCAACCTGATTCATTAGAAGTTACCTTTTCTGTAGTTGATGTTGTTTGTTGGGGGCAACCAACTGGTTCAATAAACATACAAATTGCTCTTAATTCAGGAACACCTCCATATGCTTATTCATGGACAGGACCTAATTTTTATTCAAATAACACTGATGAGGATATTGATAGTCTTTATGCAGGTACTTATTCTTTAACAATTACAGATGCAAATGGTTGTACTAGATTTATGGAAATTGTAGTTGATGAACCTACAGCTCTAAGTCAACAAGTAAATTTAGTTCCCTCTATATATTCTCAATATAATATTGCTTGTAAAGGAGAAAATAATGGTTGGATAGAAGCACAAATTTCAGGAGGATACTTGCCATTTTCATTTAAGTGGAATACTGGTGAAACAGGTGATAGTATTGCGAATTTAGTTGCAGGAACTTATACGGTAGATATAACTGATGGTATAGGATGTACTATTTCATATACAGTTGTTTTAACAGAGCCTGAAGATTCAGTTGTTGTAAGTATTGTGCCATTTACAAACTATAATGGATATGAAGTAAGCTGTTATTTTGCAACTGATGGAGGAATTGGAGCCCAAGTAAATGGAGGTACAGGTTTATATACTTATGAATGGAATTTATCTAATGAAAATAAAGATACTATCAATGATTTGCCTGCAGGTTTTTATGAGCTAATAGCCTATGACAGTAATAATTGTTTTGATGTAGATACAGTTACACTATATGCTCCAGATACACTAGTATTGGATATGAACACTTTTACAGATACTTGTTCAAAAGGAGTAGGTGGGGTAGATCTTAATGTTATTGGAGGTGTTCCTCCATATTTGTATAATTGGAGCGCAGGACAAAATACTGAGGATGTATATGATTTATTTTCGGGAATAAATTCAGTTCAAGTAGTTGATCAAAATGACTGTAAGATTACTGATACTGTAATTATTGCTAATATATTTCAGCCAATAGCTGATTTTAAAGCCTTACCTGATCATAAAAGATTTTATGATCAACTTAATGATCCTATTGTTTTTGTTGATATGACACAAGCATATGAACAAAGAGTTATAAATTGGAATTGGGATTTTGGTGATGGATTTTATGGTTCTGACTCTATTATTAGTCATGTATATAATGAGCAAGGTTTATTCAATGTAGTTCTAACCATTACAACTGAATTTAATTGTATCGATACAATATCTTATAATGTATTAATTGATGAGTATGAATTGTTTATTCCTAATGCTTTTACCCCTGGCATTTCTGATAATATTAATTCTGATTTTAAAGCTTATGGATATGGCGTTAAAAATTTTAAAATGAATATTTATACTAGGTGGGGAGAGAGGGTTTTTGAAACAGAAGATTTTGATACTGGATGGGATGGATTACATTATTTAAATGGTAAGGAATGTATTACTGGAGTATATACATATTATATTGAAGTTGAAAATATTTATGGGGAAGTATATAAATATGAAAATCAAGTTCGCTTAATCAGATAAAAATGATATTTGATTAATATTTTAACAATTAATAAAAATTAAAGTGAAAAAAATTATAATTTTATTTTGTTTTCCTGCTATTTTATTTTCACAAAGTAAAATCACAAAATCTTATTCTTACAGCGTGAACATAGGTCCAATTTGGATGTGTCCGTATTTGATCCCTAAGATGACAAAAATCTTTGAAGAAATGGGTGCGACTAATATTAATGCAGATAGTACAGAAGTGTTTTCATTCCGATTAGATACTATATATCATCAAGATAAAATTAAGAATATCTTTATTAAAGATGGTGGTTTTCCAGATTGGTCAATTAAAGATATTAAAATAATCAATGAAGAAAAATAGTTTTATATTATTATTTTTTGTATTAATATGTTCTAGTTTATTTGCACAGCAAAATACCTTTATTAGAACATATAATCTTAGTGGAATGCATGGTGGATTGGCACTAGCAGTAATGGAAGATGGTGGTTTTGTTGGTACAGGTCAACATAGTGAAAATGGTAGTACATGTAAGATTTATGTTTATCGAATTGATGAATGTGGAAATATTATATGGTTTAATCTTTATGGAAGTGGTTCAGGAGGGGGTGTTTCTATTGATGCAACAAGTGATGAAGGTGTTGTTATTGCAGCGGATGGGAGTAAGATAATTAAAATTGATGCTTCTGGAAATCCTGAATGGGAAAAAAATTATTCAATTTGTAGTGGGTATATGACTTCGGTAATTCAAACTTCAGATGATGGTTATTTTGCCGGTGGACAAACAGGAATTTTGTTAAAATTAGATAATCAAGGTGATATTATTTGGTCAGCTGATATTTCTGGAAATTATGTACATGCTTTAGATGAATTTCCAAATGGTGATTTAATGTATTTTTCTTGGGACGGTTCTACTATTTGGCTTGGTAGGGTAACATCAAATGGTGTTTTAGTTTGGGAAAGAGAATATTATTCTGGAAGCTCTTCTTCTGACGGTCATAATACATGGGGTGGAGAGGCTTTGGTTGATACGGCAAGAGAAAGAATTATTGTTGCATCAAATCATAATAGCGCTTCAGGAGGTGTTTTAGTTAGTAGTTTTGATTACAATGGAAATTTAGTTGCTATGAATTCATTTGGTTCTTCGGGAAGTGATTTTGTTCGCTCAATTGATATTGCTGATGATGGAGGTTATATTATTGGAGGTGGTTCTTATGGATTAAATACAAGTGCAAATAATGTTACTCAAACTGCTGGAGTTACACCTGAATCCTTATCTGGTCGTGATATTTTATTATTTAAAATAGACACAAATATTAATTTTCAATGGGCAAGTGTTATAGGTGGAGCAAATTCAGAAAAAGCTATTGGTGTTAGAACAAATAAGGATAATGGATACACAATATCAGCTTATACTGATGGTAGTTTTTTTAATGCTGATTATTTTGATCCATTATTTATAAAAACTGATAGTTTAGGTAGGGTAGGATGTCAACAGTATAGCCCTGTTTTAACTCAAATGCCATATACTACTACTATTAATTCAACTTCATCGTTTATTCTCGTTTCGTCAAATAGCACTCAAATTTCTTCAACATTTACATCTATTAATCCATCTGATTACTATATGTGTTTGGATTGTTCTACTACTCCTTTTTTCACAATTAGTGATACCACCTTATGCGTTGGTGACACTACGTGGTTTGTAAATCAAAGTGGAGGTTTAATATGTAATCAAAATTGGTATGTTGATGGAGAGATAATTTCTGGACCAGCAGATTCAGTTCCTTTTGTTTTTAATTCATCTGGAATTCACAATATTAAACTTGAAACAACTTGTGGAAATAATTATGTGGATTACAATTTAGATTTTTATGTCAATAATATTAAATTATATGTCACTGATACAAGTGAGTATAATGGTTATGAAATTTCCTGTTTTGGAAAAAATGATGGTTTTATTGAAACGTATGCAACTTCTCCTTTTCCCCCTGTTCAATATAATTGGAGTACTTCAAATCCTGCGCAATCCAATCAATATAATATGACAGCAGGCTCATATAATCTTCAATTAACAGATGATTATGGGTGTGTTTTTGATACTACATTTATATTGGTTGAGCCAACTCAAATTATTTCTTCATATTCTGTTCCTATATTAAGCACTGCAGGATATAATCTACTTTGTAGTGTAGATCAAAATGGATCAATTGATTTAACAGTTAGTGGTTCTGTTCCTAGTTCCACTATTCCATATTATTCATATCAGTGGAGTAATGGTTCGCAGAGCGAAGATTTATTTAATTTATCAGCTGGAGTATACCATTATACAGTAACTGATTTAAATAATTGCGTAACATCTGATAGTGTGATTATAACTGCTCCTACTTTAGATATTCAACAGAATATTAATCATGTAAGTTGTCATAATGGTATTGATGGTTCTATTTCTTTATCAGTTTCAGGGAGTGCTTCTCCCTATTATGTTTTTTGGGATAATAATATTGATCCCTCTTTGCTAGTTTCTGGAAGTTATTCGTATCAAATTATTGATTCAATAGGTTGTGTTTATCGTGATACATTAATTGTAAATGAGCCATCTCCTTATGTTGTTTCTGAAAACATATCACATGCTTCTTGTTATGGTTTAAATGATGGTTCTATTTCTTTATCAGTTTCAGGATCGACACCTCCTTATACTATTGATTGGTTTGGTGTTTCTACTAATAATATGTATGCTGGGACCTATAATTTTACTATTCTAGATGCCAATCAATGTCCATATAGTGAGATAGCTATAATAAACCAGCCTAATCCAATAGATGTTACTTTTGGTATTTCACTTCCTCATTGTCCTTATTCTAATAATGGAGAGATTGGAACATCAATTGTTGGAGGTATTTCTCCATATAATGAAAATTGGTTTGGTTTCAATCCAAGTTCATTAACTGTTGGTACTTATGATTATGTTGTAACTGACTCTAACGGTTGTTCAGATACTAGTGTTTTAAATTTGATATCTGAGAGTGATATGTATATAGTTGAAGAATCTATAGATGCTAGTTGTAAAGGTTTTTGCGATGGTCTTACAGATTTAGTAGTCAGTAATGGTATAAGTCCATATACAATTAATTGGCTTGGCGTAAATCCAGATAGTTTGTGTGTAGGTGTTCATTATTATGAGATTTTTGATTCTTTGGGCTGTTTGTATTCAGATAGTGTTTTGATTACTGCTCCTGATTCAATTAATGCTAGTATTAGTCAAGTAGGAAATTTATTAACAGTAAATGCTACAGGAGGAGTTCCTCCTTATTCTTATAATTGGTTTAGTCAAACAAATCAATTAGGAACTGGTGACACATTATTAGTTTCTGGTTTTGGTAATTATTATTGTATAGCATATGATGAACAACATTGTCAAAGTGACACCGTAGTTTTTTTATATAGTATTTCTAGTTTAGAGAATCTTTATTTAAGTGATCTTTCAATTTATCCAAATCCATCAAAAAATATAGTGAATATTGAAATATCCTCTATTGCGAAAATTGACTTGAAAGTTTCAATTTACGATGTTTTTGGAAGAAATATTTTTTATGATTTTGAAGAAAATATCAAAGGAATGTATAGCAAACAAGTTAATTTAAGTTATTATTCTAAAGGAGTTTATTTGCTTAAAGTAGACACAGGTTTTGGTGTTATTTTTAAAAAAATAGTTCATAATTAATTAACTAAGTAAATACGATCAAAGAAAATAATTGTTACAATTTTGTATTTTTATTACTATCCTCTTTAATGTTATATCAACAAATTATAAATCTAATTCTTTAAATTTATACCGTTTATTAATTTGTATTTCTTGTTAATAAAACATCTTGTTTTGTATTTTATTATTATATATTTTCGAAAGTAAAATTATTTCTAAAAAATAATATATAGTGTTGATTTTCAATGTTTTAAATTTTTTTTTTTTGTTTTTTTAATTTAAAATTTTACACTTTATTTCATCTTTATAATTTTTAATAACCCTTTGTTGAAAACTCTGTATTTTGTGAATAAAATTATTAAAATACCATTGTTAATAACTTGCAAGGATTTTAAATTTATTTATTTTAGCACATCTGTATTCGACAAATACCGACAAAACAAGTATAAAGAGCATTTTAAAATATTTATAAATAGAAAATTATGAGAAAGATATTGACTTTATTAACCATTTTATCTATTGCCAACTTTGGTTTAGCACAGCAAATTTTAAACATAACGAATCCTCCAATTCTTTGTAGTGGAGGTACTACTACCGTTACTGTTCAGACTAATGCTATACCTCCTGCAAATTTCAATTGGGAATTAGAATTCGCAATCCCTGGAACTAATCCGCAACAATGGCAATTTATTACTTCTGGTAACTCAAACGCTTCCCAATTTGATATTCTTAATGTTCCTGGAACATTTATTCGTATATCCACAATAGATCCAATTACCAGTGCAATAATTGATCAGCTAACTCATACAGTTCAAGGAATTGCACCATTTGTATATAGTCAATTTCTTACAAATGTGGT
>Ga0163109_10004496_pt1 | contig 10582 bp, 7 predicted proteins | sample CRUFie1St13metaG_FD_108704 | JGI IMG/M metagenome (GOLD analysis project Ga0163109, IMG submission 108704) | Marine microbial communities from the Costa Rica Dome - CRUD Field 142mm St13 metaG | ecosystem: Environmental > Aquatic > Marine > Oceanic > Photic zone | place: Costa Rica: the Eastern... | reverse complement strand
TATAAAACCCATATTTTGATGCAAGCTTTATAAAGTTAGTAAAATTTTTATCTCTTATGATTTGTTTTTTAAGGGAGTCGTCGCCTTTGTTGTCAGTAGTCAGCTCTATTTGAAGCCCAGAAACATTGGGTGGGCAATAATTTGACATTATAAAACAACTTAAAGTCATTGGAAAATCGGTTGCATTTTCACGGACAAACAACATGAATTCCTGCACCATATCATTAAAATTTAAGATCTTTCTCTTGGTCTTTTCAAGATATTCCTGTATAAAGTAGTTTTTCATATTAGTTAAATGGGCTTGGTATAGCACTTCTGGATCGGTCCAACCTGACCTTGCTTCAAGCCTGTCTAGATTACCGCCAAACCCTGGAAACATTTTTCTTTTCGTGGTTAAAAAATTGTATTCGTCAACCATATCTTTGAACATGGTTGTTACAAAATCCACAGAAAATGTTGCTTCATCCTGTGTTAAGAGTGGACTTAATCCAGAATTTAAAACTATAACAGGACAGCCCACAGAATTTATTTTTCCATAAAGGTCCCTTTCATCATGGCGATCAATTATTCTTTTTCTCTTTTCAACTGAAACATTAAATAATGCTTCTTTTTTGTATTGTTTTCTAGCATAAAATAGGTGTTTTGTGTTGTGTTCATTTTTGGCGGGCTTAAAAACAACTTTATCTAATATGCTCATATTTTAGGCCCGCCTGACTGCTGCCTACCTATTCTGGGAGTTGGTACGCTGGTTATTTTTCTAGGTGATTTTTTGCCTGTGATTTTTTCCAGGGTTTTTGAAGCTTTATCGAGCGTTTGATCAAGCTCTTTTGTTTCTTGTTGACGAAGTTCCTCGCGGGCTTCTTTGAATTTTTGGACTGCTTCAGCTTCAGCTGCTTTTACTCTTGCTTCTATATCATCTCTGTCGGTGTTTTTGGTGCTTTCTGCTGTTTTTATAGCTTGATTCGCTAGCGATTCTACGCTATTTTTTTCAATAAAAGCTACTGTATCAGGTTTGGGTTTCCCAACGGACGATTGAGTTTCAGTTCCTACGCTACCCTTTACTCTGGTTACATAACCGTTCGGGCTTATGTTGTGTTCAACCACCAAAGCTTTATAGTAGCCTCCAACTCCAAGCTTCATTGCTACAAGTTCAGATTCACCACCAGGAACAGATGGCGTCACAAAAAAGTCTACTCCAGGATATATCAAGTTGTTTCCAATCAAATCTAAATCGCACTTATATGGCTCTTTGATTCTATCCATGGCTGAAGCGTTGTCCATTGTCATCCGATGAGCCTTTAAATTTGGCATATCATACTTAGCAAATGTTGCTTTCTTTAACAGTCCTCTGTCGCGACCAAGATGAAAATGAAAAATTCCTTTTTCAATGTCTTTTTCGTAACTTCCGCCTGTTGCAAGTGCAGGGTCCATGTTTGCAGCAAAAAGTATACACTCAACATCTGTTCCTCTATTTCTAGTTATTCTTTTCATTGCAGCCATGTTTATTCGCCCCTTTGGCACTTCATTGCTTAAAGTTTTGTGATGCATAGTAATTCTGTTGGTGGTGGCACCTAAAACTCCAAGGCCTTCAAAGCACTCCCCAGAAAAAGCAGGTCTTATAAGTTGCGAAAAAAGGTTACTTAAAAAATTTACAAGAGGTAATCTTAATTGTGTGTATTTTTGAATATAATTTGTGTGTAACCACTTACGAAAAGCCTCGTAGGATATCGGTATATCTGCTATAGATACAATTTTTCTTTTACCATCACCAGGACTTATATATGGCATAGTTCCTAAGACAAAATTTAATTTTTTACCCGGCACCTGTGCTTCTGTAGCCTCTACTAATATGTCAAAAAGATCTCCAAAGTAAAAAAATGGAATTGCTTTTTTGCCCTGCGAAGCTGGATCAAAATCAAGCTCGTCTACCAACTCATCACTATTTTGAGTGTCCCCGTCCATCAATGCATCGGCTGCTCCTTCAACAGTTTGCTGCTTTGGAGGGGGGGCATCGGGGGTCACACTAGGGTCAGAAAAATTGGGCTCTGCAGATTCGGGTGCATCCACAGAGCTTTGAAGCATTTCAGGCTCCACATCTTGCGTTCTAGATAATTGTAAACCATCACCATCTGAAAACTGATATTTTTGCAACTGTCCCAAGAACTGATTAGGGCTCACTAATATATTGTGTATAGTTGTTTTAGACTTGCCCGTTTCAAGCTTATCAACAAACATCTTGAAAACATCATCGTTTCTCTCTTTCAGTTTTGCTGTTTTATAATCTTTTATAAATTTAGAAAAAATAACATTTGCATTGTCACCGCTATTTCGTGGACCGAAAGTGTCGGAGCCTATGCCTTTAGCCCTGTTGTAATCGTTTACCATTTCCATTAGCATGGGCTTAAATTTTCTTTTTTGCTCATCCGTAAAGTTTTGAATAAATTCATCAACTTCCACTTCTTGTATTCGAAATAGATTAGTGGACATAAACTTGTCAACTTCACTGTCAAGGTTTTCAGGACGCGTTTTATCAGTTGCATCGGTATGATCTTTTATAAGTTTTTCAGACTGTGCTTCTAGTTCTCTCAGGCGATTTCGCGCATTTCCCATCGCGAGTTGGTTTTGTTCTATCTCGCGCCGATTTGGATTGTCCTTCATCTCCTCGTTATCAACTAGTTGTTGACGATAGCTTATAATATCGTTCTGCTCTTGTATTAGAGTTTGATTCTCCTCTAAAAGCGACTTTTGATACCCGGCATTCTCAATTAAGTCATTTTGTGTCTCGCGAGATGTTTTGGCTCTAAGAAATTTTGTAAACTTATTGGCCAAGAGGGTTTCCTCTCTGCTTTTTTTATCATTTACCTTAGTTGCAAACTCTAGTAAATCACACCTATTTAAAGCTAAGTCTATTGCAGCTACATACTCTATTGTCAAGGTAAACGTACCATCTTGACCTATATCAAATGTATGATGCACATAGTTGCATATTAATTCCATGTGAGCGTCACGAAGTATGTGTGCTAAATTTTTGTTAGGAAAATTTTCAGGAACTGCCCACCCTACCTTATAGCGATGTTCAAGTCTGTTATTTTTTTCATCAAGTATTGAAAGTAATTTCATATAATGATTTTTATTAAATACAACTAAGCTGTCAGCGTGAAAAACAGCACTTGCTTTTATTAGTTTTTTGGCAGTATATGGGTCTGTACCATTTAACTCAAAACTAAAAGACTTAAGCCCTAAAGATTGACTACGTGAGCCTGGGTTTCTTAAAAGTTCGCGAGGGTTTATAAATGTACCCTGCAATGGAACATCTGTTCTTGCAACCTCCATTTTTGTTGCGGGTGACCTATGCACAACTGAAAGCTCTAAAAGCGGTACCAAGTGTGCATATTCTGCAGGTGTTATATTATAGAGTTCATGCATATTGTTAAAATTATAAAAACCAGTAACAGTACCAGAAGGGTTTGGATCATCTAAACAACTAAAATGTTTAAATTTGTAACCTGGGTGGCCGCTACTATGCATTGTAGAATTATACTTTGCCAGCTCCTCGATTCTGCCTACAAGATAACATTGATTATCTAGTGCATGCTTGAAAGCTTCTCTTTCTGCCCTAGCGCGTTCTTTTGCTCTTTCGCGAGGGTCAATTGACTTATTTAGATCGACCATAATTAAAATCCAAGAGTTCTAAGTACCTTATCTACTGGTAGGGGTATGTAGATTAAATCCCCTGGTTTTACGTGACCTTCTGTTGGAGTTTTATTAAAAAGTGCTATTACCCACCACAATTTTTGATCATCATAATACGCACTAGCTAGCTTGTAAAATCTGTCTCCAACCCTCCACCGATGAGCTTCAAGATTAAAATCAGATATCTCCTCAACACTTGGATGTTTTAGTTCGGGTGTGGTGTACATTAACATACCAGTATTAAGCCCTCTTTTTTTAATTACGTCTTCGTAAAGTTCAGCATTATTCTTGGAAAGCACTCTTTTATGGTATCTTCTGCTCACTTTTAATTCCGCCTATTCAAAACTTGACTTTGCAATCGTTTTGTTATGTTATCATTTGTTTTTGATGCATTTCTAGTGGGTCTAGTTGCTGCGCTCGCCTTTCCACTACACACTGAAATTCCACCTGTTAACTTATCAACACCATATGGGAAGCGATCTTTCCCACTTAACCACCTAAAGCCACCACTGTCTGATTTTGTCCAACCTAGAGAGTGTTCGTGTAGCACTGTCATCTGGCAATCAACAGAATATTCTTTTGGGTATATAATTCCTGGTTCTGGATTGTAGAATCCAACGTCTAAGTTTGGATTAAAATTAAACCCAGCAATGGCACATAATAATCCACCCTCTTTAGCGGATCTTGAATTTGGTGCACCCGAAGCTACACCGTGTATAAGATTTGTAAACTTTACTTTTATAAGAGGTGCTGCGTTCATGGTATTTATTTGCATTGGCTTGCGTTCAGAAGCTGATGTTCCCATAGAAGCATTCTTTTGTTTGTAAGTAGGATACAGCAAAGAAGAGAGATGTTCAAATTTATGAAGGTTCATTTTTGCATGATCTTGAGAAACAGATGGAACCACCCAAGATAAACTCATGTTTCTCTCTGTGTTTTGGAAAGTCATCATTGGATCCATTCTACCATAAACAATTTCTTTATTCCATGTTGAAGAAAAGTTGTCTGAGAAGCCCGTTATCATTCCATTAAAGAAGACGCATTTTTTAGTTGCCACATGATAAAAAGACAACTGAATCATTCTCTGGTTAACTAGAGCATTTTCTGCTGCAAATACAGCTTCACCATCTCCCGGTTCCCATGTATCTTTTGAGTAAGTTCTGGCCCCTCCACCACTAGGGTTGCCATGACCATGCTTACCCATTACTGTAGTAGAAAGATCGTCTGCCATAATAAATTATCTCCTGTTAATATAATAATTATATGTTTAAAATATATTTTTGGCTGTAAACCTTTTTAGCTATAGGTTTAGATCGTGATCTCTGTTTATTTGTCCTACAACAGCGCGTCCGAGTTCGCGACCATTCAGGTTCAATATAATTGGTCTACTACCGCCGGCACCACCGCCATCTTGACCAGACAGCTCTTTTAGTAGTTTAACCATCTCTTTAAATCTGCGGTCCATTAAGCCACCCTCTTTTACTGCGACAACTTGATCCGCCGAGTTCATTTGAACATTACGAGGCATGTTGAAGACTCCATCGTCGACTTGCACCTTTGGCTCATTTGGTGAAATTTCCTGTCGTCTAGATCCTCCTGGCATAAGAGGTTCTATAAGAGGCGCAAGAAAGTTCTGCACAGGTGCTGTGCCACCAATCCATTCACCAAGCATCTGACCACCTATTGAGCCCAAAACACCGCCAATTGGACCTGCTAGCATACCAGCAGCACCAAGAAGACCTGCGCCCATCATGCCTGATCCTTGTCTTACGACTTCTTTAGCCTTGCCCATTCTACCCAGATCATCTCTCATCATGATCGATGCCAGCATTGCTCCGTTTAACAAGGTTGAAATGACAGGAACTTTAGAAAGAAACTTTCCAAGTTTGCTGCCTTGAGATTTCATCAGTTTAAAACCCCTCTTAAATAAAAAGTCTTTACCCTTTTGTATGCCAGCTTTTGCCTTGTCTACAACAAAATCTTTTGCAGCTCCTGCTTTTTGTACGACAAATCTACCAGCAGAACCCAACTTATCTCCGACAAATCCTACTCCGCTCTTTAGGGCAGAGAAACCCCTACTGAGCAAACTAGGACTACTACTGCCACCACCACGGCTGGCTCTAAGTCGCGACACTGAACTGCCGATTGACGACGCTAGACCTCTTGCTCTGGTCACAAGACCAGATAACATAGAACCAACACCTGTTAACATGCCCCTTAGCCCTGCAAATGCTCCGCTTATAGCTGTACCAACAGCAGGAAGCCTTGTAGAGATGCTACTTAGTGCTGTACCAAAACCCTGTATTAGAGTCAGTGGTGATCTTAGTAACCCGCCCAAAGCTCTGAATGTGGTATTGCCAATCCCTCTTAGACCCTTCATTAACCTTCCAAGCTTACCCACTCCTTCGCTTGCTTTGGCTGTCTGCTTTATGATTGAAGCGTTGCCAGAACTAAGTGCGTTTGCTGCAGCTGTTCCATAGAGTCTCTTGCCTGCTGCATTTTGTACAACTGGGCCTGCTTTAGTAAAATCTTTTGCGCTAAATTTAGGTGCTTTGTTACCGCCTCCGCCACCAAAAAAACCTCCGCCTCCGCCGCCACCAGGACCACCGCCAAAAAAGCGGCCACCACTAAGCACTCTTATTGCCATCTTACCAAGACCAGCGATGCCCTTAATCAGCATTCTGAGAGCGAACATTGGAGCTTTTAAGGCTATTATACCAGTTAAGAGTACACCTAGCATTTTTCCTAGTGAAGCGTCTATACCAGGAATATAATCAAATATTTTTCCAAAAAGAGTTGCTATGGGGTCAATAACAGTGTTGTAAAATTTCTTCATATTGTCTATGAAGCTTTGTATATCTGCTCTAAGAGTTTGAAATTTGCCTACAAAGTTATTAAATTCTTCTTTATATCCTTTCATTTTTTCAGGAGAAAAGAGTCCATCGATGCCACCGAACAATTCTTGAATTGTTTTTTCTAGTTCTAGGGCTAACCTAGACATAAAATCCATAGCATTTGCATTTCTCTGAGCCATTTCTTCCTGTTTCTTGGCCTGTATTTCTCTATCTCTGAAGATCTCTTTAAGATCAGCAGCATTTGCATTCATTAAATTACCAAGTTCAGCTTCATCCATGCCTAGCTGTCTTGCTATACCCATTCTTTGGAATTTAGACATTTGATCAAAAGATTGTCCTGAAGCATCTAGGGTCTCTTTTAGAGTCATCAATCTTTCAGACTCTGACTGGCCAAGTAACTCTATACCATTTAAAAATGGACCACCCAAGAGAGCATTTAATGACGCAGCTTTTGTCTGAGCACCTTCAAAAGTATCGAATCCATCTCCAAAAGTTTTCATTACTTGGCCAACATCCATATTTAAAACTTTTGATGCCCTTGCAAGGCGTTTAAACTCCATTTGCATACCGGGACCATATTTTGCCAATTGACCAGCGGCTTGATTAAATCCTGATACTATTTCTGATGCTGGCCTACCAAGCTCTTCAGCTAGTTGTTCAAAGCCACGCGCCTGCTCTTCAGCATCCTTGTAGGTTAGCCCTAAAGTTGCAGTCAGGTAACCAAGAGCTTTACCTGTATCAGTTGCTGAAACACCTTGCTGTTCTAAGAGGGCTGTTGTTTGAATTAATTCTGTTCGCATTCCAGGATTAACATCTCTAAATCCCTTAATACCTTCTAAAAGACCCATTTGAGCATTTGCTGCTTCCTGGCCCATTATACTCAAAGACTGCATTTCCATTGCAGCTTGTTGTGACTCAAAACCTAAACTTTCAAGACCTGTCTGTTGATAGAGTCGGTAGTTTATTTTGTCTACTTCTAGAAACTGGCCAGCTAAGTATTTAACCGAAGCACCCAGTATATTCATCGGGCTAAGAGTATCCATCAAGCCCTTGCCCATACCCTGAGCGTAGCTAGCAGCTGCTTTTAGTTTTGGTACTAATCCGTTAACATCCTTGAGTGCACCAGTTAATCCTTTTCTGGTAACACCTATAGCTGCAGCTAAGTTTTCACCATGACGTACACCAGCTTCTTGAAATTTAGTAATTTTCTTTTGAGTCTCAAGATTGGCTTTGGATATAATGCTCTGTTTTCTTAAGAGTTCTACAAGCTTTGTTTTTTCTTTCTGCTCATCTTCTGTTTCGGCAGTTAATTGTTTTGCTGTAGTTAGTGCACGACCTTTTGCTTCAGCTTCGATTGCCAACATGCCAAGCTTTTTTTCGCCAGCTGTCATGGCATCGCCACTTAATCTTGCAATGTCTTCGTTTATTCGTAGATCTTCTCTTTTAAGCTGTATATATTCTTTTTCAGCTTTAAGTATTTCTTCTGAAGCCTGCTGTATACTAGCAAAAGCACCTGGATCTATATTTAAAGGATTGTTTCTTGTAGAGGCTTTTTCTTGAGCAGCTATAGCCTTTGCTAGCTTGTCTAAACTGGCGTCATCTAGACCCAGATTGGCTTGTTCAAGAATACTCTTAATTTCATTAAAATCGGCCATTTATCGGATTCTCTCTCACTTAAATGGCCAGACTAAACCTGTATCCTTTTCAAACTTTTTTACTACTTTTTCTAGTTGGTGGCGACTTCTGTAGGTTGCAGGATTATTTAGACCATATTGATTAAAAGATGTAATATACTTTTTCTCTGCTGCTAATGCAGAAAGAAAGCGGTCAATTTGACGGGGAGTGCCACGAACATTTACGGGAAAATACGCGCCTGTTAACAAAACATTCATGAGCCTTTCAATCTTTGAAGAAAGAGCAGTCATCAATCCTTCTTTTAATAAGGAAAGATCTATAACAATTGTTTCTTCATCTGACATTGAGTAGCCCCTCGAAAAATTAAACCGATTCTAAATAAATAGTTGTTTGGATGTATTATTGTTTGATGATTTTTTATTTCTTTCTGTTGGCTTTTTCTATTTGTTTCTTTTCATCTTGAAATTGCTTTGAAAGCCTGTTCAGAAACCACCTTCGTATCTTAACTGGTAGGTTATATGCTTCTATAAAACTCCAACCACCGTGATACTTTAACAAAAAGAATTCCTCATAGACAGATTCTATGTAATCATTTGTTAGGCCAAAAAAACTCAGCCGTGAAGGGCACCTCCGTTTCCGCTACATCGCCACAATTAGGGCACTCCACGGCCTCGGAGAGTTGAACATTTGGAACAACGTTTTGATAAGCTGCTCTAAGATATCTTGAATCTAGTGCAGGCATATTATCTATGAATTCTGATATTTGTGCTTTGTCATGTATACCATTAGCTGTAACAATCATGCTTCTAAACATATCAGTTAAAGAACTGTCTGCTAGTCTCTTCTTAGCTTTAAGTTCCTGTGTCTTTGAGAGTGTATCCTCATCAGTACCAGTCAGGGGCTTGACTTCAACTGAAACACCAGATTTTGGTAATTTTACAATAAAGGTGCCATTGTTTGTAAATTCAAATTCTGACCTTTCTTTATCAAAGTACTTATATCCATTTTTAAAGTTATTTAAATCAAACTCATATTCATGATTATGACCACAGTTGCCACAAGTAATCTTAGCAGGATATTCTGTACCATAGCCAGTTATCCTGGTTGCGTAGAGGATAGCATTTCTGTCGCCTATCAAAAGGGACTTTGGATCTATACTTTTATCGATCACAACACTTTCCAGAAGCCTGTCTATCGCTAGACCTCTTCGTAGAAGGGATTGAGAAGTAAGTATATCTTCCTCCTTCGCAGTCATGAATTTGATTTCAATAGACTCTTTGTTGAACAGGGGGTGATTAGGATGATATAATGCACCCCTTGATGGGAGTTCTACAATCTCTGTTGGGTTTGCAAAATTTAGTAGGCTATTGCCACTATTTGCAACATTACTAGGAACGGAAGGCTCAACTATAGGAGCGTCCGCATCTGCCACTTTTCTGTTGGCATTTCTTGACGAATTTCTGTTTGACAATTTTAACCTCTCTTTACTTTAACTCAAGTATAACAAAAATATCTTCTCTTTAAAACTAAATCTCAATTTTAACGCTGTGGTGGACGTCCTGGAGCGTTGGCGGGACTCAATCTAAAGTCATACCCTGTTCTAGTCTTCGCACCACCAGTCTGTGAAAGTGTAGCCCAGTCATAACGAATGGTAAGTTCAAGGTTTATCAGGTCATCACTTTCATAATCTAGCTCATCAAAATTTACACTCTTAAGCCATGGATTGAAAAGCTGCCACTCTTCAATTGGGTTACCCAAAGCGTTGATTTGCTGTAAGTAGATCTTACCACCGACTGCTTCAACAGCATTCTTTTTGTCGATAGTAATCAACTTGTTATCCTGACCCCCTGCACGAGCAATAGGATGGCCACTAGTCTGGGCGGTCAGAAAATTACTAGGAGGGACATACCCAGATGCAAAAAGGACATTTTCCATTATTGCTGTCGCGTCAGGATTTACTGGATCAGCCAAGGTTATTGAAATTTCATTAAATTCAACTCTACCCGGATAGTAAAATTTATAATTCAAAAATGTGTGTTCCGCTTCGGAAACGCTTATTGTTGGTTTTTGGACTTTTTTGACAATCCACTGTGGGACGCCTCCAAAATTCAAAACCCACCTAAACTTTCTTTTTGGCTCCAGAGTAGAATCTGACCAAAATCCATCATTACCAGGCATCTAAATGACCCTCCTATAATATGTTTTCAATAATAACTAGTTTTCTTAGCAAATAAATCCTTTATTAATCATCAAAAGAAGCGCCACTATTAGTGATGACAAAATCAATTGCGATAAACTCAATTGACCTTGCAGGCTTCAAGAAGATCTTTGCATACATGATGTTCCGATCAATTAATTCAGGAGTTGTAGTTGTTTCGTCCAAGATAACTCTGTAGTCT
>Ga0163109_10004495_pt1 | contig 10583 bp, 16 predicted proteins | sample CRUFie1St13metaG_FD_108704 | JGI IMG/M metagenome (GOLD analysis project Ga0163109, IMG submission 108704) | Marine microbial communities from the Costa Rica Dome - CRUD Field 142mm St13 metaG | ecosystem: Environmental > Aquatic > Marine > Oceanic > Photic zone | place: Costa Rica: the Eastern... | reverse complement strand
TGTTTAGAATATAATCACGGAGGTCATAATAATGAATGGACTAACTTTATTTAACAACAGAACAACTGATATCTTTGACAGATTTTTTGGATATGATGACTTTTGGACAACACCAACAGTCAAGCAAGTATCAGATCAGCATCGACCATCAGTTAATGAACAGGAAGATAAGTATCAAATTTATCTTACGGCACCAGGTCTTGAGAAATCAGACTTCAATATCACAGTAGAGGGAAATCTACTGACAATCAGTTACGATGCAAGCAACAAAAAAGAAAGCTATGCATTCGCAACTAAATATTCAAAAGCATATACAATCCCAAATGATTGTGATATTGATGCCATCTCAGCTTCATACAAAAGCGGAGTCATGACTGTCACTTTGCCAAAATCTGAAGCAGCAAAGCCAAAAACTATTGAAATAAAATAGACATTGTGATACAATATAAATGATTAGAAAGGGTGTCTTGCTTAATCGTGAGACACCCTTTTGTTATGCTAGATGTAATTTAATCAACTATTTATATTGAATGGGCGCTAAAAATGCACTAGATTTGTACATAAAAGCAACCTGTTCTATGTGCTTAGGAGGCTTAAGAAAAGGTATTTTTGTTAATTGTCCTTATTGTGATGTTGATAGAAAGTGTTTTGTAGAAGCCTCTTTCAAAACGATAAAAGAAGAATTGGCCAGTAAGCTAACGGACGAACAAAAGAAAGAACTAATCAAAGCTTTTCAAGAGGAATAGTATGAAACTAATATTTGAAAGTTGGCGCAAGTTTTTAACTGAGCAAAAATCATCAGACAGAAAGATTATATTTATGGCCGGTGGCCCTGGAGCAGGCAAATCCACAGTCTTGGATGCATTAGGAATTGATTATCCAGTTGTTAATGCTGACCAATTCTATGAAAAAGATTTAGAAGATGCCGGTTTAAGTCTTGATATTGAAAAGACATTTGAAGAAACTCGCACTGCAAAAGACAATCTCAAGAAAGAAATCTATTCTATCCTAGAAATGGAAGATGATGAAGAGTCTGTAAAACATGACGAATTAATGCAACTATTTGACCAAGCAATGGACAAGGGACCGACAGACGAATTAGGAAAGTTAAAGTCAGAATATGACGAAAAAAGAGAAAAAAATGTACAAGTAGGCAAGATATTTGCTGCTGCTAGAAAGAAGTCTTCATCTTTGCTAGCAGACCTTGTTAAGCAAGGAAAGTCATTTATAATTGATGGAACTGCTGGAGCTTTTGGTCAAATGAGAAACAGCAAAAAGAAATATGAAGACATGGGATATGAAACAGCAATGATCTTTGTTGATGTCCCACTAGAGCTAGCAATTGATAGACAAAAATTTAGAGAAAGAAGATTACCACCTAAATCAGTTGAAAGTTCTTGGAGTGCAGTTTCAAAAAATAAAGAACCTTATGAAGGCTTATTTGGCGACAATTTCTTTTATTTTTTGAATGACGCAGAATCCAGTGAAGAAGTCAGAGAAAAAGTGGATGCTCAATTGAAATCTCAAGTCTCTCCTTTTGTTGGGGCCATGACAGAGGATTTTCAAGATGATGTTAAAATAGGTCATTCCAAAATGAAAAGAAGAATTATTGGAACTGGCGGAAACAAAACCAAAGCAGCCCCGTTTGACAAAGATCCTTCGATGAAGAGATCAAAATCTGCTCCACCTGGATTCGGAGGAAGCTAATGACCGAAGAAGAAAAAACTCAAGAAGTTGAGGATCTTAAGCCAAAGCCATTACCAAAACTAGCACCAAGAGGAATCAGAACATTTACAGTTTGCAGACAGTCAGATGAGACTGGTGTTTCTGGCGAAGGTGTTGTGATTGAGGGCGCAAAGTTGGCCACTGGACAAGCAATTATTCACTGGCTGTATCCTCCTCCTCGTGGTGGTATTGCTGTTTTTGATTCAATGGATGATTTTATTAAGGTTCATATTCAACCTCACCCATCAAACAAAACAATCATAACTTATGAAGATGGAGAACAGGAGACATTCTAATGAAACTTCTAATAGAAAACTGGCGTTCTTTTTTGTCGGAAGATAAAAGAACAATTACTGCTTATCACGGAAGCAATGTTCCGATTAAAAAGTTTAGCAGAGATTATGGCGCACAAGGCGTTATGTGGTTTTCAGAAGATAAAGATAAAATACTCAGAGGCGAGAGCGGAGCGTGTTCTTCAAAATGGATAATGACTGTGGAATTGTCTGTCGATAACTCTGCTGGCTGGGATGAATATGATAAGCTTTCGCTGATGCAAATTGAAGATGCAGGATATGATAGCATTTCTTTAGATGATGATTGGGTCATGTTTGAGCCCAAAAGAATTAATGTGATCAAGATAGACCGAACACCCTGTAGTTTGGAGAAAAGATGAAACATCTTAAAGAAAATAATGAGACTTATTTCAGCCACCTTAAGTTTGCTGGTACAATGGGCATACAATTACTTGTACGAGGAATAGTGTTTATTATTCATGGGCTATTTCCTGTTTGCGATGTTCCAAAATGTATAGACTTAAGAAGTACTTGCGAACTAATTAATAAGTGGAACGATTATGCCAAAAGAAGACGGCGAATTAACAGATGAGGAGCTTGAGATAGTTGTGGGCGGCGCAGATTTTAAAAAGATGTTAAACGATTGGGCAGAGTATTGCTCAGATAATAATGACCCGGAAATGGTTCAGATAATAAAAGAATCCGTTGATGCCGCAACAAAACTCGCGGCACCAAAAGTTATTCCAGAAGCAGATCTATTAGAAAAGAAAAAGAAGAAGCAACAAAAAGGTAAAAAAAGAGCAGCCAAAGTTGCCAAAAGAAAAGCCAAAAAGAAAAAGAAAGATGATCGTTGTACGAGAATCGCTAAAAGAAAATACGATGTCTGGCCATCTGCATATGCTTCAGGAGCAGTAGTAAAGTGTAGACAAGGAAAGATTTGGAAAGATCTTAAAGAGGATACTTATGGTCTTGAAGTTGAGCGCGAAAATGAAGAAAGCCGCGAAAGAGGCATGAGAGAACTCGGCCTAACTGAGGATGAGATCCAAGAGAAAAAGAAGAAAAAAGTCAAAACAGATTACTCGAAAGAAAAGAAATCAGGTCTTCATGGATGGTTTTCTCGGCAAGGCGGAAAAGGAAAGTCATCTGGCTGGGTTGATTGCAACACTTGCAGAAAAGACAAGAAGACAGGAAGAAAAAAGTGCAAACCTTGCGGCAGAAAAAAAGGCGAAAAGAGAGCAAAATATCCATCTTGCAGGCCAACACCTGGTGCTTGCGGAACACCAGGCAAAGGCAAGAAATGGGGTAAGAAATCAGAAGGCTTACAATATCATTTAGATAATGGAATTGGCATTGAAGAAAACATCTTCAGACCAGGAAGTGATGAATACTTTAATCTCTTCCAAGAAGTCAGAGAGCTTTACAGAACAGGCCAATACACATTGAATGAAGCAGAAGACTATTTCATCAACGAGTTAGATATTGGCCAATATGGAATTTATGAAGGACAGATTGTTCCTTTAGACTATCCAATGCTTGAAGAAGAATTGGACGAAGCAAAATACAAAGGTCGAGAAGTTAAACTTGGAGCCGCAGGCGCACAAAGAACAGAAGGTGGAAGAGCAAGAGTCTATGTGAGAGATCCAAAATCAGGGAAAGTAAGGCAAATTAGCTTTGGATCATCAATGGCAGATGCAATGGGTGACAGCGAAAGTCATCGTAAAAGAAGAAAGAATTATGGAGAAAGGCACAACTGCGCAGATAAGAAAGACAAGACAGCTCCAGGCTATTGGTCCTGTAGAGCAACTAAGATGTTTGGCAGAAATATACCTGGTTGGTGGTAGGCATGTTACCGTTCAAAGAAGAGTTGATAAAGGAAAATTATTATCTTAGGGAATTTGCCGACTCAGTTTCGAGAGATGAGTTAGTATGGCACAGAGACAGAGAAGATAGAGTCATAACTCTTGTTGAAGGAAATAATTGGAAATTACAGCTTGACAATCAGCTGCCAATTATGTTAGAACAAGGAAAGAAATATTTTATACCAAAAGAATCTTGGCACAGGATCATAAAAGGTAATACAAATTTAAAAATTATTGTTGAAAAGAGAGGCTAATAAAGTGAAAGTACTATTAGAGCAATGGAGGAAATACCTCAATGAAGTCGCCAAGATTGGTATCGAAAAGGTAAAAGAGCTGGTATGCCCACCCGCCACAAAAGATCTGGCTCTCAACACAAAAAATAGAGATGCTACAATCAAAAAATACAATTATGGTCCACTAAATGTTGACGAACCCGCCGATTATTGGAAAAAAATTGCAAAATATTGGAACACTTCTGAAAAAGCTGCCAAACAGTCAGTTTGTGGAAACTGTGTAGCGTTTGATATTTCTCCTAGAATGAAAGATTGTTTGCCCGGCGATACATTCGATAAGGATGGTGAGCTAGGGTATTGTTGGATGCACCACTTTAAATGCCACAGTGCCAGATCGTGTCACACTTGGGCAAAAGGAGGCCCGATAGCAAACAATTCAGAATCTGCACAGTGGCAAGAAAAGAACAACCCAGGGGAATGATCGTGAAAGACCTACTTGAAAATTGGAGAGAATATCTTCAAGAACAAAATCTTGAAGAGCGTTGCCAAAAGGGTTATAAAACTCACCCAACTCAAAAAACAAAGGAAATGTTTGGAAAGACATATCGTAATTGCATAAAGGCAGAAGAGGGAAAAGAGCCTGCGAAGGGCACAGGCAAAAAACCAGAAGGATCTGGGAGAAGGTTATATACGGATGAAAACCCAGACGATACAGTTTCAGTTAAATTTTCAACAGTTCAAGATATCCGCGACACATTATCAAAAGCATCATTTAAGTCCAAGTCGCACAAAAGACAATCGCAAATTATTAACCTAATCCATCAAAGAGTCCGCGTAGCATATCAGAACGCAAAAGATCCTAAAGTGAAGGCTAGATTAAAAAAAGCATATGATTATGCAAAACAGCGCAAAGAGGCTTCAAAAGAAAAAACAAAGAGGATGAACAAGAAGAAATGAAATTTTTATTTGAAAATTGGAGAGAACATCTCCATGAAAGTGCTTCTGAAAAGCTCCGAACAGAGATTCTTTCCGAAATTTCGGAGAATGATTATGAATACATTAAAAACTGGATGCGTTCAGCGCCAGAAGAAGCATATTCGTTCAATAACTTGTTTAATGGAAAGAAGCGAATTGCAATCACTCCTCCTCCATCTCCAGCAAAAGGCCCTATCGGAGATATTGTTCGTTTCTTTGAAGACAACGGATACAAAATTAACTTTAATGATTCAACAGTTGAGAAAGATGTAACAACAGTAATTCCAAAAGGCCCAAGAGCAGGAGAAAAGGTCACAAAAAAACAAAAGATTCGTATTGGCAAAGCGTTTGACATGATTGGTAATGTAATCAAGCAATACGAAAAAGCCAAAGAAGAATATAGTGATGCTGGTGGTTATGCTGCCGAGGCTGCAACTCTTATAACAGGCTTTGATTCAAATGATCCAGAAGATAAAAAATTAAGAAAAGCAATCGACAACAAAGAATCTATGGAAAAGAAATTAACATCTGTTCTTCCAGAGTCTGCTCCATATTATGAAGCTACTCAAGCACAGCTCCCAGGATTTAAAAAGTTTTGGAACGAGAAGTCACAATTCTATCGTGAGAATCCTGATGCGGCATTTGCCAAGAAAGATCCATATGTTACAATTCTTTCGAGACATCCAGTTGATGTTGTGAGGATGTCAGACATGGAAGACATTCGCTCTTGTCATTCAAGGACAGGCGGATACTTTCAATGTGCAGTTGCAGAATCAAGAGGTCATGGCCCGATTGCTTATTCAGTTCCTCGCGATCAGTTCGAGCAATACTTTGATGTGGATCTTGACAAGACAAAAGCAGAAGATGTTGATTTAGATCAAGGTGGCGAAGAGATTTTTGCTGATGAAGATCGAGGCATTCCTGGCTTGCGCCCATTTTCGAGAGTTCGTTTGCGTAAGTTTGTTCACGATGAAGATGGAAGAATGCTGGCAGTTCCTGAAACAAGATCGTATACTCAAAATAACAAGAAAGCCCCACCAGGATTTTTAAAGTCTGTTGTTGATTGGGCACTTAAATCACAAGAGAAAGTTTACGGAGACATTGAAAAGCTTGCAAATGATGTTTCTGATGAGAGATGGACAAGATACGGCGGAACATACAGAGATACATCAGATGGCGGAATCTTTGCTGCAATGTTCAAAGACTTAACGAATGTCGAGCAAGACGAAATGATGTCGCAAGCTGGAGACATCGGCATGAGCCCAGAAGATGAAAGGCGTATTCAACAAGATGTAGATGATCCATATGAAAGAGAAGTGGCAGAGATTGTAGACCCAGCAAACAATTCGATGAAGTGGTTTACAATTAATGCAGATATCGATCCAGCTAACGATGATTCGCCGGTAATGTATCGGACTGAGTTTGCGTTCGATACAAGAGAAGAGTTCGGAGACTATCCAGATCCTGATCCTGATAATCCATTCTCGCTGGGTCAAGGCGCATGGGCACTGCATGATAAAGAAATCGAAAAAGCAACAAAGCGAGCTTTGGAGAATCATTTCGGACCAGGTTATGATGTTTTAAGTGGTGCAAAAATTGGAAATGATGGGATGTATCGCACAGATATTTATCCAGACTACAATTACTTCCAATACAATGTTCGTAACTTAAGAGCTTGGGCGCGAAACATGGAAGATGCTGATGATTCATTCGACATCATCATGAATAATGTCAGGGAACAACTGGAAGAAAAAGGTATTATCAAAGATCGTATTGCAAACATTCCAGAAGAGCTAAACAAGTTGGATAAGGTAAGAGCAGTTATCAATGATGACGGAAACCAAATCAATGTAACCTTTAAGAAAAGAATTCCAATCACAAAAGATATCAGAGAGTTTAAGGAGATGTCAGCAGAAAACCAAAAAGTTCTAAAGGCATTATGGACAAGAGAGTTTACAACAGACCTTCGCGAAAACTTAAACTTCGTACGCAAGATGGTTGGCTTTCCTATCAAGAACTTTGTTGTAAAAAAGGAAAGACAAAGACTGTCACCAGAGCTTGATGGAATTTATCCAATTATGGATTTTGATTTGCTATATTTTGATGATGATGATTTATATAAGGCATCAAGACTTCTGGAAGAGTTTAACAAAAGTTCTTATCAAATGGCATTGAATCGACAATCTGCTTATACATATTATGATCTATTAAAGGATGCTGAAAAGGGTGAAAAACCTTTCACAAAGCAAACAAATGAATCAAAAAATGGAAAGACATCTGATAAAATGTTATTTGAGTCTTGGAAAAGATATTTAGGAAAATAAAAGGATAAAAATATGACTGATTTATACATGCACAAATGGAAGCAATTTAGAAAAGAAGAAAAGAAATCGATTGTTCCAGAAGATACATCCAACAAAACATTACTCAAGGAAGCCAAATCTGATAAAATCCAGAAAGGTTCTGAGAAAAAAACTATTGTTTTGCCAATTCCTAAAATATCAGAATCATGGGGCCTCCCAGATTCAGCAGATAGAAAAGAAATCGAAGCCATCCTTGCAAGAATTGCTCCACGCCAAGCAGGATTTGTAAATAAGATTGCCAAAGTTAATGAATTTATTGAAGGCTGCAAAAGCGAAGAAGGAATGGAGATCTGTAAGAAGTATGCTGTCTCTACGATCCTTTCAAGACTAATGGCATTAGATATTCTATCCGCAATTGTATATGATTTTAACTCTTCAGCAGGTGGATTTTTGTTTGAGGCTTTTATGGCCGCGATGTTAGGCAAAAATGCTCAACAAATTATTGCATCTCAATCAAGAGCTGGTGGGGAAACAGGAGATATTGCTGATATCTTAGATGACTCAGGTAATCCAGTTAGCTTGAAGTTTTTCAAAGAGGGTGGAAGCAAAGCAATCAAAGGCTCCGCAGCAGACTTGAGAGGCAGCATTAATAAATATGGTATGCCAATTCCATATCTTGTTGCCATGAAGACACCCGGAGCGACAGGAGATGATGTTGGAAATATTGACTTTTATGAGTTCACTGTTGGAGCTACTGAGGGTGTTCCAGAGGGCATGGGCGGAGATTTTAATATTGATGCCAAGCCAGGTGGCGGTTCTTATGTAAAAGGAACAGAGTTTTCTATTCCAGTAACAGTCTTGACAGGTAAGAAAGTTAAACAAATTGATCGCATTGGAACATTGAAGTTTGGCTCACCAGAAGATATGAAGCGAATCGCCAGCAGCTATATCAATCAATTAGGTCAGGATGTCACAAATACATACAATTATATCGACAGCTTATCAAAGAATGTTAATTCATACCTAATCAGGAACTCCAAAAAAGCAGGCAATCAAGCTGTTGAGGATGCCAAGATGTTGGTAAAATCAGCTAAGAAAATCGCCCCAGAAGACTAGAATGAAAAACCTGCTGGACAAATGGCGAGTCCTTTTAGATGAAGGATACACTGGCATTGCTGGTGGAGTGTCATTGCCAGCAGGCAAACCATCTTCTCCATGTCCACAAGATCATGAACAAAATGGAATGGATGAATTTGGCGAACCAATTTGCAGGCCAAAGCCAAAGATAAAAGAAAAGAAAAAGCTTTTTAAGAAAGCGAAGATTGTTCCATATAACTTTGATTGGGGATTGCTGGGCGAAGAAGAAAAGATAACAATCAGAAAAAGAAAGGATGTTATTAATTTCATCAATGATAATCCACAGCTAGAGATACATTTAGACAACCCAAAAGGCACAACCAAAAAGTTTGGTGGAGACACAGAGATACAATTACCTTTCGATTACGGAGAGTTCCCAGACATAATCAATCCAGCAGATGGAATGGGGTGGGATATTGTTATCACCCCTTCATCTGACAAAGGCGATAAAAACTTAAAAGTTGTTGGTTATGTTGCCTACAATGAAAAGAGGGCAAAAGCATTAGGTAATGATAAAATTATTCTTGCAAATGATTATTCTTACTCCTTAAAAGACAGAACGAAGATTGAAAATGTATTTAGTATGATGGATTATTTTGATCCAGTTGTGTGGTTTTAATGACGGAACAACAAGTAGAAAGAATTGTTTCCGACCTTCTTGGTCAATATGGGTGGATGTTTGTTGTCGGTATTGCAGTCTTGACATTCAAAAACATTATCCAAAGACTTGTCGAAGGTATCATGTTCTTTATCGGAAATGATTACAATGCAGATGATATTGTTTATATTAACGGCACAAAAAAAGCAAGAATTATCCGAACTGGTCTAACAAAAACAGTATTTTACATCTATCATACAGAAAGAAAACTAATTATAAGAAACGATAAGTTAAGTTCTCTCAATCTTGAGAAAACTTTACCACAAAACGGAAGCAAAAAAGATGAAAGTGAGTAAGCAAAAATTAAGAGCAATCATTTCAGAAGAGTTGGAAAACATATCTGAAGGCACTCATCGCGGAGAAGGATCGATGGCCAGACATCAGTTATACAGAACTGCCAAACTCGCAATGATTACTCGTAATATGATCACAGACGACACCGATCTTGAAGAGTGGGTTGAGTCAAAGATAACAAAAGCGCATGATTATTTAAAAACTGTCATGGATTATATTGATAATCCAGACACCTGACCAGATAAGCAAATGTAATCCGTGTGATTATAAGGAAAGAATGAGATGAAAATATTGATGGAAAGCTGGCGATCTTACTTGAATGAGGAAGAGGAACAGTTAGATGAAGGTATAAAAGAAACATTCTTGGCAGGTCTGGCAGCACTAGGAATCATGGCATCTCCTGCTCAAGCTCAAAAAACATACAAAACTTTAAGCAAGCCAATGGTCCAAGCAGTTCAGCAAGTTGCAGGCATGGAGGCAGGTAAAGAGTTTATAGCACCAAAAGGTATCGATGCGGATACAATGAAAGCACTCTTAAAATTGAAAAATCAAAAGGGCCTTGATAATGCTGAAACGCTCCTTGCTCTCGACAAAAGAACAAGACTAGAAGATCCTTTCGCAGGCAAATCAGATAAGCCAGAAATTGTGACAGTTGATTTTGACGACACATTAAAGATGGAAGACTCAGGCACAGCCAATCCAATTGTAATCAATCAAATCAAAAAAGAAACAAAGCCAGTTCATATTGTCACGAGCAGAAAGGACACGCCAGAAAATAGAAAAGAGATTGAAGATTTTGTGAAAGAGAATGAGTTGAATATCAAAGGCATTCATTTTACAAACCAAGACCGCAAGTCCAAAAAATTAAATGATCTAAATAGCATCAAACATTACGACAATGATCCCCGCGAGTGGAAGAACATTGAAAATAACGCTCCAGAAATCGAAGTTGTAAAGATTGATTTCGAAACAGGAAAAGTTTGAACTAAATAACTTTTTCTCTTGACATCCCTCTAATCGTATGGTATTATATGAATATGCGTAGTTGGAAACCAATATTCGTTGAGAATAGTAGAATCCCTATATGGCTTTCAAAGGTTGCTCCA
>Ga0163109_10004494_pt1 | contig 10583 bp, 5 predicted proteins | sample CRUFie1St13metaG_FD_108704 | JGI IMG/M metagenome (GOLD analysis project Ga0163109, IMG submission 108704) | Marine microbial communities from the Costa Rica Dome - CRUD Field 142mm St13 metaG | ecosystem: Environmental > Aquatic > Marine > Oceanic > Photic zone | place: Costa Rica: the Eastern... | reverse complement strand
TTCAAAAAGTTCACCGCCGTCGGTACTTGGCCAAGCCTCGGCTGATCGTGTGTGTTCCGTCAGGCATCACTGGTGTGGAGCAGCGCGCGGTCAAGGATGCCGGCTACGCCGCCGGTGCTCGAAAGGTCTTCATCATCGAAGAACCGATGGCGGCGGCTATCGGCGCTGGTCTTCCAGTTCACGAGCCGACGGGAAACATGGTTGTCGACATTGGCGGTGGTACGTCCGAAGTCGCGGTGATCTCCCTCGGCGGCATCGTCACGAGCCTGTCGGTGCGCGTCGGAGGAGACGAACTCGACAATGCCATCATTCAGTACATCAAGAAGGAGTACTCGTTGATGCTTGGCGAGCGCACCGCGGAAGAGATCAAGATAGCCGTTGGTTCAGCGTTCCCAACTCCGGACGAACCGCACGCGGAGATCCGTGGACGCGACTTGGTCACTGGCTTACCGCGCACGATTGTGGTCTCGGCGGAGGAGGTTCGTCGCGCAATGGACGAGCCGGTGAACGCGATCATCGACGCGGTGAAAGCGACGCTGGATAGAACACCCCCGGAATTGTCCGGCGACATCATGGATCGAGGCGTCGTGCTGACCGGTGGCGGAGCGCTACTCCGGGCGCTTCCCGAACGGCTCACACATGAAACAGGGATGCCGATCATCGTCGCTGAGCGCTCGTTGGAGGCCGTCGTGCTCGGGTCAGGTAAATGCGTGGAGGAATTCGAGGCGCTGCAGCAGGTTCTTGTCTCCGAGCCCCGAAGATAGACATGTGAGGTCGCACGTTGCGGCTCGCTTGATCGAACGAGGAAAACTCGACAGATGCCCTCTCGCGGAATCAGGATCACGATTGCGACGCTACTTGTCGCATCGTTGACCTTTGTCATCTTGGATCTGCGCGGCGGTGATGGCCCACTGTCTAGCGCCCGTGCTGCCGCGAGCGCCGTCGTCGGTGTCCTGCAAAAAGGGGCCAACGCCCTTGTATCGCCGCTAAGTGGGGCGAGCGACTCCTTCTCGACCTGGCGTGATCAAGTAAGCCAGATCGCCGAACTCAAAGAAGAGAAGGCCAGGCTCAGCGAGGAACTCTCCGCCACGTTGTCCGATCGGGCGCGCGCCCGAGCCCTGGACGAGTTGCTGCGCGTCTCTTCGGCCGGGCGGTACCGCATCACGCCAGCCGAAGTAATCAGTGTCGGTCCGGCTCAAGACTTCGCATGGACCGTGGGTATCGACGCGGGATCGCTTGACGGCATCGAAAAAGATATGACGGTTATCAATGGCGACGGCCTCGTAGGACGCATCCTGAAGGTCAACCCGACGACGTCGACCGTCCTTCTGGTGGTTGACACATCCTCTTCCGTTGGTGGACGGGTAGCGACAACAGAGGAGATCGGGATCGTCTCGGGAACAGGGCGGCAAGACTCGATGGAGTTTCAACTTCTGGATCCCTTAGCCGAGTTGGTCATCGGGGACGCGCTCGTGACCTTCGGGTCGCGCGGAGGGCGTCCATACGCTCCCGGGATCCCGATCGGCGAGGTGATGGACATCACCGGTAGTGCCGGACAGTTGGCCCGGGTCGCCACTATTCGCCCATTTGTCGACGTGTCACAGTTGAGCGTTGTTGGTGTGATCGTCCGCCCCCCTCGAGACGATCCCCGCGATTCCGTTCTTCCACCGCGAGGTGGCACTGCTGCAGACGAGAGCAATGACGAGAGCGAAGTCGCGATCGACGCGAACGCTGAAACCGACGATGAGGCGACCGTGGACGACGGGGAGGATGCGTCGGATGCCGATTCGTCAGATTCGAACGATGCGGACGCGGACTCGGCGAACGGAAATGAGAACTAGCCAGTGATCATTCGCCAATTGGTAGTTATCGGCTCGCTACTTCTGGCGGCTGTGGTGCTGCAAACGACGGTCCTCAGCCGGTTAGGGCTACCGGGCGCGACACCGGACCTGGTCGTGGTGACGGTCGTCGCGGTTGCTCTGGCGCTCGGGCCGGGTCCGGGCGCGTTGACTGGGTTTCTCGGCGGCGCCCTCCTTGACATTGCGACCCCCTCGGACGCCATCGTCGGATTGGCATCGATTGTGCTCGTCGGGGTGGGCCTGGTCGTCGGCGTCTCGCTGGACCGCGACGAGTTCAACATCTGGGTGACGTCGTTGGTTGCCGGTGCGGCCTGCGGTGCGGCGGCTCTTGCCACGGCGCTGCTGAGTGCGGTCCTGGGCAGTGAGCGCATTATCTGGGACGTCGTCCCGGGTGTGACGCTGACCACAGTGCTGTACGGGCTTATTCTCGGACGAGTGATGATCCCCCTCGTCGGGCTGCTCTCCCGGCGATTGGTACCGGAGGCGTACCAGGACTAGGGAACACACCCGGCCGTTGGGGCGTCGGAGCATTAGGGGGTTCGAGGATCAGGGGGTGCGGCGTCCGGACGACAGGGCGGCGGTAAGCGTACGAGCGGGCAGGAGGGGTTCATGAGTGAACGATCGAACGTGCGGTTGTTCGTGCTCGGTGCCCTCATGCTCTCTCTCGTTCTCACCCTGCTTGGTCGGTTGTTCTATCTCCAGGTCATGACGGGGGAGGACTACAAGGTTGCCGCTGTCAAGAACACTGTCCGAGAGGTCGTTGAACCCGCGGTGCGTGGTTTGATTCTTGACCAAGCCGGTCGACCCCTGGTGTCGAATCGCACGTCGCTGGTGATCACGGTGGACAAGATCGAACTCAGCCGTGAGCCCGATGGCGGCGAGGCCGTGATCGAGCGATTGGGACGGATTCTGGACCTCCCCGCGGAGGGAATCGCTGATCGCTTGAAGTCATGCGGGTCCGAGGATGCGAAGCCGCCACCGGTGTGCTGGAACGGTTCCCCTTACCAACCAGTACCGATCGCCCAGGACGTTGATCCGCAGAAGGCGCTCACCATCATTGAACAAGGGCGCTTGTATCGAGGGGTCGCGGCGCGACTCGATGCGATTCGCGAATACCCCGCCCCGTTCAACGTCAACGCCGCACACCTGCTGGGTTATCTCGGTCCGGTGACCGAAGAACAACTCGACGAGCAAGGGCCGACGACCGCATCCGACCGGCTGCGACGTACCGATGTCGTCGGTCGCTCTGGCTTGGAGGGGTACTACGACGAGGAAGTGCGGGGGAAGCCCGGTGTCACCACGCTCGCAGTTGACACCGCCGGTCGGGTGACCGGCACCCTCGAGCAATTCGATCCCGAACCGGGGCAGTACCTGATCTCGAGCCTGGACGCCCATCTGCAGTCCGTCGTCGAAGACCAACTCGTGCGGGCGGTGCAGCGTGCGCAACGGCAAGGCAACCCCGGGGACTCGGGAGCTGCCGTGGTCGTCGATGTCAAGACCGGACGCATTCTGGCGATGGCCAGCTACCCCACCTACGACCCGTCGATCTGGGTCGGAGGCGTGACGCAAAAACAATTCGAAAAGCTCATGGACTCCGGCTCTCTCGCGTCCAACGCGACGCAGGGCATCTTCGCGCCCGGTTCGACATACAAAGTGGTCAGCATCCTGGCGGCGGGTAAGCAGGGATTCGACCTGAATAGCACCTACGACTGCCCTAGTCGCGTGAAACTCGGAACTCAGGTGTTCCGTAATTATGAGTCCGCCGCGTACGGCGAAATCTCCCTGGCCCGCGCTCTGGAGGTCTCCTGCAACACCGTGTTTTACGGACTGGCTGATCGGATGTGGGAGCAGGCCGGGGGAGATGACGCGGGGCGTGACGGCGCAGATCCCGTAGCGGATGCGGCCCGTCAACTAGGTCTGGGAGAGACCACCGGCATCGACCTTCCGGTGGAATCCGGAGGTCGCATTGCGAGTCGCGGGTTCAAGATCGAGAACTGGGAACGCAAACGAGACACCTGGTGCAAGAACGCCGTTGAGGGGTACCCAGAGACCCGCAAGTCCAACCCCGAGCTCGCCGACTACTTCACTGCCCTGGATCAGGAGAACTGCGCAGACGGTTTCCGATGGCGTGAAGGTGACGCGTTGAACGCCTCGATCGGTCAGGGCGATACAGCTGTGACACCCCTGCAGATGGCGATGGTCTACGCGGCGATCGCCAACGGAGGCACCGTCTACGAGCCGCAATTGGTCAAGGCGATCGTGTCCGCCGACGGCAGAGAGATTCAAGAAATCCCACCGATCGTCTCCAACGAAATCACCGGAAGCCGCGCCCGGCAATCGATTCGCTTCCTGCAGCGCACGCTGCCCGGGGTCACGACCGACGGCTCGGGTCGCGACCCGTTCTCGGGCTTCCCCCTTGATCAGATTCCCGTGGCCTCAAAAACAGGTTCTGCGCAGGTGACTGGAGACAAAGTCTCGACGTCGTGGTTCGCCTCGTATGCACCGGCCGATGACCCTCAGTACGCCGTCGTCATGATGGTGACGCAGGGCGGGTTGGGGTCCAAGACCTCCGCTCCGAGCGTGCGGAAGATATACGAAGCATTGTTCGGAGTCGACGGTCAAGACGTGAACCCTCGGCGCAGTGTGCTCGTGGATGGCAAGCCAAGCTCGGACCTCCCGGTCATCCGAAACGATGGAACACCCGTGCTACCGCTTGGTAAGGATTCCGGCCTACCGGAGGCACGCGAAACGCTTACGGCCCGCGGCGATGAGGGCGGTGGGTAGCGGTGGCGAATCTTTTCCCGACCCAATCCTCGGACGCTGTGGTAGCGCCTCAGCGCGATCGCGGCGGCGGTTACTGGCGCGATCTCGATTGGATCTTGCTTATCGCGGCGTTCGCTTTGTCACTGATGGGCTCACTTCTGGTCTGGTCCGCGAGTCGAGCCGATCTCGCTTCAGAGAGTGATCCACAGTCTTATCTGAAGCGACACTTGATCAACATTGGCGTCGCTCTCGTTCTCGGATTCATCGCCTCGCGCATCAACTACCGACTGCTCCGGGCCTACACGCCCGTGGTGTATGTGGCGTCGATGATTCTCTTGCTCGTTCCGTTTGTTCCCGGTCTCGGCGTGACCATTGCGGGCGCCCGAGCCTGGATTGATGTCCCGTTTGGCTTGACCATCCAGCCGTCGGAGTTCGCGAAGATCACGGTGATCTTGATGATGGCGGCGCTACTGTCCGAGCGGCGCGACCGGGAAGAGGAGCCGTCAGCCCAGGACGTGCTGCTGGCTCTCGTGGTTGCGGCGATTCCAACGGCAATAATTCTCGTGCAGAACGACACCGGGACGGTCTTGATCCTCGCCGCCGTATCCCTGTCGATCGTGGCAGTGTCTGGCGTACCCACCCGGTGGCTCGTCGGCTTGATCGGGGCCGCAATCCTCGGGGTGCTGGCGTCGATCCAACTCGGCCTGCTGCAGGAGTACCAAGTGGACCGTCTGACATCGTTCATCAACCCCGATGCTGATGTCAGCGCGAGCGCCTACAACGCGAACCAGGCGCGCATCGCGATCGGCGGTGGAGGGCTCGACGGCTATGGACTGTTCGAAGGACCCCAAACACAAGGCAACTTCGTTCCGGTGAACGAGAGTGACTTCATCTTCACGGTTGCGGGAGAAGAGCTCGGGTTCCTCGGCTCTGCGCTGTTGATTGTGTTGATGGCCGTCATCTTGTGGCGAGCGGTGCTGATCGCGTGGAAAGCCGACGACCTCTACGGCCGGCTCGTCGCCACAGGTGTGGCGGCGTGGTTGGCGTTCCAGATGTTCGAGAACATCGGCATGACTTTAGGGATCATGCCCATCACGGGAATCCCGTTGCCCTTCGTCTCCGCCGGTGGCACCTCAATGATGGCGACGTGGCTCGCGCTCGGCCTGCTCCAAACGGTGCGTCTACATTCGCTGGCGGTGCAGCGTTCCGAGGTCTAGGCCCCGCGGGGTCGCTACTCTGGAGCGCATGAGCGCCACAGTCTCCGAACATTTGGATACTCGAGCATCGCTTCGCGCGGGGCGCGATGTCGGGGCGAGCCACTTCGATCGCCTCGAACCGCTGCTGGCGCGGATCAGCAAACCAATCCAATACGTCGGTGGCGAGGTGAACTCCGTCGTCAAGAACTGGGAAGACGCCATTGTGCGGTGGGCGCTGATGTACCCCGACGCTTACGAGGTCGGTGCCCCGAATCAGGGTGTGCAGATCCTGTACGAGGTTCTCAACGGACGCGAGGACGTGCTCGCCGAGCGCACCTACGCGGTGTGGCCCGATCTCGAGGAACTGATGCGAGAACACGGTGTTCCGCAATTCACCGTCGACGGTCATCGAGCGGTGGGAGATTTCGACGTCCTCGGGTTGTCCTTCGCGACCGAGCTCGGATACACGAACATGCTCAACGCACTCGATCTCGCGGGGGTTCCTGTGCACGCGGCAGATCGCCATGGTGATGAGCCGCTCGTCATCGCCGGCGGGCATGCGGCCTTCAATCCGGAGCCGATCGCGGATTTCCTGGACGCCGCGGTCCTCGGGGATGGCGAGGAAGCCGTCCTGCTGATCACCGGCATGATCGCCGAGTGGAAGCGTGAGGGGCGACCGGGTGGTCGGGAAGAGCTGCTGCTTCGACTGGCGCGGACGGGATCGATCTATGTTCCCCGCTTCTACGACGTGCAGTACTTGCCGGATGGGCGCATCCAGCGGGTGGCGCCGAACCGCTCGGACGTCCCGTGGCGGGTCAGTAAGCACACGCTGATGGATCTCGACGAGTGGTCGTACCCGAAAGCGCCGCTCGTGCCGCTCGCCGAAACGGTGCACGAGCGCATGAGTGTGGAGATCTTTCGGGGGTGCACCCGCGGGTGTCGGTTCTGCCAAGCCGGCATGATCACCCGGCCCGTGCGCGAGCGCTCCATCACCGGGGTCGCGGAGATCGTCGAAGGTGGGCTGAAAGCAACCGGCTTCGAAGAAGTGGGTCTGTTGTCGCTGTCGAGCGCGGATCACTCGGAAATCGCCGACATCGCGCGCAACCTCGCCGACCGATATGAGGACTCTCAGACCTCCCTGTCCTTGCCGAGTACGCGGGTCGACGCGTTCAACGTCGACCTCGCCAACGAGCTCTCCCGTAACGGACGTCGGAGCGGACTGACGTTTGCTCCCGAGGGCGGCAGCGAGCGGATGCGTCGGGTAATCAATAAGCAGGTGACGGAAGAAGACCTGATTCGTACGGTCACCACTGCGTATGCGGCGGGTTGGCGTCACGTGAAGTTGTACTTCATGTGTGGGTTGCCGACGGAAACCGATGACGATGTTCTGCAGATCGCCTCGATGGCGAAGGAAGTCATCAAAGCCGGTCGGGAGGCGTCCGGTCGACGCGACATCAAGTGCACGGTGAGCATCGGTGGCTTCGTACCCAAGCCGCACACACCGTTCCAGTGGGCATCGCAACTCGATCATGAGAGCACCGATGCTCGGTTGGCGAAATTGAAGGATGCGATTCGCTCTGACCGTGAATACGGCAAAGCGATTGGGCTTCGCTATCACGACGGTAAGCCCGGAATCGTGGAAGGTTTGCTCTCGCGCGGGGATCGACGCGTGGGCCGAGTGATCGAGCACGCGTGGCGGGCCGGCGCCCGTTTCGACGGATGGAGCGAGCACTTCTCTTTCGACCGCTGGATGGAGTGCGCGCAGTCCGCGCTATCCGACGAGGGAGTCGACGTCGACTGGTTCACCACGCGAGAGCGCGACCGGACCGAGGTGCTGCCGTGGGAGCACCTCGATTCCGGACTGGATAGCGACTGGCTGTGGGATGACTGGCAAGACGCGCTGGAAGAGATCGCCGTCGACGACTGCCGGTGGACACCGTGTTTCGACTGCGGCGTCTGCGATCAGATGGATACTCACATCCAGGTTGGCCCCACGGGTGTGACCGATCTACCGATGCCGGGCATAGGTGTCCCATCCTGCGCGGCGCCGCTCGCCACGACAACGCGGTCCACGACAAAGCAATCCATGACAACGCAAGACGCGCCGAAGACCAACGGTGGGTAATCGGCGTCCTCCCGATCGGGATGTCGCGCCGGTCGCCCAGCGTGTTCGCATCAGGTACGCGCGTCGCGGTCGGTTGCGCTTCTCCAGTCATCGGGATTTTCAGCGGGCTATTGAGCGAGCCATTCGCCGGGCGGGCCTGCCGATCGCGTTCAGTGCGGGGTTCAGCCCGCACCCGAAAATCTCGTACGCGAACTCTGCACCGACGGGGGCGGCCAGCGAGGCCGAGTACGCGGAAATCGGCTTGACCGCTGCGTGGGATCCGGAAGCCGTCCGCGCAGCCCTCGATTCCGCTCTGCCCCCTGGTCTGGACGTGGTCGATGCCGTCGAAGCCCACACATCGGACTTCGCCCAGCGCCTCGAAGCAAGTCGTTGGCGCATCGAGCTGGTGGACGTGGAACTCCCGGTGGCTCAGGCGGCCCGGGACGCGTTCTGGGCGGCTGATCACATCGAGGTGCAGCGAATGGCCAAGTCCGGGCTGCGCACCTTCGACGCTCGGGAACCTGTGGCCCACCTTCAGGTCGACCCCGACTCCAAGGCGCCATGTGTCATACTCGACGCGGTCGTCCGGCACGTCACGGTGACGGTGCGACCCGACGACGTACTAGCCGCGCTGCGGCGAGTGGCCGACCTCGAGCCGCCCGTTCCCCCTCGGGTAACCCGGCTGGCTCAGGGGCCTCTCGACGAAGCGACCTGCATTGTGGGCGACCCATTCGCCCCGGACCGTAGGGGCTGACCACACGTCGATCGGCGGGACGGTCCACGCAGCGCACCGCGCGCGAACCCGAACGCACCGACAAGGCTTGCCACGGAACGGCCCCCGCGTCAGTGACACGCAGGTGGGCCCCGAAGGAGAACGGCCCGATGGTCGACAAGAACGAAACATCCACGAACGAATCAGCCACGAACGGTTCCGCCCCCGCCACGGGTGCCGGTGCTTCACCGCTGTTCCAAGCAGCCGCGGTACCGGCAGACGAAGCCAAGAAGCCGGCGCGACGACGGGCGACCCGATCGACAGCTCCACCGGAACCCCGCGGCAGTGATGACACGACACCTGCCGCGGGCGACGACACTGAACTTGCGAAGGCGTCCAGCGCGAAGTCCAGTGCGAAGGCGGCCAAGAAGTCGACGAAGAAGACCGCCAAGAAATCCACCAAGAAGTCGATCGAGGTAACCGCCGACGAGTCGTCAGATAACTCGTTGGAAAGCCCCTTGAATAGCGCAGCGAGTGACGCGTCCGACGTGACGGAAAAGGCTGCGAAGAAGTCGACGAAGAAGACCGCCAAGAAATCCACCAAGAAGTCGAACGAGGCAACCGCCGACGAGTCGTCAGATAACTCGTCGGAAAGCCCCTTGAATAGCGCGGCCAGTGACGCGTCCGACGTGACGGAAAAGGCTGCGAAGAAGTCGACGAAGAAGACCACCAAGAAAACCACCAAGAAGGCGACCAAGAAAGCCGCCAAGAAGTCGGCAGACGAGGATGCCGGCACCGGCGACGCATCCGATGACGCATCGAACGGTGATGCCCCCGCGGAAAGTGAGGCAGACGACGGTGACGAGTCGAGCGGCCGTAAGCGCCGTCGACGTGGTGGGCGCGGACGACGACGTAAGTCCGGCGCCGGCGACGCTGGCGACGCCGATCCCGACGACGACAAGACCGATGGTGAGGACGACGACGATTCGGCCGAGGCGAATGACGATGATTCGGCGAACGAGGATGACTCGTCCACCGGCGGGTCCACATCACGACGTCGCCGGCGCCGGCGCCGGCGCTCGGATTCCTCACCGGATGATGAACTCTCACCCGACGATCCACCGAACACTGTTGTCAAAGTTCGTGAGCCACGCAATCGAGACTCCGAGAACACTCGCGGATCGACGCGACTAGAGGCCAAGAAGCAGCGCCGACGCGAAGGTCGGGAAGCTGGGCGCCGCCGGGCACCGATCCTGAACGAGGCGGAGTTCCTTGCTCGACGCGAATCCGTCGAGCGCATCATGGTCGTCCGCCAGGCTGAAGACCGGATCCAGATAGCCGTCCTCGAGGACGGTGTACTCGTCGAGCATTACGTCACCAAAGGTGCGTCCGCCTCCATGGTTGGCAACGTGTATCTCGGGCGGGTGCAGAACGTTCTTCCGAGCATGGAAGCGGCATTCGTGGACATCGGGCGTGGCCGAAACGCAGTTCTGTATGCGGGCGAAGTGAACTGGGATGCGGTCGGCCTGGAAGGTCAGCCCAAGCGCATCGAGTTCGCCCTGAAGTCCGGCGACCCGGTTTTGGTGCAGATCACCAAGGATCCGGTCGGGCAGAAGGGGGCTCGGCTGACGAGCCAGATTTCCCTGCCGGGTCGATTCCTGGTGTATGTCCCGCACGGGTCGATGACCGGTATCAGTCGCAAGCTGCCCGACAACGAGCGCAGTCGGTTGAAGTCCATTCTCAAGCGGGTGATGCCCGAGGACGCCGGCGTGATCGTCCGCACGGCCGCCGAAGGCGCGTCCGAGGATGCGCTGGAAGCCGACGTCGAACGGCTGCAAGCACTATGGACGGATATTACGGACGCGACCACATCGGCGACACCACCCGATCTACACTTAAGCGAACCCATACGAGCTATAAAGGTTGTCCGCGAAAAGTTCAACGAGGAC